>Ga0209511_1000780_pt1 | contig 30007 bp, 27 predicted proteins | sample SSSSmetaG_FD_184141 | JGI IMG/M metagenome (GOLD analysis project Ga0209511, IMG submission 184141) | Glacier valley bacterial and archeal communities from Borup Fiord, Nunavut, Canada, to study Microbial Dark Matter (Phase II) - ​SSSS... | ecosystem: Environmental > Aquatic > Freshwater > Ice >... | reverse complement strand
TGCCGCCTCACCAAAAGAGAAGATCAGGCCATTGGCATCGGGGCGACGCGAGACGCGGTGCTGCAAAGGGTAGTTGCCCGGCAACGCCCCCATGCTGACTACCAGCACGGGCAGGCGCGCTCCTGGCTGGCTGGCGGTGGCAATATCGCGCAGGCTGGGGCTGACCTTCCCCTTGTAAGCGTCGCTGGCGGCCTCTACCCGGCCCGCGTAGGCCGCAGGCAGCGCAGCAGCCTTGCTGCTCTGGTCGCTGGCGGTGGGTGGTTGCGGGCGGTTAGGGCCAGCCGGGGTGGACTGCGCCAGCACCACTGGCAGCAGCCCGCCGAGCAGGGCGAAGGTGAGCAGCAGGGCAGGCAGGCGGCGAACACGGGGCATGGGCGATGCTCCTTCCAGGGCAGCAAGCAGTGAGCTTCAGGTTCGTAGCTGAGGATCAGATGTAGCAGGCACCTTTTTATTATACACCCATCGAAGATACGCCACAAAGTGCGTGGACGGTTTCATAGCTATTCACTTTAGGCTATAATTACCTCCTGAAGGAGGCCACATTGGATGAAGATCGTTGAACTGAGCAGCGAAGGTGAGTGGCGCGAAGCGTTCCCCCTCATGCAGCAGTTGCGCCCCCACCTGGATGAGGCGCAGTACCTGTCGCTGCTAGCTGCGATGAAGCCGAGCGGCTACCGCCTGTTCGCCCTGCGCGAGGCAGAGGGCGGGATCGTTGCGCTGGCGGGCCTGACCCTGACCACCAGCCTGTACGACCTCGACCACCTCTTTCTCTACGACCTGGTGACCGACGAGGCGCGGCAAGGTGCAGGCTTCGGCAAGCAGATGTTGGGCTACGTAGAGGATTTTGCGCGCGAGAACGGCTGCACTGGTGTCACCCTTAGTTCTGGCTTCCAGCGCACGCGGGCGCATCGCTTCTACGAGCAGGGGATGGGCTACAGCAAGACAGGCTACAGCTTCAGGAAGCGGTTCTGAGCCGTGAAATAAGGTGAGTAGTTAATCTGCGCACTCTTTGCCAGGTTGGTGGCGGCTGTGGTAAGATAAGCATCTAACCGTTGAAGTACCGCCCTCTGGCAGAGGACGGCATCAGGATGAAGATAGAAGGAGCAAGAGTAAGTAATGCGCAAGGTACTAACATTCTTCTCGGCGATCATGGTACTGGGGATGCTGCTTGGCAGCCTCAACCAGCCGCCCGCTGCGGCCCAGCCCGTGACTGGCAATGGCGACGAACAGCAGAGCCGCCTGATCCTCGAAGGGAAGGGCGCGCAGCCCTACCAGCCGATTGGTCAACCTGACTTGACGATCAGGCCCAGTTCGCAGCCGCTAACCAGCACTGTACCGAACTATCGGGCCACCCTCGACGATAATAGTAGTTGCAACAATGGCCCTGGCGGTGCCTTCACCAGTTGCTCGCAGCAGGAGCCGCACCTGGCAGTCAACCCCACCAACTCGAACAACGTGGTTGCTGCTGCCAAAGACTGGCGGCCCACCACCAACGAGAAGCTGATCTGGATTTACACCACCTTTGATGGTGGCGCAACCTGGATCAACCAGCCGATCACCTACACCGCCGCCGCCGGGGTGGTTAACTCCAGCGACACCATTGTGCAGTTCGACGCGCTCGGCAACGTCTACGTCAACTCCCTCGTCTACAACGCCACTGCGCCAGGGAACTACGTGGTCAGCAGCACCAATGGCGGCCTGACCTGGAGTACTGCGGTGCAGGTAGATAGTGGTGACGACGACAAGAACTGGATGGCAGTGGACAACAACCCCACCAGCCCATACTTTGGCCGCCTCTATGTATGCTGGTGGGATACGACTGGCAGCAATAACTATTGCAGCTATTCTAGCAATCGGGGAGCCACCTGGTCAGCGCGGGTGCTGGTCGGCTCCTGGTCGCAGGGTTTCCTCTACCCGGTCGTCAACCCTAACGGCTTCGTCTACATCTTCTTCAAGAGTGGCAGTGCCTACAGGGTGATCAAGTCCACTGACGGTGGCGTGACCTGGGGGGCGGCCACTAATGCCGTGAGCGGGGCCAGCACGATTGGCAGCAACCGCGCTGGGCGGGCCTGGCGGGTCAATAGTATGCAGGCTGCTGCCGCAGGGCCAGAGGGCAACCTCTACCTGGTCTGGCTCGACACCCGCAACAACGCCACCAATGGCTGGGACATCTACTACACGCGCAGCACAGATGGTGGCACCACCTGGTCTGTGCCTACGCGCCTGAACGACGACCCGACCGGCCTGGTGCGCGACCAGTTTGAGCCTGCAATCAGCGTCGCCCCTAACGGACGGGTGGACGTGCAGTGGAGCGATATGCGCGACGACCCAGCCAATACCGTAGCCCACATCTACTACACCAACTCGACCGACCGAGGCGCAACCTTCGCTAGCAGCCAGCAGGTCAGCACCGCAGCCTCTAACCTCAGCATCGGCATCCCTGCCGACTCGAATGGCTCAGGGGGCGACTATAACGGCATCGCTTCGCACAACGATGGAGCCTGGATGGCCTGGACGGACACCCGCAACAGCGCGGAGGATATCTACGCTGCCCGTGTTCCCTTCACTGGCACAGTTGCCACCCCGGTAGCGACCGCCAGCCCAGTGGTGACTAGCACTGGCACTGCCACCGCCGTGGTGACTAACACCGCCACCGCCACTGCCATAGTCAGTGTGACAGTCAGCCCAGTGGTCACTGTCACCACCACCGTCGTAGTTAGCGTGACAGTCAGCCCAATCGTGACTGGCACTAGCACTGCCACCGCCGTAGTCAGCCCAACCGCCAGCGCGACCGTGACTGGCACCACTGGCACGCCAACTGCCACTGCGACCGCCTGTGGAATCCGCTTCAGCGACGTGCCGACCACCAGCATCTTCTACAACGACATCCAGTTCCTTGCCTGTCGGGGCATCGTCAACGGCACTGGTGGCGGCCTCTTTAGCCCCGCTGCCAACGCCACTCGCGGCCAGTTCGCCAAGATCGCCGCGCTAGCCTTCGCCATCCCTGCCTTCACCCCGACCGCGCCCAGCTTCCGTGACGTAGCTGCCAGCAGCATCTTCTACCAGTACATCGAGGCTGCCGCCCACGCTGGGGTAATCACCGGCCTCACCACCGCACAGTGCGCTGCCCTAGGGGTTAGCGGCCCGTGCTTCGGCCCCAACCTCAACATCACGAGGGCGCAGGTGGCACTGATCACCCAGCGGGCGAAGAACTACCCGGTTGTCACCCCTACTACCCCGACCTTCGTGGACGTGCCAGCCAGCAGCTTTGCCTACGGTGCGATTGAGACCTTGAACAGCAGGGGGATCATCAGCGGGGCCGCCTGTGGCAGCAACCGTTGCTTCCGCCCCAACGACAGCATCCGCCGCGACGAACTGAGCCGTGTGGTCTACAACGCCTTGCGCTAAGGTTAGCAAGCGGCAAGAGAGGCGGTGGCACACATTTGTATGCCACCGCTCTTTCATTCTCTACATCTTTTGGCCTATTTCTGAACTGTTTGACAGCGTAGGGTAGTATATATGGCACAAGCACACGCTGCACGAAGATGCAGCACAACCGGCATGGCTAAGCGGCGGGGAAGTAGCAGGTTGAGGTGCAGGTTGCTTGTTGACAAGCAACCACTCATCTGATACACTTGCGCCTAACAAACAAACCCCCGCCTTTTCACATCCAGGAGGTAGTATCATGACGACGTATCTGATCCGTCGCACTTTGCAGGGCATCATGGTTCTGTTCTTCGCGTCGTCCCTCATCTATCTGCTGCTCGATGCGAGTGGTGGCCCGCTATCCCAGCTTAACGGCCAGAGCTTTAGGAATGCGGGCGAGAAGCAGGCCAAACTCAAGGAGTTGAAGAAGAAGTACCATCTGGTCAATCTAGATAATAGCGAGCGCAACGTGCTCGAGCGGTATGCTGCCTGGCTTTTTAACGTAGACCCAGAAGGCGACTCTGATCCCTACTTCCTGCAAAACAAGATTGATGCTGCTAACCGCGTCATTGCCAGCACCAAACCCGGCAGCATCTCCTACACCCAGCAGCAGCTTGCCTTGCAAGATGCTCAGTCGAAAATCGGCAAGGCGGCGGAGAACCTGGGTGCCTGCAAGAACCTGTTCAGCGGCGACAACTTCAGCAAGTGTATGTCGGTACAGCGCGTCGGTGGCATCCTCAGCGGCAACTGGGGTACCTCGCTGACCGTCGCCAACAACGAGCCAGTGCTGCAACTGATCTTCGGCAAGCCGGGTGAACACCTACGAAGCAGCCTCGCAAACACCCTCGTGCTGCTTACCCTTTCCCTGCTACTCTCACTGCTGATCGCCCTACCCATCGGCATCTACTCGGCGGTCAAGCAGTATTCGATCACCGACTATACGGTGACCACCCTCAGCTTCTTTGGCCTCTCCATGCCCTCGTTCTGGTTCGGCCTGATGCTAATCCTGATCTTTTCGCTCTGGCTCGGGTGGTTGCCTAGCGGCGATATCGTAGACCACCTGGAGAACAAGGCAGAGTATGGCGACATTGGTGTGCGCCTCAAGCACCTGATCATGCCCCTTGCCGTACTGACGATTACCAGCATCGCCGGTTGGAGCCGCTTCCTGCGCGCCTCGATGCTCGAAGTGCTGCGCCAAGACTATGTGCGAACCGCCTGGGCGAAGGGGCTGCGCCAACGCGCCGTGATCATGAAGCACGCCCTCCGCAACGCCTTGATCCCGCTCGTTACCCTGATGGCTCTGGCGGTTCCTGGCCTGTTCGGTGGGGCGATCATCACCGAGCGCATCTTTAATTACCCAGGCATGGGTACGCTCTACTTCCATGCCATTGGGCGCATTGACTGGCCGGTGGCGATGGCCTTCCTGCTGATCAGTTCCTTCCTGGTGATCCTCGGCAACATGTTTGCTGACGTAGCCTACGCCCTGGTCGACCCGCGCATCCGCTACTAACCTGTCGCTGGTAGTGCGCTAGCTATACAAGAAGGAGAGCCACCATGGCCGTTGCCCAGAACACCCTTGACCGCGAAGTAGTCAGCACAAGCAAGATTGAGAGCCAGCTAAGCGTCACCTGGAGGCGGTTTCGCCGCCACAAGTTGGCCTTCCTCGGCCTGTTCATCCTCTCGTTCCTCATCCTGGCGGCCCTGACAGCCCGCTTGTGGACCCCCTACGATCCCTACGCCGCCCCACCCCCCGCAGTACGGAACTTCTCTAGCCCGATGTACAAGGCAGCCAACAATGACGTATTTATCCTCGGCACCGACGATATTGGCCGCGACTTCCTCAGCCGCCTGGCCTACGGCGGGCAGATTTCGCTCTCCATCGGCATCCTGGTCACCATCCTGGTTGGCCTGATCGGCACAGCAGTCGGGGCAATCTCTGGCTACTTCGGTGGCATAGTAGATAGCATCCTGATGCGGATCGTGGATGTCCTCCTCTCGCTGCCCTTCTTGCCGCTGATCCTGGCGGTCAGTGCGCTGCTCGGTCAGGGCTACTGGACGATAGTGTTGGTGCTGACTGCGCTCGGCTGGACTACAACCAGCCGCCTGGTACGCGGCACGATCATCTCGCTCCGCAACCTTGAATACGTGGAGGCGACCAAAGCCCTGGGCGCAAGCAACACGCGCATCATCACCCGTCACCTGCTACCTAACTCGCTTGCCCCGATCATTGTGGACGCGACCCTCAATGTGGGCGGCTTCATCCTCATCGAGTCGGCGGTTAGCTTCCTCGGACTGGGCATCGTGCCACCCATACCCAGTTGGGGCAATATGCTCTCCGACGCAGAGGGCTACTTCACCAACGCCCCTTTGCAAATCATCTGGCCGGGCCTGCTCATCTTCCTCACCGTGCTGTCGATCAACTTCATCGGTGATGCCCTGCGCGACGCGCTCGATCCTCGCTTGAAGTGAGCTAACCAGCCCGTGGCAGACCTCTCTACGCAGAGAGGAAGGGAAGGAACGTTGCGGTGCTTGCAAGTAGGCAAGCACCGTCGTAGCTAGCTAAACCTGTTTCGACCGAAAGGAGCATCCCCCTGGACGGTAATCAAACTAGAGGCGGCAGCACCGCCACCATCACCTACAGCCCACCGCCTGAAGGAGCAATGAAGGCCCAGAGTAGCGGTCGTCCCGGTGACGAACTGCTGCGTGTAGAGGGGCTGAAGACCTACTTCTACACAGAGGATGGCATCGTCAAGTCGGTAGACGGCATCGACTTCAGCCTCAAGCGCGGCGAGGTGCTTGGCATCGCGGGCGAGTCGGGTTGCGGCAAGAGTGTCACCTCGCTCTCGATCATGCGACTGATCAGCAAGCCGGGCAAGATCGTGGAGGGCAAAATCTGGTTCGACGGCCAGGACCTCGCCCAACTCTCTGAAGAACAGATGACCAAGATTCGCGGCAACCGCATCGCGATGATCTTCCAGCAGCCCACCAGTTGCCTCAACCCGGTCTTCAAGATCGGCGACCAGATTGTGGAAGTGTTGAAGATTCACAAGAAGATGAGTGACCGTTCGGCCCGCGACCGAACCATCGAACTGCTGACTATGGTCGGTATCCCCTCGGCCAAGAAGCGGTTCGACAACTATCCGCACGAGATGTCGGGCGGGATGTGCCAGCGCGTGATGATCGCTATGGGGCTGGCGAACGAGCCAGAACTGCTGATCGCCGACGAGCCGACTACCGCCCTAGATGTAACGATCCAGGCGCAGATTCTAGAACTGATGAAGGAACTGAAGCGCAGCATCAACACGGCGATCATCCTGATCACCCACGACCTGGGCGTGATGGCTGAGATGGCCGAGCGGATGGTCATAATGTACGCAGGCAAAATCGTAGAGCAAGCAGATGTGAACGACCTGTTCGACGCACCCAAGCACCCCTACACCCAGGGTTTGCTAGCCTCGATCCCCGTGCTAGGCCAGGTCAAGGAGCGGCTGGAAGTGATCCCCGGCACGGTGCCTAGCCTGCGTAACCTGCCGCAGGGCTGCCGCTTCGCTCCGCGCTGCCCACGGCGGATGCCAGTCTGCACCAGTGAAGACCCCGATCTGCTCAAGCTCGATGGCCGCGCAGCCCGCTGCTGGCTCTACCACCCAGCGATCAACCCAGACCCAGCGGTGGCCGAGGAACAAACCGTCGAACAGGTCAACAGCTATCGCCAGAGCCACCGGCACGCATAGGCGACAGAACCAGGAGCAATGATGGTAACCAGAATCGATAATGGCAGTGCTGGCCGAGCGAACCTCAGCGGCAGCCAGGACTACATCCTGCAAGTCAAGGGTTTGGTCAAGTATTTCCCGGTGCGGAGCGGTATTCTCCAGCGCGTTACTGCCCAGGTCAAGGCGGTAGACGGGGTTAGCTTCGACGTGCGCCGGGGCGAAACGATTGGCCTGGTGGGGGAGAGCGGTTGTGGTAAGACGACCACGGGCCGCACGATCATGCGCCTGACTGACCCCACTCGCGGCGCGATCATCTTTGAGGGGCAGGACATCGCCAAGCTCAGTGCAGGGCAGATGAAGCACACCCGTAAGGATATGCAGATCATCTTCCAAGACCCCTACTCCTCGCTCGACCCCCGCGTACCAGTGGGTGAGAGCATCGGTGAGGGGCTGCTGATCCACGGTACACCCAAGTCGGAGCGTGAGCAGATCGTGTCCGAGATGCTCAAGCGCGTCGGCCTGCACCCCGAACACTCGCGCCGCTACCCACATGAGTTCAGCGGCGGCCAACGCCAGCGCATCGGCATTGCCCGCGCCCTCTCCATGCAGCCCAAGCTGATCGTCGCTGACGAGCCGGTGTCGGCTCTGGACGTGTCGATCCAGTCGCAGGTGCTGAACATCCTCAAGGATTTGCAGCGCGACTTTGGCCTCACCTACCTGTTCATTGCCCACAACCTCAGCGTGGTCGAACACATCAGCGACCGCGTGGGGGTGATGTACCTGGGCAAGATGGCCGAGTTGTGCGACCGCAACGAACTGTTTGAGAACCCGCGCCACCCCTACACTCAGGCTCTGCTCTCAGCGATCCCGGTGCCAGACCCCCGCATTCGGCGGGAGCGGATCATCCTCAAGGGCGACGTTCCCAGCCCGCTCAACCCACCGAGCGGCTGCCGCTTCCACACCCGCTGCTGGCTGGCCCAGCAAATCTGCACCGACGAAGAACCGGCCTGGCGCGATATTGGCAGCGAGAATGGCAGCGGCAATCCTCACCTCGTCGCCTGCCACTTCGCCGAGCAGACCAAAGTCAAGGCGGGCGGCACCGCGATGGTGGCCCGCAACTTCGACCCGACTGCCCCGGCCAAAGAGTCCATCGAAGGGCCGAAGTCCTAAGCAAGCAGTCCACTTTGGCGAGAGCCTCTCTGCGGAGAGGCTTTTTGCTGCCCACCTGCCCCCCAAAGTTGGTATAATAGCGACCATGAACATCCTGCGCCGCCTGCTCGTCCCCCTCAGCTACACGCTGATCGCTCTTGGCTATACCTGGCCGTTGGCGACCAGCTTCGGCACCGCTATCGTCGGCGGCGGGATTGACGGCTGGAACAACTACTGGAACTACTGGTGGACACGCTATGCTGTCTTCAACCTCGGTCAGTTGCCCTTCGACAGCAACTATATCTTCTACAACAGTGGGGTCAGCCTGCGCTTCCACACCCTGCAACCGCTCAACGGCCTGCTCAGTGCTGGGCTGCAACCGCTTGGCCTGGCCGTCGCCGAGAACACGCTGACCATCCTCAGCTACACCCTGTGTGGCTGGGGGGTCTACCTGCTGGCAAGGTACGTCCTCGAACTGCTATTCGGCGAGCAACCAGCCGAAGCAGCCCAGCGGCAGCAGCTGACCACGATGGCTGCCTACCTGGCGGGCTTCGCCTACACTTTTGCCAGCCCCTGGCGCACCCAGTACCTCTACGGTGGGCAAGTCAACCGCCTGAGCTTCCAGTGGGTACCTTTCTTTATCTATTTCGCCCTACGCGCTTACTACGGAGGTGGTAGCTGGCGCGCCCGCTCAAGCTGGCTGCCCATCGCCCTCACCGCCCTCCTGTTCCTCGCCAATGCGCTGACCGAACTGCAACTGCTGGTCTACCTTGCCTTGTTCCTGCTGGTCTGGCTGGCCGCCGAGTTGGTGGCCCGTGGTTGGCAGCGGTGGTGGCCCGCAGCCCTGCGCGTGGCCGTGGGCGTGGGGGCGGGCGGCCTGCTGCTCAGCCCTCTGCTCTACCAGATGCTGCGCGAACTGGCGGCCAACTCGCAGCTAGCCCCCAGCGGAGCGGCCACTACGCAGCACTCTGCCGACCTGCTCGAACTGGTTGCCCCCAATCGCAGTAACCTGCTGTGGGGGGGATTGCTGGACGGGGTGAGCAGCCCGCCTTACGACAAGTACCTGGTCAAGGGCGCGTTCAGCCCCAGCTACTTGTTGTATGGACTGGCGGTTGCGGGAGTGGTGCTGCTGTGGCGCAGCCCTTTGCTGCGGATACTGCTGCTCAACCTGCTGCTGTTCCTCGCCACCTCGCTCGGCCCCCACCTGATCGTGGCTGGCAAGGACAGCGGCCTGCCAATGCCATATGCTGCCCTCTACTTGCTGCCCTTCATGCGTGTCTCCCGCGACCCCGAACGCTTCGGCGAGATGGCCCTGCTGTTCTGGGTACTGCTGGCGGCGGTCGGCTTCTACGCTCTGCTGACCAGGCTAGCCAGTGGCCTGCCGCCGCAACCACTGCGCCAGAGGGTCGCTTTTGCCCTGGTGCTACTGATCCTCACCGTAGAGTTCGTCGGTGTGCGCCCGCCACTGACCGCCGTGGATACGCCACCCTTCTACCAGCAGCTAGGCAAGGATAGCGCACACTATGCGATCCTCGAACTGCCGATCTACAAGAGTAGCGACGAGGATCGCTGGATGAGCTACCAGGCGGCGCACGAGAAGGCGATCCTGGGCGGTGACCTGGCCCGCAAGCTGCCCCACCCCTTCGCCGAGTACACGCCGGTGCTACGCGCCCTTTGGCTGCAACGCCAGCCGAACGAGGACGTGGTAGCCCCCCCACCGCTGGCCGAGGCAGGGTTGCCAGTGCTGGCCTGGGCGGGCATCCGCTACCTGGTGGTGATCAAGGACAGGGTGGATGGGCAGACGGGCCGCGAACAGGGGATGGCCGACGCGCTGTTTGGCAAGGCCCAGCCTGGCTACGAAGATGAGCGGATGCGCGTTTATAGCGTGCCACTGACCGTTACCGCCTACCTCAGCCCCATGCTGGCGGTTGGCCCTGGCTGGTACGCGCCAGAGCAGCAGCCCGACGGCTGGCACCGTTGGCTGGACGGCGGCAACGGCAACCGCGCCACGATCAGCATGCTGAACCTGGACAGGGCGCAGGGCTATGTTTTGCACTTCCGCGCTTTCGCCTACGCTGGCCCGCACGAGCTTGAGGTCTATCAGGTGGCGGGTAGCAGTCGGGTGCGCCTGGCTACCCTCAGCGTCAACCAGCCGCAGGTGTACGATCTGCCGCTTGCCCTACAGCCCGGCCTCAGCCAGTTGGAGTTCTACACCGCCGCCGCTGCCCGCAGCCCTGGCCCCAAGGATAGCCGCCTGCTAGCCGTTGGCCTCGGCAACCTGACTGTGACCAGACCGTAAGATGGGGCTAAAGGCGGATGCGCCGTGGCGCACGATCCGCTATGCTAAAGGCAATAATGGTCGGGAGGAGCAAAAACGATATGTCACCAACTACCGCTCTAGAGCAGAAGACCCTGGCGGTCAGCGACGAACAGGCAGTGCAGTTGCGGCAAGCCCTCAACCTGGCGAAGGCGTTTGCCGCCCCAGGCCGCCTGGCGATCCTCGGCCTGCTAGCTCAGCGGCCACAGCCAGTCGCGCTGGCCGAGATCGTCGCGCAGGTGGGCGGCCAGCAGGGGGTGGTCGAACGCGATGTGCGCCAGTTGGCGGTAGCCGGGCTGGTCAGCATTACCTGGCAAGCCGACCCTGGTGCCGAACCGACCCCGCAGACAGTAGCCTTCAACCGAACATACCAGCAGACGATCAACGGGGTAATCCACGCTCTGCACCAGTTGAACGAGCAGTTGCAGCCCAGCGAACGTAGTGCGCCAGTGGATGAGCGCGCACAGGTGCTAGTTCGCTACCTGGTAGACAGGCGGCTGACAAGCTGGCCCAGCCAACTCAAGCGGCAGCGGTACGTAGCCGAGGAGATAGCCAGCCACTTCACCCTGGGTCGCGACTACACTGAGCGCGAAGTGACTGATCTGCTGCGCGAAATCTACGCCTACGACCCGGTAACGATCCGCCGCTATCTCGTAGATTTCAAGCTGCTAGAGCGCAAGGCAGGCATCTACCGCCGCCAGCAGGCCGATGCTGCTGCTTCGGGGCAGAGTCTGCCGCCTGGCACAACAGGTTAGCCTGGAGCCACCTATTATGCTAGAGGCAGCCCAGTGGCTTCAATCTGCTAGCTGCCCGCCTAACTACAAGTAGCTACTTTGTGGCAAGGAGGGAGAAGCTGAGGGGCAACTCGTGTTTTGGCATTGCCCAGCGGCCCGCCCCTTCTTGCACCAGGCTGGGGAACATCTGGTAGTAGGCGTAGGGCGACTCGTGCAAGAACTGCAAGCGCAAGCCCGCCGCCAGCAGTGCGCCGATGATCTCGGCCAGACCGTGCGCCCAGCCGTACTCCACCCCCTGGTAGTCGGAGGGGCCAGCATAGCTGCCGTGCGTCTCGAAGCGCAGGGGGCTAGCTGCGTGGAAGTAGGGATGGGTTGGCTTCAGTTCGCCCGCGATCTCCTCGAAGGCCATCGGGAAGGGGTGGATTTCGTGCAGGTAGAAGCTGCCGCCTGCCTTGAGGTAGTGGGCGACCACTGCTGCCCAACGGGTGAGGTCGGGCAGCCACCAGAGCGCACCACCGCCGGTGTACACCAGATCGAACTCGCCCGCCAGCACGTCTGGCAGGTCGTAGAGGTTGGCACAAACGAAACTGGCAGGGATGTGTAGCTCGGTGGCAAGGTCGCGGGCCGCAGCAATCGCCTGCTCGCTGAAGTCAGCCCCGGTGACGGTCGCTCCCAGGCGCGCCCAGGAGAGGGTATCCTGCCCAAAGTGGCATTGCAAGTGCAGGAGGGACTTGCCAGCCACCTCACCGACCTCGGCAATCTCTAGGGGCAAGAGGCTGTTGCGCCCGGCCTTGAAGCCTGCCAGGTCGTAGAAGGCCGAGCGCAGGTGGCTGGCAGTCCAGTTCTCCCACAACTCGCGGTTAGCCGCAATGTAATCCTGCTCTTGCACTAGTTTGCTCCTTTTGGCTTGTTGCTATCATTATAGCGACAAAGCGAAGCTCCTCCATCGGTCTGAAGGAGGAGCTTGCTGGTTTGGTGCGCCAACTAGGCCGCTTACTTGCCCTTGTGTGGCTGGAGCAAACGGTGGTAGAGGCCGAACAGCAGGAAGGTGGGCGGCCACTGCCCGACGAAGATCGACCAGCTATCTTTACCGGTCAGGCGCAGGCCAGCCGAGAGGATGATGCTGCCGACGGCGCCCCAGTACCAGGCCTCCTCTGGGATGTTGTCGGTGACGCGGAAAAACTGCTTCTGGGCTTCCTCAGCGGTATCCATGTTAATCACTCCTTATTCGCTATGCGCGTTATGATGTGGGGCAGTACACCCCGTTTCCTACTGTAACTACAAAGCAGGATTCGTGCCACAATCGTACTTTCCAGCTTCCTGCCTCAAGGCTGAAGGAGCAAATAGTGGGCCACGCCTACCGCCCGTCCCGGTCAGGCTCCTTCTGAGCCGCTCACTCTCTGATTATGTAAATCTGGTGGGCCAAACTCTTGTGTTATGTACCCTTGCGTGCTATAATTATGACAACTTGCCAGTCGGAGGGTATAGCGTGGAAGAACAGAGCAGGGCCAGCCTGATGCAGGAAGGGGTAGCTGCCGCCCAGAGCGGGGATCGTAGCCGCGCCTATGGCATCTTTCGCCAAATTACCGAGCAGGAGTTCAACAACGAGCAAGCCTGGATTTGGCTGTCAGCGACGAGTGACGACCCAGACGAGGCTTTGAATGCCGCCCGCAATGCGCTGGCTCTCAACCCAGACAGCGAGTTTGCGAAGGAGGCAGAGACCTACGCCCTGCAATCGAAGGAGGCTGCCAGCCTCAAGCAGGCGCAGGACAGCCGTGAGGCCGCCATACCTGCCAGCCGCTCACGCCTGCCTGACGACAATGCCGACCTGATCCCCGACTGGCTGCAAGACCTCAGCCGGGCTGGTGGGCAGCGCACGGCCACCGCCGCCCTGGCTAGCGAAGGGGACGCGCCGGTGACTACAGTAGAATTGCCGGTTAGCGAGCAATACGCCATGCCATCTGCCGCCCAGCCGCTAGCCGAGGCCAACGACTTCGCGGCTGACAGCGAAGCGGCGACGGTTGCCAGCCCACTGATCACCGCCCGGCCCTTGCGTGACAACAGCCGCATCGAGCAGCGGGTGACTATGGCCGAGGAGCGACGGCGCAGCCTACAAGCGGAGCAGCGCAGCCGTAGCGTGCGGAGCGTGCTGGTCGCCCTGGTGGGCATCACTGTGGTGGGCCTGCTAATCTGGGGGCTGTACAGCCTCTTTGCCAACAAGCCAGCCGACCAGGGCTTGAGCAATCGGGCGACCGCCACCGTAGTGCCGCCAACCGCGACGGTGCCGACCTCTACCCCACGAGTGGCAGATACTACCGCTACTACCCTCGCGCTGATCCCCACTGCCGCAGCGCAGGGGACGGCGACAGCCCAGGCCCAGGCTCAGGCGACGGCAGATGCTAACTTTGCGGCGCAGACCTTCCCCACCAGCACGCCGGGAGCCGCGATGATCACGATGGATAGCGGGATCGCCAGCTACAAGCAGGGCAACTACGAGCAGGCGGTTAGCTTGCTGGAACAGGCGATCAACCAGGATCGCAGCCTCACCCTCGCGCACTACTATCTTGGCTTCACCTACCTGACCCTCGCTCAGCAACCGGTGACGGGCAGCCTCACCCTCGCCCCAGCCGCGCCAACGGTGGCAGCCAGCAGCACAGTAACTAGCAGCAGGACGGTGACGGCTAGCGTGCAGGCTAGCAGCCCAACTGTGAACCCTGGGGTGGGGCCGCTTGTCAGCCTTGACCCGGCGACAGCCTATCAGCGGGCCGAGATCGCCTTCCGCAACGTGGTCAGCCTTGCGCCAGATTGGGCGGGTGGCTATGCGGGGCTGGCTAACACTCTCCTGCGCCAGCGTCGCTTCGCGGAGGCGGTAGAGCCAGCCCGGCAAGCGACCAGGCTGGACGCGGGTAAGCCCGAATACTGGCTGCTGCTGGGCCAGGCTTACGCTGGGCTGGGCGACAACGCCAATGCAGAGCAGGCGAACGCCGAAGCCGAGCGGCTCAGCCCGCCCGTTCCTGGCAGCACCCCACGCTCAACTGTGACTACGCTACCGACGGTGGTAGCCAGCCCGACGGCGGCCAGCAGCCCCAGTGCTGCGCCCAGCCCGACGCAGGCCGCAAGCACTGCTGCTAGCGACACTCCTGCTGCCCCCAGTCCTACTGCCGATACGCCAGCCGCTGCGCCGGCCAGCGACGTAGGGGGGCCAACTGCCACCGCGATTGACCTTAGCCAGCCGGGTAGCAGCAATCCAACCTTCGAGTTTACAGTCAGTGTCCCTTCGCCGACCCCCTGAGCGGGGCTGTGACAGGTACCTGCCCCCTACCATGATGGCTTTACCACCCCCCCCCACCACGCCGCTTGCCAAGCGTGCTGGCTTGTGGTATCCTGCGAGCGGCGTAGCCAACGCCACAGTCAGCAGCCAAAGCACATACAGGAGCAAACATCCTTGAAGGGACTCATCTTGAGCGGGGGCAAAGGCACCCGCCTGCGCCCGATCACTTACACCAGCGCAAAGCAGCTTGTGCCGGTCGCCAACAAGCCGGTGCTGTTCTATACAATCGAGAACCTGGTGGAGGCCGGGATCACCAGCATCGGCATCGTGGTCGGGGACACGCGGGAGGAGATCAAGAAGGCCGTGGGCGACGGTAGCCAGTTCGGAGCCGAAGTCACCTACATCGAGCAGGATCAGCCGCTCGGCCTCGCCCATGCGGTGATGATCGCGCAGGACTATCTGGGCGACGAGCCGTTCTGTATGTACCTGGGCGACAACATGATCGAGCCTAGCATCAAGCCGCTGGTGGAGAGCTTTGGGGCTGACCGCACGATCAACAGCCAGATTCTGCTCAAGCAGGTGGCGAACCCGCAGGCATATGGGGTGGCCGAGTTGCAGGATGGTCGCGTCACCCGCCTGGTTGAGAAGCCGAGCGAGCCGTTGAGCGACCTGGCCCTGGTCGGCATCTATATGTTCGATAGTCACATCTTCGAGGCTGTCCACGCGATCAAACCAAGCTGGCGTGGCGAACTTGAGATCACTGATGCTATCCAATACCTGGTTGAACACGGCTATAATGTGCGTCCCCACCTGGTGCAGGGCTGGTGGATCGACACTGGCAAGCAGGAGGATATGTTGGAGGCCAACCGCCTGGTACTGGACAAGCTACCCGCTAGCAACAATGGCTATGTGGATGCAGACAGCCGCCTTGACGGTAAGGTGATCATCGAGCAGGGGGCGGAGGTGATCAACAGTGTGATTCGCGGCCCGGTGATTATCGGCCAACATACGCGCATTGTGAATAGCTACATCGGCCCCTTCAGTGCGATCTACCACCACGTGCTGATCGAGGATAGCGAGGTCGAGCATAGCATCATCCTGGAGAATAGCAGGATTATTGACCTGCCTGCTCGTCTGGAGGATAGCCTGATCGGGCGTAATGTCGAACTGGGCCGCAGCCCGATCAAGCCGAAAGCATACAAGCTGACCCTCGGCGACAATTCTAAGGTCGGCGTGTTGTAGATTGAGGGGCTGATTGTCCCTCCTTTGGGGACGAGAGAGGGTAAGATAGTGAAGCATCTTGTAGTTACTGGCGGGGCGGGGTTTATCGGCAGCAACTTTGTGCGCTATATGTTGGGCAAGTATCCTGATTACACTATTACCGTGTTGGATAAGTTGACCTATGCTGGTAATATGGAGAACCTGCGCGAGGTGGAGAATGACCCGCGCTACCGCTTTGTGCGCGGCGATATTGCGGACGCAGCGGCGGTGGAGCAGGCTACCAGCGCACAGGGTTGCGACGCGATCATCAACTTCGCCGCCGAAACCCACGTGGATCGCTCTATCCTGGAGCCAGATGCCTTTATCAAGACCAACGTCTATGGCACCTACATACTGCTGGAGGCGGCCCGCAAGCTGAACATCGAGCGGTACGTTCAGATTAGCACCGACGAGGTGTATGGCAGCATCCCCGCGCCGCGCTCCTCGGTCGAGAGCGACGTGCTAGAACCCAGTAGCCCCTATTCGGCGGCCAAAACGGGTGGCGAACTGATGGCTCTCTCCTACTACGTGACCTACAAGGTGCCAGTGATGGTGACGCGGGGCAGCAACAACTATGGCCCGTTCCAGTATCCAGAGAAGCTGATTCCTTTGTTTGTCACTAATGCGATTGAGAGTAAGCCGCTGCCGGTCTATGGCGATGGCAAGCAGGTTCGCAACTGGATTTATGTGCTGGATCACTGCACTGGCATTGACACCGTGCTGCATAAGGGGCAGGCGGGTGAGATCTACAACGTGGGTGGGCCGAGCGAAGAATACAACCTGGACATTACGCATACGATCCTGCGGTTGCTGGATCAGCCGCAAAGCCTGATCAGCTACGTCAAGGATCGCCCAGGCCATGACCGCCGCTACTCGCTCAACGCCGACAAGCTGAAGGCACTGGGCTGGCAGCCGCAATATGACCTGGGGGCAGGCATGAAGGCGACGGTGGATTGGTATGTGGCAAACGAGGCGTGGTGGAAGCCGCTCAAGAACGGTGAGTACCTTGAGTATTACAAGCGGCAGTATGGCACGGTGGCGGTTAGCTAGCAGAGGGGGAGCGATGGCAGAGCAGGCGAGTAGCAACCCATACATCTTTGGCGACCCAGAGCAGGATCGCTTGCGGTTGGAGACGCAGACCAAGCTGATCAGCAACTATGTGAAGAAGCACGCGCACGAGTTCTGTGGCACAGCGGTGCGCTCGATCCTCGACCTGGGCTGCGGGGAGGGGCAACTTGGTTTCGCCTTGCTAGATATGTACCCTGATGCTACCCTGGTGGGGATTGACCGCGACCAGCGGGCGATTGAGGGGGCGCGGCAGCGGGCGGCAGCGGGCGGCTACCAGGCTGAGTTCATCCTGGGCGATGTGCAGGATGAGCTACCAGCGGGGCCGTTCGACTTGGTGTTTAGCTCGTTCCTGCTGATGCACACTATCCACCCAGAGCGGGTGCTGAGCCAGGCGTACAGCAGGCTAAACAGCGGCGGCGGACTGTGGGTGATTGACATGGCCTCTGACCCGGCCAGCACGACTGAGGAGCCAACCTTCAAGCAGCTACTTGCGATGCTCGTTGTCGCGCTAGAACGGATGGGGGTGCATCCGCATATCATGGACGAACTGCCGGGCCTGCTCAAGGATAGCGGCTTTGAGGGGGCAAGCCGACGCGAGGCGCAGGACGATCATCCCTTCTTGCCAAACAACAGCACCGAGGCTACCTATGTCACTGCCCTGAGCATTGGCGGCATCTACAGTGCGCGGGTGGGTCTGGCAAAAGCGAACGGGGTGCCGCTAGAACAGATCGAGCAGATGTTGGTGAGGTTGATGAACAAAGGAACGGGTGCGGTTGTCTTTAGCGACTCGCCCTGTGGGGTGGTGACTGCGCGCAAGCCTTAGAGAGCAAGGAGAAACTATGGCAGAACAGACAAGTAGCAACCCATACATCTTTGACGACCCAGAGCAGGATCGCTTGCGGTTGGAGACACAGACCAGGCTGATCAGCAACTATCTGATTCGCCACATCAGGGGGTTTGCGGGAGATAATGTACGGGCGATCCTCGACCTCGGCTGTGGTAGTGGGCAACTGGGTTTCCGTATGTTGGAGGTCTACCCTGGCGCACAATTGATAGGCATTGACCGCAACCCAGTAGCCATCCAGAATGCGGCTATGACTGCTAGCCAACACAAGCTGAACGCCAGCTTCAGCAGTGGCGACATCCAGGTGGAGCTACCGCCTGGCTCTTTTGACCTGGCTCTCGCTTCGCTAGTGTTGCTGCACACCCAGCGGCCCGACATGGCTCTCAAACGCGTCTACGAGCGGCTGAGCAGCGGTGGCACTCTTTGCGTGATTGAGCTGCGTCAATTGCCTTCAGTTAATAATGACCAGAACTATGATCGGATCAACGGGCTGCTCTTTACTACGCTGGGCCGGATAGGGTCGCACCCGAACATCGTGGAGGAACTGCCTGGCCTGGTGGCGGGGGCGGGCTTCGTTGATTACCAGCGACGCGAGAGCGAGAGCGACCATCCGTTGTTCACCCACAACGAGAATGATATGCGCTATGCCTTTGCTGCTGGGGTAGGGGCTATGTACAACGCTCGGCAAGGGATTGCTGCTGCGACTGGCACGCCACTGGCCGAGGTCGAGCGGATGATTGTTGGGGTGATGAACACTATGAGCCGCACAACTGACTTCAAGGTGCCACCTATCTTTGCCGTTGCTACTGCACGTAAGCCTTAACCACCCCACCTTTCTCCTGATATGGAGAGAGGAGTAGGATAAGATGGCCCTACTGGAACTGGCGGTTGCCAAGTGCAACAAGTACGCTACCCGCGAGAGCGGTGACACAGTTGAGATAATCGAGTCGCCGTTGGGTGGTTTCGTTGTGCTGCTGGCGGATGGGCAGGGCAGCGGCGGCCCGGCCAAGCTCTTGAGCCAGCAGGCGGTGGGCAAGGCGATTGCGTTGCTGAAGGATGGTGCGCCGCTGGATGTGGTCGCCCGCCTGGTTCACGCCCAACTCTACCTCTATCGCGGCGGCAAGGTTAGCGTAACGCTGATCCTGATTGCGGTGGAGGCGAGTGGTAGGATGGCACAGATTTCGCGTAGTGGCGATGCGCCTGCTGTGCTGGTCAACGCAGATGGGGCTACCCGCCTGCTGGACGACTATGCTGCTACGCTGGGGGTGGGCCAGAGCGCGCCTGCCTCCTTCACTGAGGTGCCGCTGACCTCTGGCAGCTACCTGGTGGCCTACAGTGATGGGCTGCTGCACGCGGGCGCAAAGTTCGAGCAGCGGCTCAACCTACCGCCACTGGTTGCGAGCTATACTGCCGCGCAGCCCTCGGCTGAAGTACTGGCTGACCGTCTGCTGCAACTGGCGGTGGAGCGGGATCGCGGCTTCCCGGCGGACGACATGAGCGTAGCGGTTGTACACCTGACAGCCAGCCCAACTGGCCCCGGCCCCCTAACGCGTCGAATGCTGACTAGCGTGCCGCTAGCCGAATAAAAAAAGAACTCCCCTCTAGCTTGCGTGAGGGGAGAGGGGTTATATCTCGATGCCGTAAGCGGCTTTTTGCTGTGACCGCTTGCGCCGCACTTCGACGAGCAGGCGCAGGCGGGCGGGTAGCTCTGGCAGGCCGGGGTCTTTGACCATGTAATCGTCGGCTCCAGCTCGAAGCGCATCCATCTTCTCTTTGAGGTTGATGCGCCCGGTGAGCATGAGGATCACGGCGGTGGGTAGCTGTTCGCGCAGGAGCTTGATCGCGCTAGTGCCGTCCATGCCTGGCATATTCGCGTCCACGGTCACAATATCGGGCTTGAGGTCGGAGACTTGAGCGACAGCCTCCTCACCGCTGTTGACGACAACTACCTCGAAGTGGGCAGCTTGAAGCCGCCCGCGGATCGCCTCGGCGACCAGGCTGGAGTCGTCAATCACCAGTACCCGCAACTGTTCTACCGCCACTACAAACCCCCTTGGCGCAGGCCAGACTGCCCGTGCGCTCTTATTATAGCAGCTAAAGCGGGTTAGCGTCAAGTAATGGAGTGGAGGCAAGGTGTCGCAGAGCCAGCTACATTCGTCCAACTAGGGAATGTTGTATAAAGTTTAGCCAAGCCTTCTTTCTGGATTGATGTTCGATGTGGAACTTTTTGGTGGGGGCAGCGTTATGTCTTTGTGGTGCCTATACCGAACGATGTAGACGAAAGGACGAGACACACATGGAGACGAGTAATCGGGTGAAGAAGATGACGATGCCACTAGCGATGCTGGCGGTAGCGGTAGTGGCTCTGGCTGTGCTGTTCCAGGGGTTCGGGGCGAACCCAGTGGCGGCGCAGGTAGCGGCTCAGGCGCAAATGCAGACGATCACGGTCAACGCAGTAGGAGAGGCGACGGCCAAGCCGGACATGGCGACGATCAGCGTCGGGGTAGTGGGTGACGGCCCAACGGCGAAGGCGGCTTTGGACGCGCACAGCGCACAGGTTGTGGCGGTGATGGCGAAGCTGAAGGAACTGAAGATCGCGGATAGCAGCGTGCAGACGGTGGGTTTTGGTCTTTACCAGAACTATGACAAGGAGGGGGTGGCTTCTAGTTACAAGGCTAGTAGCAACCTGGATGTGAAGGTGCAGGACATTAATCGCACGGGCGAAATCCTGGACGCATTGGTGGGCGCAGGGGCGAACAGTGCAGGTGGGATCACTTTCGGCCTGAAGGATGACAAGGCTCTGCAAGCTCAGGCTTTGACTACAGCAGTAACCAATGCCCGCCCGAAGGCAGATGCTATCGCCAAGCAACTGGGGGTACGGATTACAGGGGTCAGCAGCGTGGTTGAGGGTAGCTATGGCGACGCAACACCAATGGCTAGCAAGGTGGCAATAATGGATGCGGCTGGCAATGTGCCAATCGCGCAAGGCGAGTTGAGCGTGCAGTCTTACGTAACGATAGTATTCACCTACAGCAAGTAGGATGGCAGGGGATTGGTATCTTCTGGACGATCCCCTTATGACGTGAGGGAGCCGCCAGCCTGGAGACAGGTGGGCGGCTCTTTTGTGCTAGGTGGTCTAGGAACATAAGCTCCTAACTGCTAGATACCAGCCAACAGGTCAGTCTCTGGGTGGCTGTCGGAGGAGCGAATGATGTTGCCGCTAGGGTCGGCGTGGCTGAAGATTTCCTCGGTATAGATTTGACGACCAATTTCGGGGGTGACGTAGCGGAAGGGAAGGTCTTTGGCTAGTTGGCTGCGGTGGGATTGGATGGCCTGTACCTTTTGGTCGGTGAAGTTAGCGGTGTCGATCACAGTGGTGATGTCTTCTTCAGGACTGCCAAGTGGTGCGCCAGCGGGTGCTGCGTCACCGCCGACGCGCACGTCACCTTCACCGGGATTGCGGCCAGCGGCGAAGTCAGCAGCCATGCCGACGGCTGGTACGCCGAGTTCGATTGCACGCTGCATAATTTGCAGCATACGGGGCATGGAGAGGGCGAGAAAGTAGAGCTTCTGCGGCTGGTATGGTTCATCGTCGCCAAACTTGAGCGGGTCGGCAGCGTCTTGGAAGGCGGCAACGGCGGCCTTGCCGATGGTCACATGGTCGGGATGACCGTAGACACCCTCTTTACCGAAGGTGATCACTACGTCGGGCCGATAGCGACGGTAGAGAGCGACGACCTTTGCCTCTAGCTCGGTGAAGTTAGCAGCAGCCACCTGGCCGTCTATGTAGTCGAGGAAGATGACTTCTTTGGCCCCAACAGCGGCAGCGGCGTTGCGTAGCTCCTGCTCACGAGCCTGGCCGAGAGTAGCGGGAGTCGCGTCACTGAGGTCGCTAATCTGCCCGACTTCACCACGAGTGGCGCAGACCATGACCAGTTCGGCTCCGCCAGCGACGTACTTGGCGAGGGTGGCGGATGCGCCGAAGGTTTCGTCGTCCGGGTGAGCCAGCACGGTCATCAGGCGACGACCAGCGTAGGGCTGGCTAGGGGATGTGTCATCCACTGGATTGTGCCTCCATCTATTTATTGTTGACATTATAGCACATTTGCCGGTGGGTGGGATGAGTCTAGGAGCTTGGTAGCAAGCTACTGTACTAATAGGTTAGCTTGTTGGCTGAGGCCCGACTAGTAATCGGCGTTGTAACCTTGCTCAAGGGACTGTTCTATGTTATGCTTCAGTAATCTAGCATCAAGAGAACAAGGAGACAACATGACTGCCAGCGAACATGGAGCGGTAGAGCAAAGCAAGGTCAAGGTGACAATGCTCGGCAACGGCATGATGGTAATCACCAAAGAGGTACGTAGTGCGCCGGTGGTGAGCTTCTGGGTCTGGTACCGGGTGGGTGGGCGCAACGAGGTGACAGGTATCACCGGTGTGTCACACTGGGCTGAACACATGATGTTCAAGGGGACAGAGAAGCTGAAGAAGGGGGATATCATGCGCCTCCTGAGCAAGAATGGTGCGAGTTACAATGCTACTACGTGGGTCGACTACACCAACTACTTCGAGACGCTGCCAAGTGACCGCTACGAACTGGCCTTGCAGATCGAGAGCGACCGAATGGTGAACTCGCGGTTTGAGGCAGAGGAGGTAGCCAGCGAGCGGAGCGTGATCATCAGCGAGCGCGAGGGTGGTGAGAACTTCCCTGGCCGCATCCTGAATGAGGAGGTGACGGCTCTGGCCTACAAGGTACACCCCTACCATCATGGTACCATTGGTTGGAAGAGCGACTTGCGGGTAATTACCCGTGAGGACCTCTACAAGCATTACAAGACGTTCTACACGCCGAACAACGCCTTCATTGTCGCAGTAGGTGACTTCGATACAGATGAGATGGTGGGCAAGATCACGGAGTATTTTGGTAGCATTCCGCCTGGTGAGGAGCCGCCGACTGTGCGCGGAGTGGAGCCAGAGCAGGATGGTGAGCGGCGCACATACATCGAGCGACCAGGGCAGGCGGCCTATATCGAGATGGCCTACCACGCAGTTGAGGCTAGCCACCCGGATATGCCTGCGTTGGCGGTACTAGAGTCGGTGCTGAGTGGGGCTGGCGGTGGCTTCGGACGTAGCGCACGGATGTATAAGGCGTTGGTAGACAGCCAACTGGCCGTCTCTGCCGGTGCAGACTTTACCCTCAACCGCGACCCTGGGCTGTTCGAGTTCAGTGCAATGGCCCGTGACGGGGTGCCTTTGAAGCAGATCGAGGAGGCTATAGACACGGTGATCCAGCAAGTAACTGACGAGCCAATCAGCGAGGCCGAACTGCGGAGGGTGATCAAGCAGACGAAGGCCCAGTTTGTTTACTCTGCTGATAGTGTCTCCAATCAGGGCTACTTGCTCGGCTACTTCGAGATCGTGGCGAATGACCACACTCTGGCTGATCGGTTCCCTGGCCTGCTAGAGCAGGTGACACCAGCGGATGTGCAGCGCGTGGCTGGGCAATACCTGAAGAAGAGTAACCGCACTGTCGGCCACTTTACCCCCCGCCCGATGACCGACGAAGATCACCGCAAGATGGCAGTGGCCCAGGCAGCGGCAGCGGGGGGTCACGGTCACTTCTACACCCCGATCAGCGACCTGGTAGCGACCGATAGGCTGGCTTTCTACCATCAACCCACAGCCGCGAGCTTGTTCCTGGCTAAAGACCCTCAGGAACTTGTGTTCCTAAACCCACAGGCGGCAACCGCGCAGGAACAGGCGTTGGCGCGATTGGATGATGACAAGATCGTGCGTAAGGTGTTGCCAAATGGCATTACCGCTTTGATCTACACCAAGAAGGACAACCCTTCGGTTATCGTGCGGGCGGCTCTGCGTGCTGGCTCAATCTACGAAACCCCAGAGCAGGCTGGGCTGGCGGGCTTCACCTCTTCAATCCTGCGGCGGGGGACGGAGCAATATGGCTTTAGCGAACTGAACGAACTAACCGACGAGCTAGCCTTTAGTGTGGAGAGCGGTAGTAGCCGTCACCTTGCTAGTGTCGGGGGCCGCAGTCTGCGTGAAGACTTCGGCACACTGGTAGAGGTGATAGGCGAGATGTTGCAGCACGCTACCTTTCCTGAGCAGGAGATCGAGAAGGTACGAGGCAACGTACTGACTGGCCTTAAGGAGCGCGAGAACGACACTCGGGGCGTGGCTGAGCGCAAGTTCCACGAACTAGCCTACCCTGAGGGCCACCCCTACCACTACTCTAGCTCTGGCTATATCGAGACAATCGAGAAGATTAGTCGCGAAGATATGGTGGCCTTCTACAAGAGATACTATCGGCCCGACACCACTACCATCGTAATCGTCGGTGACATTGAGGCTGCTGACGCACTAGCGAAGTTGCAGGCCGAGCTTGGTGGCTGGCAGCCAGAGCCTGGCGCAGGCGAGGCACCCAGCATTGAAGTGGCTGCGGTAAGTAAGCCAGAGGGTATCAGGCGGGAGGTGAGCGAGGTGCCGGGCAAGACACAGGCCGACATCGTACTCGGCTTTCCTAGCTTGCCACGCAAGCACCCCGACTACGAGGCGTTGATGATGGGCAACTACATCCTCGGCCAGCTTGGTCTCTACGGTCGCCTCGGTCAGAATGTACGTGACAAGCAGGGACTGGCCTACTACTGCTACAGCAGTCTTGAGGGCGGCTTCGGCAATGGCTCGTGGGCCATCCGCGCAGGTGTAAACCCAGCCAACATCGACAAGGCAATTGCGGGTATGTTGGAGGAGACGAACCGCATCCTAACCGATGCTCCTATTGAAGCAGAGGAGTTGGAGGAGACCAAGAGCTTCCTCACTGGTACCCTACCCCTGCGGCTGGAGACCAGCAGTGGGATCGCAGCCCAATTGATGGACATCGAACTCTATGAACTGGGTAGCGACTACGTACAACGGCACCTTCAGAAGGTACAGGCTATGACCGCTGAGGAGATCATGGCCGCCTTGCACAAGCACATCAATCTCGACAGCTATGTACTCGCCATTGCTGGTACGCTAGCCAACGAATAGCAAACAGCGCAGCAAGAGGGTGGATCAGATGAACGCTGATCCACCCTCTTTGCGTTAGGAACTTATGCTCCTAAACTACATAGCACTGCGCCAACCAACCTTTAGGAACTCATGCTCCTAAACCCTGTGCAGCGCACCCACAGCGGCGATCCGCCCTCTTACTAGCACACCAACAGACTCACACGCCGAGAGCGCATCCACGTGCGCCCCCAATCAGCATATTCGTCTGTGCTTACAGTTCCGTCTGCACTGGCCGCAGCTTCCCCTGCTTGTAGGCCGTCTGCAGCTCTAGCAGGTCGCGTAGCTTGTCGCGCAGGCGGCGGCTGAACTCCTCCTCATCATACAGTCGCTCCAGCAGCAGCTTGCCGAAGTCAGGGTCGTTCAGCAGTTCCAACATCATCTCGCCACACACGCGCAGGTAGGTTGAGCGATTGACCTTCAATCCATCGTATGCCCGCGTCTTGCTGTTCAGCTTCGCTAGCTGCTCATCCAGTGGGATTAGCTGATAGGGGTAGTAGTAAACTGCCACCTGCTTTAGCCGTCCGGCCCCGTTGCGCGCCCGTTGCTCGGCCATATCGTCCTCCACCTCGCGGCGGCTGCGCGGTGGGTTGTCAAAGTCGAAATCCATCTCACTCTCCTCTTGCTAACCCCACCTTTGCTCAGCGTGGGGCTAATGGCTAGCGGCTACGCCCGACCTTTGTACTCCTGCATCATCGTACCCACCACGTGTTCTACGATGTCAGTGTCAACTTTCCGCTTGTTGAAGCGCGGAGCTACGTCGAAGCAGAGTGAGCAGATGTTGACGATGCTGCGCGGCACCCCTTCTGACTGCTTAAAAATCATCGCTATCGCGTCGTCGGTGAACAGCTCTATACCTGGCGGCAAGCCTGCTACCTTCAGCCGGTGGTAGATCAAGTCCTTCACCTGCGCCGCGCTCATAAATGGCTCAAGGTTGTTGGTGAAGCGTACTCGACTGCCAAGATTACGCTTCTTCGCCACCTTCTCTTGCAGCTCAAGCTGGCCGAACATCACAATTTGCAAGATGCGGTGGTCGTCAAGCGAGTAGTTGAGAAAGATACGTAGTCGCTCTAGCGCGTCGTAGGTCAGGCACTGAGCCTCGTCAACCAGCAGCAGCGGCACCTTCCCCTCACGGGCTGTCTTTTGCAGAAAGATGATGAACTCGTTAGACAGCTCGCTGCGGGTGCTGGCGACAGGCCGCTGACCAAAGGCACGCAGCATCTCGCGGGTAAACTCCGCGTCGGTCGGCTGCGAAGGGTCAAGTACCTCACCTACCAGGAAGCTGCTGAACAGGTCGTTGCCCACGATCCGCTTACGCAGCAGCCCCAGTAGGCTACTCTTGCCCAGCCCAATGTCACCGTAGATGATCGCCAAACCGCGCTTCATCGCGATGTGGCTAGTCAGCATCTCGTAAGCCTCTTTGTACTGGTAGCCCAGATAGAAGAAACGTGCGCTATCCTCTGGGTTGAAAGGGTCTTCCTTCAGCGCGGGGTGGAAGTAGGCCATCGCCAACTTCTGGTACTGACTAACCATTGTTGTCTCCTGTCGCAGCCATCATCCTACCTTACAGCAATGTCAATCTTACAGCAATGTCAATCTTACAGCAAAACCCCAATGCTGTCAATAGGCTGAAGCCGTGATGTTGCCCGTGCTAACGTACTAATATGCCAGCATCATGGGGTGCAGTCAGAGTAGCACCGATTTGACAGCATTTTAGTTTCGGGTATAATAAGCGATAGGCAACCTTAGAATAGCTTCTTCGGCACAGACTACTGCGCCAGCACCAAAATGTGAGGTCGGTTTAAGCAATGGCAAGTTCTATCGGATACAGCAGCGGTGAGGCTTTGGGGGTGTTGGCCGACCGTGGCTACATCACCACCCCCCGTGTGATCCGCAACATCGAGGACAAGCTAGCTCTGCCCATCCGCCGTGATGCCCAGCATCAGCGCGTCTACACCGAGGTGGACATCGAGCAACTAGCCAACGTGATTGCCCTCCAAGAGGCTGGCCTCAGCCTGCCTACCATCTACCGCGTGTTGATCGAGCGCGATATTGACGTGCTGACCTTCCAGAGCCAACGGCTGGATCACGCCATGAGCATCCTCCAGAGCTTGAAGCAGACCGCCAGCAACGCCCAGGCCGTTGGCGCAGAGAGGCAGTAGCGTCTATGTATCTCTCTATGAACACCCGCCAGCGCGTGGAGGAAGCCAGCCACAAGGCTGCCCCTCAGCGCAAGCAACAGAAAGCCGCGCCGAAGGGGCTTGCTACCGAACCCAAGATGCAACCGCTTGAGGATGAGCAGGCCGACCACTGCCGTGTGATCGCCATCGCTAACCAGAAGGGTGGCGTAGGTAAGACCACTACCACCGTCAACCTCGGTGCCGAACTTGCCGTCCTCGGTCGCCGCGTCCTCGTCATCGACCTCGATCCCCAGGCCGCCGCCACCTACTCGCTCGGTGCCGACCCAGAGACGTTGGACAACACGATCTACAGCGTGCTGGTCAAGAAAAGCGTCAAGCTAAACGACATCTTGCTGCCCACCGCCATCGAGGGGCTGCTACTCGCCCCTGCCAACCTCGACCTTGCCGCCGCCGAGATGGAGTTGATGCAGAACTACACCCGCGAACGCATCCTCCGCGATGCAATCGCCCCCTTCCGCAACCAGTTCGACTACATCCTGATCGACTGCCCGCCCACCCTGACCCTGCTCACGATCAACGCCTTCGTCGCCAGCACCGAGGTACTGATCCCCTTGCAGACCCATCTGCTCAGTATCCGTGGGGTCAGCAAGCTGTTGGAGACGATCAAGGAAGTGACCCCGCTCAACCCCGGTCTGCGCGTTGCCGGTATCCTGCCCACCATGTACGATGGCCGCAGCAACCTCAACCGCGAGATACTTGCCACCATCAGCGAAGTCTACCCTGGTCGCGTCTTCAAGAGCGTGATCCGCTACGGCGTGGCCGCTGCCGAAGCCCCAGGCCAGGGCGTGCCAGTACGCCTCTACGCCCGCAGTTCGCCCGTCGCCCAGTGCTACGAGAGCCTTGCGAAGGAGGTTGTCGCTGATGAGTACACCCAGTAAGAAGCGCAGCCTTGTTCCCAACAATATCGTGCAACGGCTGGTAGACGCTACCCCAGAGGAGGGTTCGCAGCCACTAGCCAACGCCCGCCTGCTGGACATGAAGCTGATCGACAACGACCCCAACCAGCCACGCAAAGTCTTTGAGGTTGAGCCATTCCGTGAACTGGTCAACTCCCTCGCCCTGCGCGGTCTTTTGCAACCGATTACCGTGCAGCGGCAAAAGAGCGGTCGCTATCGGGTGATCACCGGCGAACGTCGCTGGCGGGCCGCTGTCGAACTTGGCTGGATGCAAATCCCCGCCCTCGTCGTCGATACCAACAAAGACGAGATGGACATCAAGCTGGATCGCATCGAGGAGAACCGCCAACGCACTGGCCTCAAAGACTACGAAATGGCCCTCGCTCTGCAAGAGATCAAGCGCGACCTGCGTGAGGTCAACCCCGACGTGAACAGCAACGAGCTTGACGACATGGTGGGTGAGAAGCTGACCATCAGCGGGCGCACAGTGCGTAACTATCTAGCCATGCTCAAGCTACCCGACGAGGTGCGTGCCGAACTGGGCCAGGACTTCAGCGAACTGCGCGCTCGCGGCCTCAGCCTGCTCAAGAACCAGCCCGACCTCATGTTTGACCTGGTGCAGGCCGTCAATCGCCACAACCTCAGCGGCAACCAGACCGTGCAGGCCGCCCGCTTGCTCGACCGCGACGCGACCCTCACTGTCACCGAAGCGGTAGCTCGCGTCCGCAAGGGCGAGAGCGTGGAGAACTCAGTCACCCCGAAGGTCAAGAGTGCCAGGCGAGCTAGTACCCGCTTCCGTCAGTTCGCCACGGACCTCAACAACATAGGCCGCGCTCTTGAAGGCGGCCAGGTAATCCCCACCAGTGCCGAGGAACGCGACGACCTCCGCCGCCTGCTCATCCCTATCGTCGAGTTCTACCAGCGGTTGGAGAAGGAGGGCAAGTGATGGCCGAGGCAGAACGCAAGGTCAAGCCTAAAAGGTGGAGCAAAGCTGTGGTCAAGCTGCTGGACGGCAGCAACCGCTTGCTCTACAAGCTAACTGGCGGTAAGCTTGGCAACAGCATTGGTGGGATGCCCGTCCTGATGCTCACTACTATTGGTCGCAGGTCGGGTGCGACCCACACGCACGCCCTCATCTTCCTGCGCGACGGCCAGGATTACGTAGTAATCGCCTCTAACGGCGGTAGCACCAGGCACCCAGGCTGGTACTTCAACGTCCAGGACAGACCCCACGTGGAGATCGAGTATAAGGGCAAGAAGGAGTCTCGCCATGCGCACATCGCTAGCCTGGACGAGCGCACCCACCTCTGGCCTCGCGTCCTCAAGATGTGGAGCGGCTACGCAAGCTACGAGGCCGCCACCCTCAACATCCGCGAAATCCCGCTCGTCATCCTTGCCCCAGAGGAGGTAACTAGCAGTGGCAACTAGCCAGACGCAACCGAAACCCGTCAATCGGCTGCTAGGCAAGCTGGTGGACAGCATCCATCGGCTCGTCTGGCGAGTTAGCGGCGGCAGCGTGGGCAGCAAGCTGGGCAAGTACCCGATCCTGCTACTCACCACCACTGGGCGCAAGTCGGGCCAGCCCCGCACCCACGCGCTTGCCTACTTCCGCGACAGCGACCGCCTGCTAGTAATCGCCTCCAATGGCGGTCAGCCCCAGCAGCCCGGCTGGTACCTCAACCTGCTAGCCAACCCCCAGGTGACGGTAGAAATGCAGGGTGGCAAACGCACAATGCTTGCCCATACTGCCGATGTAGCAGCACGCGCCCGCCTCTGGCCCCAGATAGTCGCCACCGCGCCACAGTACGCGGGCTACCAGGCCGCCACCGCTGGCATCCGTCACATCCCGATCATCATCCTTGTAGCGGAGGAGAGCTGATGAAACTGGTGCTGCCTACAGCCGAATACAAGGCCAGCCTGCTAGCCGCCGCCGCTGAACACGAGGCTGCTGGTGAAACCCTGGACTACACCATGCTGCCCACCTTCGATGACTTCGATGAGGGGCTACTTCGCCTGCAAGACCATGCTGCTGGTCGCAACCTTGAGCCAGGCTGGGTGGCCGACACCAC
>Ga0209511_1000779_pt1 | contig 30052 bp, 25 predicted proteins | sample SSSSmetaG_FD_184141 | JGI IMG/M metagenome (GOLD analysis project Ga0209511, IMG submission 184141) | Glacier valley bacterial and archeal communities from Borup Fiord, Nunavut, Canada, to study Microbial Dark Matter (Phase II) - ​SSSS... | ecosystem: Environmental > Aquatic > Freshwater > Ice >... | reverse complement strand
GGGGAGACCACGCCCCTACGAATTTCCACTGACAACCGACGACTGACCACCGACAACCTGAAGCTATTGTGGCTTTTTCAGCCAGAGTTGTCAACCTGCAAATTTACAAGGGCGGGCGTAGAATGTTATAATGCAAAAAGTTTGATGAATAACGCAAAGGCGGAGACGAACGTACTGCTAAGGAGATATTTTGATGAAGCTGTCCCCTAAAGAAATAGAAGAAGTGGCTAATCTAGCGAGGCTGGAGCTAACTCCGGTGGAAAAAGAGAAAATGCGGGACGAACTAGCCCCCATCCTGACCTATTTTGAAATCCTCAAGGAATTGGACACCGAGAATATTCCGGCTACCGCCCAGGTAATCGCCGTCCAGAACCTGATGCGCCCCGACGAAGTGCGCCCCTCCGCCCCAGTCGAAGAAGTCCTGAAAAATGCCCCGTTGCGCGAGGCCGACTATTTCCGGGTGCGGGCCGTGTTTGGCGACCAGGAATAAACCCAACCTAACCCCCTGACCCCCGACACGATGCATCGTGTCCCTACAAGGAAGGGGGAAAGTAAAAGTAGAATTGATAGAAAACAAATGGAACTACATAACCTGACTATAAGTGAAGCGGCAGACCTGTTACGGAAGCGTGAGGTTAGCAGCCGCGAACTGACCGAAGCGACCTACAAGCAAATTGAGGCGGTTGACGACAAAGTTAAAGCCTTCCTGACCCTGACCAAAGATTTGGCCTTCCAGCAAGCCGAGGCCGCCGACAAAACCTTTAAGGAAGGGGCGGAGGGGGCTAATCCCTTGCTGGGTATCCCCATGAGCCTCAAGGATGTGGTCAGCACTCGCAACGTTCGCACCACCTGTGGTAGCAAAATCCTCGAAAATTTTGTGCCGATTTACGATGCCACTATCGCTCGCAAGCTTTATCAGGCCGGGGCGGTTTTAGTGGGTAAAAATAATATGGACGAGTTCGCGATGGGCAGTAGCACCGAGAATAGTGCCTTTGGTACTACCCACAACCCCTGGAATCTGGACACTGTGCCGGGGGGAAGTAGCGGGGGTAGCAGTGCTTCGGTGGCTGCCGGGGAGAGCTTTTTCAGTATTGGTTCGGATACTGGCGGTAGTATTCGCCAACCCGCCTCGCTCTGTGGGGTGGTGGGGCTGAAGCCAACCTATGGGCGGGTTTCGCGCTATGGTCTGGTGGCCTTTGCCAGTTCGCTTGACCAATTTGGCCCTTTCACCCGCAGCGTGACCGATAACGCCCTGGTGATGAACGTTATCGCCGGACATGACTCACTGGATAGCACCGCTATTAACGCCCCTGTGCCAGATTACACCAAATCGCTCATCCCGGATGTCAAGGGTCTGAAGCTTGCTTTACCCCGCGAATATTTTATTGATGGGCTAGAAACGGGCGTGGATAAAGCGGTACGGGCGGCTATCGCCAAGCTGGAGGAATTGGGCGCGACAGTGGAGGAAGTTTCGATGCCCCACACCAAATACGCCCTCAGTACCTATTACATCATCGCTCCCGCCGAGGCCAGCGCAAATCTAGCCCGGTATGATGGGGTTAAATATACCTACAGCGACCCCGATGCCAGAACGATGGTTGAGGGTTATTTCAAAACACGCGGGCACGGCTTTGGGGCGGAGGTTAAACGCCGCATTATGATTGGCACTTACGCCCTCAGTAGCGGCTATTATGATGCTTATTATGTCAAAGCTCAAAAGGTGCGGACGCTAATCAAGAGTGATTTTGATAAGGTTTTCGAGAAGTATGACGCGATTGTGGCTCCAACCTCCCCTACCGTTGCCTTCCGTATCGGCGATAAGGTTTCCGACCCGTTGGCGATGTACCTGAACGATATTTTCACTATCCCGGCTAATATGGCGGGGACACCCGGTATGTCCATTCCCTGCGGTTATTCCAATAACCTGCCAGTGGGGTTGCAAATTCTTGGCCCGGTGCTAGGCGAGGAGAAAGTTTTCCGGGTGGCCTATGCCTACGAGCAAGCCACCGAATGGCACAAACAACACCCGACTTTGTAGGGGTTGGGGGCAAGGGGATGGGGGTTGGTTAAAAAGGAGTCAGAATTTAGGAGTCAGGAGTCAGAATAGGGGAGCAAACCTAACCCCCTAGCTCCCTTCCCTATAAAGGAAGGGGGAATAGAACAACCAATAACCGATACCTTTTAGCTGACGGCTGATAGCTGATGGCTGACAGCTTTTCCGACAACTGACAACCGACAACCGACAACCTTTCACATTAAGGAGTTTCAATGGCTAGTACCTTTGGTCGGGCATTTTCGATAACCACCTGGGGCGAGTCGCATGGTATGGCGATTGGGGTAGTGCTGGACGGTTGCCCTGCCGGATTGCCCCTGACCGAAGAAGAAGTACAGTTTGAGCTGAATCGGCGGCGGGTCGGGCAGAGTCAGGTGACTTCGCCCCGCAACGAAACCGACAAGGTACAGATTTTGTCTGGCATCTTCGAGGGTATGACAATGGGCACGCCGATTTCAATGCTGGTCTGGAATCAAGATGCCGATAGCAGCAAATATGACGAGATTAAGGATAAGTTTCGTCCCGGTCATGCCGACTATAGCTACCTCGCCAAGTACGGGATGCGCGACCATCGGGGCGGGGGTCGAAGCTCGGCCCGCGAAACAGTCGGGCGGGTGGCGGCGGGTGCAATCGCCCGGAAACTTTTGGCCCACTACGGCGTTAAAATAGTAGGATATACCAAAGAGTTGGGCGGTATCGTGGCGCAAAAGATAGATTTTGACGAAATCGAGCGGAACATCGTGCGTTGCCCCGACCCTGAAGTCGCCCCACAGATGGTTGAGGCGGTCTTGCAGGCCAAAGAAGAACTCGACTCGTTGGGGGGAATTGCCGAGGTAGTGGCGATTGGTGTGCCGCCGGGTCTGGGCGAACCTGTTTTTGACAAGCTAGATGCGGATATTGCCAAAGCGATGTTAAGTATTCCGGCCATTAAGGGTATCGAGTTTGGGGCGGGTTTTGCCTTTGCTAAAATGCGTGGTTCGCAGTCCAACGACCCCTTTGTTAATCTGGGCGGGAAAATTGGCACAGTGGAGAACAAGGCGGGTGGTATTCTAGGCGGTATCAGCACGGGCGAGGACATCTGGGTACGGCTGGCGGTTAAACCTACTTCGTCTATCGCCCGACCCCAAAATACCGTTAACACCGCCGGGGAAAGCACCACCATTGAGGTTAAAGGCCGTCATGACCCGACGATTATTGTACGGGCTATCCCGGTGATTGAGGCAATGATGGCGTTGGTGCTGGCTGACCACCTGATGCGTCAGCGATTAGCGCGGCTGGATATTGGGGCTGCAAACTCTCCCGAAGCTTAGAGGTTTGGGCTAAATGGCGTTACACTGTGAGAAGGGACTTTTGCCGATAAGTTGTCGGAAGGAAGTCATTGAACAATGTGTCTATTGCAGTAAACACTTTTGCCTTAAACATGGGCATTTAGATAAGGCTGTTTGCAAAAGCCCGACCTGTCTGCGTAAATACAAAAAAGACCGGGCGATTGCTGACCGAGCCGCCTGGGAAGATGAACAGCACCAAATCGGCTTTAACAAAAACTCGGCTGGGCTGTGCGGACAGCCCAAATGCCGCAACTCGCTTTACGTGGTTTGTAGTCACTGCGAAGTTAGTTACTGCCCTGAACATGTCAGCCGCTTTAGTTTCAGTTTCCGCACCCATACCCGCCGCAACGTCACCCGCGTTAAGGGTGATATTACCCTCTGCGAAATCTGCAAACCCCGCCTGGTGGAATACCGCCGTGACCGCTTTGAGTAAAAAGGATGAAGGATGAGGGATGAAGGATGAAAAGGGAAATTCGTAGGGGCACGATGCATCGTGTCCTTCTAGCCCCGCCGCCTTCGCAAAACAAACCAGATTGCCCCACCCCCAACCACCAAACCCACTCCGAACCACACTATTCCGATTACTTCTGGATTACTATTTTGTGTCAGGGTTACTATTTGCGCCACCGTCGGGCCTGGTTGAGGTGTGAAAACAACGGTGGGAGTAGTAAGTAAAGTGGCTTGATTATCAATTATTATGGGTTGTTGCCTAACGACCTCGACAATTTTCTGAATGTTGGATAGTGAGGCTTCGTCGGTAGCCTTATAAGCTTGGTAATAATTTGCCGAGAGGCGAGAGTAAGGGTCGCCATTGGCATAGAAGATGGCATGCTGGCCTACCTTCAGGGTTTGCCTACAATCTCCACTATTATTCCCAAAACCATCTATATAAACTGCCCCTGGCCCAATCCCTTTTAGATATTGGTAAACCTTAACAGAGGCAGTAGCCCGATAAGCTATCAAGTCGTAACCAGCTACAACCCCCTCAAATATTATCGGGGTTGTTTCAGCTCGATTCTCTGGTAAATCCGGTTTGGTAGTTAGAATATCGGGTGGTACCGTAGTTGTCGAACAGGCCAAGGCGGAGGTAGGGTTCAGTATGAACAAAAACCCTGATATAAGCAACAAAGTCAAAAGGTAAGCAAGGCGGTTAAACATTGGGCAACTCCTGTTTTAAATAACGAGCGGTTTTGGGTAGTTCTACCCAATGCAACGCGGACAGTAGCGGGAAAATTACACCTTAAAACAGGTACTTGAAAAAGCGACTTGCTAATGTTATGTTGTAACCCTAATAATAAACCTAAAAGAATATTTTGTAGTTATGTCAAGTTAATTAGGTGAAATATGGCAGCCGAAAAAATAAAAACTCTGGGACGCTCTGAATACGAAGCGATTATGAGCCAATACTTTATTCCGTCCCAGACGCGCTTGATTATGATGGCCTACCGTTTTTCCAAATATGGACACCGGGGACAGGCCAAAGAGAGCGGCGAGCGTTACTTCGAGCATCCCAAAGAAGTAAGTCTGACTCTAATAGAACAGGGCGTTTTTGACCATGAAGTTATTATTACCGCCCTACTGCACGATGTGATGGAGGATAGCTTTATTCTGGCCTGGGAGGATTTGGAATATATTTTTGGCAACCGGATATGCGCCCTGGTTAAGCTGGTAACTAAAGAGCCAAGTCTGCCTAAAGAGCAATATTTTCCGCGCCTCTTGAGTGGCGAACCCGCCGCCTGGTTGGTGAAACTGGCTGACCGTTTGCACAACCTTTCGACCCTGGAAGCTTGCACCGTCCAAAAACAACAAAAACAGGTAAAAGAAACTCAGGAGTTGTACTTACCCCTTTGTGACAGGTTAGCGAACTATCCAAACTATGCTAAAAATAGCCTCTGGTTCAAACAACGGTTTGAGGAAATAACCCAGCAATATTCTTCCTCATAGCCACCCCAAACTAATTTATATTCAATTTAAATAAGAGTTTTATAATTCAACATAGCACCTAAAACTTACTTGACAAGGGGTTTATAGGCGGCTAATGTATGAGTATGACATATATCAGGGACTACTAACCAAATTGACTTTCTTTAACACTGTAATTTAATTGATACCAAACCTTTGAAGTAAATTTACAAATTTGAAAGAATGTTATACCCTTGAAGGTGTATATTAGCAAGAGATTAATTTATTCAGAAAGAGGCAATATGATAGCACCACCAAGAGGCGGAAAACGACCTCGCCCAAGCATGGCGGGGTTACGAAGAACATTTAAATATCTGGGGCATTATCCCAGAATAATGGCGATAGCCTATGGCGCATTGTTACTGGCGACCATCGCGCAGTTAGCCGTGCCAACCCTGGTACGCAATATTATTGATGCCGTGACAAACGGCCTGGTTGCCCAAAAAGTTCTATCGTCCCAGGCCCAACTTCAACCACTTATCGAACAAAAAATTGGCCTTAGCCATCAGCAAATTCTGGACAATAGCAATAATGCCGACTCGAGGCTAATAACCGCCGGAATAGCGATTGTGGCCTTTGCAGTAGTGCGGGGTATTTTCGCCTTTCTGCAAGCCTATAACGCTGAACGGCTTTCGCAAAGTGTGGCCTTTGACCTGCGAAACGAGCTCTTTTCCAAAATACAACGGCTCTCCTTTAGCTACCATGACAGCCAACAAACTGGGCAGCTAATGATTCGGACTACCGATGATGTGGAAAAAGTGCGGGTGTTTATTGGGCAGGGGCTTTTGTTGGCACTATCGTCCGTGCTGCTATTTTTTGGCACATTGATAATTCTATTCTTTACTAACTTCTGGTTGACCCTGGTGGTATTACCAGTGTTACCTCTGGCGATGGGTATATTTGTCGTGTTTGGTAAAATCAGCCAACCCCTGTTCGCGGTAATCCAGCAACGACTATCCAAACTGAATACTATTTTGCAAGAAAACATGGCCGGGATTAAAGTAGTCAAAGCTTTTGCCAAAGAGCCGGAAGAACAGGTCAAATTTAACGCGGCGGCTGACCACCTGATGCAGCAACAAATTAAAGTAGCCAGGGTCTTTACCTATCTTTTCCCTGTAATATTTTTGATGGCAAACCTGGGGCAAGCGGCGGTACTGTTTGCGGGTGGCTGGCAGATTATTGACCAGACCCTCACGCTGGGGGAATGGCAACAATTCAGCCTATATCTGGTATTTGTCTTTTTCCCGTTAGCGCAGTTCGGGATTATTATTACTCAAATGTCCCAAGCCTCCGCCTCGGCTATCCGTATTTTTGAAATTCTGGATGCTAAAAGCGATGTGGTAGACCAACCGGATGCAAAGCCCTTGCCCCAGGTGCAGGGTAAGGTAGAATTTAAAGAAGTAACTTTCAAGTACCCCGGAAATGACACGCCAGTTTTGAACAAGGTTAGTTTTGAAGCTATTCCAGGTCAGACTATCGCGCTGTTGGGAGCAACCGGGAGTGGCAAAACTACTATTATTAACCTCTTGCCGCGCTTTTATGACCCCACAAGCGGACAGATTTTGATTGACGGCTACGATTTGCGGAACGTTCAACTTGAATCTTTGCGGAAACAAATCGGTATCGTGTTGCAGGAAACCAACCTGTTTAGTGGCACAATCCGCGATAATATCGCCTTTGGGCGTTCCGAAGCCACGCTGGAAGAAGTAATTGAGGTATCAAAAGCGGCGGCAGCCCACGATTTCATTCAGGAGCTTCCAGAGGGCTACGAAACTTCGGTGGGGGAACGTGGTCAGACCCTCAGTGGTGGGCAGAAACAGCGTATCGCCATCGCCCGCGCCCTGTTGCTTGACCCTCGTATCTTGATACTGGACGACTCCACCAGCAGCGTTGACCTTGTTACCGAATTCAAAATCCAGACGGCTCTTGACCTTCTGATGAAAGGGCGCACCAGCTTTGTGATTGCCCAGCGCATTAGCACGGTCTTGAATGCTGACCAGATTTTGGTGCTGGAAAAAGGGGCAATCGCCGCCAGTGGCACTCACGAGGAACTGATGGAAACCAGCGAAATTTACGCCCAGATTTACCAATCGCAACTGGTCGAAGATGCTCACCCTGACGAAAAGAGCCAGACCGAAATTTTAGCCAAGCAGGAGGCTTAAATATATGATGATGCCTGGAGGTCCGCGCGCGATGATGGATCGCGAGTTTATTAAACCAAAAAAAGTTGGGGTGACTTTACGCCGATTCGCTGGCTATTTCCGTCCCTACTGGTTGGTATTGGTTGGAGTAGCCCTGCTAGTAATAATCACCACCTGGTCACAAGTAACCGCTCCCGAACTAACCGGGCAAGCGGTAGACTGTTATCTTACCCCCGCTGTTCCGGCAACAGGTTCAGCCGCCGTAGCGGGTTTAAATGCTACCAACTCTAATTGTACGTATGACCCTGCCGCCGCTAATTACACCAACGGTGAAAAGATTGCCGCATTAGGTTGGCTGGTGTTAAAGCTGGTGGGGCTGTTTGGGCTGGGGGCGGTTGCCACTGGCCTGACCTTTCTGGGAATGAGTTGGGCTGGGCAGCATGTTCTGAAAGCGATGAGGGTGGATGTTTTTAAGCATTTACACCGTCTATCGTTAGGTTACTACTCCGAAAACGAAGTGGGCGACCTGATGAGCCGCATTACCAACGACTCGGAAACTATTCAGCAAGCCCTAGGTTTTGCCCTGATAAATGTTATCAGTGGTATTTTGTTGATAAGCTGGGTAATTTTCAATATGTTCAGCCGCAGCGTGCCGTTTGCTCTGGTCAGTCTGGCGGTCATACCCTTGATGGTTGTCTCCACCACCTGGTTTTCCTCACAGGCCCGCAAAGCCTTCCGCCGCAGCCGCAAGCAGATGGGCAACGTTAACGCCGAGCTACAACAAAGTATCTCCGGGGTGCGCGAAGTGCAAGCTTTCAGCCGCGAAGACGAAAACATTGAGTCCTTCCGCAACGTCAACGCCGCTAACCGTGATGCTAATATTCGGGCGGTAGCCTTCACCAGTGCCTTAGCCCCTACCCTGGAAGCACTAGGTTATGTGGCGATTGCGATGGTTACAGGTATTGGGGGCTTGCTACTGTTGCACAATCAGGATTTGTTTGGTACTACCATAACACTCGGTCTGGTGGTTACTTTCCTGGCTTATGTGCAACGGCTTAACCAACCTATCGGGCAAATTTCGGTACTCTGGGCTAATATTCAGAGCGCGATTGCCGGGGGCGAACGCATCTTTAGCTTGCTAGACGTGAAGCCGGACATCGAGGACAAACCAAACGCCAATGAGATGCCCAATATTCAGGGTGCGGTTGAGTTTGATAAGGTTTGGGCTGAATACAAGCCGGGTGAACCAGTTTTGCGTGGCCTCAGCTTCAAAGCCACACCCGGTCAGACTATCGCGATTGTTGGGCCAACTGGGGCGGGCAAGACCACTATTATTAACCTCATTCCCCGTTTCTACGATGTTTCGGGCGGGAAGATTACCATAGACGGGGTGGATGTGCGAGACGTAACCGCCGCCAGTCTACGGAGACAGGTTGGTATTGTGTTACAGGACAGCTTCCTGTTTAGCGACACCGTGATGAATAATATCCGCTTTGGGCGGCCCGAAGCCTCCGAGGAGGAAGTTGTTGCTGCCGCCAAATTAGCCCGCGCTGATACTTTTATCGAGCGGCTACAGGATGGCTATAACACGGTATTGGGCGAGCGGGGGCGCGGCTTGAGTCAGGGGCAACGCCAACTCATTTCACTGGCACGGGCCGCTCTAACCGACCCCCGTATCCTTATTCTGGATGAGGCGACCTCTAGCGTGGATACCCGTACCGAGCGGTTAATCCAGACCGCCCTGGAAAAGTTGTTGGCGGGTCGCACCAGCTTTGTAGTAGCCCACCGCCTTAGCACCATCAAGAATGCCAGCCAGATTTTAGTGGTGAAAAACGGTCAGATTGAGGAGCAAGGCACTTTCCAGGAGTTGCTGGACAGGCGCGGTTCTTTCTACGAACTTTATATGAGCCAGTTCCGCCGTCAGGAGGTAGCGGCCTGATGGGGTTGTCAATCGTCGGTTGTTAGGGGAAATTTCGTAGGGATACGATGTATCGTGTCCTTTTCGTAAGGGCGGTTTGCCAATCGCCCTGCATCAGAATAATTGTAAGGGTAGACCTCTGTGTCTACCCTTTCTTATGTTCATTATTGTGGTCGAGGGCTTCCTGGATGCGCTCTTGAACGAGGCTAACCAGCAAGGGGCTGAAACCGAGGTGTTGACCCATAATAATCTTAATAGTAGGGTTATCTTTCTGCCAGCCGGAGATAATGTTTGGTAAATCTCTTTGCACATGGCTACCGAGATGGAGAAAATAGGGGACAATTACGATTTGTTTCGCGCCCGCCTCCTGGCATATAGTCAGCCCGATAGCAATATCAGGTTGATTTATCTCTAAAAAGGCGCACTCCACAAAATAAAACTGCTTGGTAGCTTTGAGGGTTTCGGCAATCTGGTACATCGCGTCGTTTGCGCTCGTAGCTTTGCTACCGTGACCCAATAGTAGCACTGTCGTTTCGCGGGATGGGGGATAGGGGGTGGGGGGTTGATTATTAGTTTCTGGACTTTCGATTTTAGACCTACGACTTTCGACCTAGCAACAAACCAGTTGGGGGAATTCAAACCACTGCAACTGCTGTTGTAAATTCACCACTTGACCAACTACAATCACCGCCGGAGCTTTTATTTCGTTTAAACGGGCTAATTCGGCGATGTTGTTCAGGTCACCCGTAATAGTACGCTGTTCCGCCATTGTACCCCATTCTATTACCGCCACCGGGGTAAAGGGCGATTGTCCAGCCTCCACCAGACTAGCCGAAATTTCGGCAAGGCGACCTACTCCCATCAAAAAAACCACCGTACCATCCATCTGGGCTAAACCCTGCCAGTTAATACGGCTCTCCGAAAGCGGGCGTTTGGGATTTTCATGCCCGGTTACAACCGTGAAGCTGCTGGCATAGTCGCGGTGGGTCACGGGAATCCCGGCATAGGCAGGTACGGCAATCGCGCTGCTGATGCCTGGAATGATTTCAAAAGGGATGCCAGCCGCCTTTAATTCCTGGGCTTCTTCCGCCCCCCGCCCAAAAATAAAGGGATCGCCGCCTTTTAGTCGCGCTACCACTTTACCCTGACGGGCGTGACAAACCAATAATTCGTTGATGCCTTCCTGGCTGACACTGTGACAACCCGCCTTTTTCCCCACATAAATTACCTCGGCCCCTGGTTGTACTTCCTCAAGAAAAAGCGGGTTAACCAGATAATCATAGACTACTACCTCGGCTTGCTGCAAGGCTTTTAACCCTTTTACCGTAATCAAGCCGGGGTCGCCGGGGCCAGCTCCAATCAGGTAAACTATGCCCGTTTCCTGAGAATTAAGGCTCTGTGTAGCTAAATTCTGAATCATTCGCTTACTCTTTGTGCTTCCAATAATAAATTTTCAGCCAACGCACGGGCCTCATCGTCGTGGCCGTTTCGTAACAAATCCAGGATTGGAGAATTAATCAATTGTGTCCAAAAAATCGGGCGCAATTCTAGGGGTAGACTGCTTTTCACATTTGGGCGCAATTTCCCCATCAATCGCGCCAGTTCGCTATATTCAGGGCCAATTATCTCGGCTAGTTTCTGCCGAAGGTGGGCGGTTAAAGCCGGACTAGCTCCGGTAGAGACTGTCAGATTAATTTCACCCTGTCGCAGCACCGCCGGAAGGGTAAAATCACAGTTTAGCGGGTCATCCGCCACATTAACCAACCGCCCGTTAGCTCTGGCAACTTCTGCCACCGCCTGATTAACTGCCGGGTCATTGGTAGCGGCAAAAACCAGCAAGGCGGCGGGGAAATTCGCCACATCCTCCGGCTGCCAACCCCGACCCAAATACTCAAACTTTCCCGCCGTAGCCAGTTCGCTCAGGGTCGGGGTTAAAGTTGGCGAGATTAGCTGGATAGTCGCCCCTGCCGCCAGTAGATGCTTTACCCGGCGTTCAGCAACCTTGCCCCCGCCAATAACCAGCACCGTCCGATGCTTGAAAAAAGTTGGAGTCAGGGTCAGGGGATAAAACCCATTAGCTGATTCAGCCTCTTTCCAATCTACCATGTCTCCAACGCGGCTACATCGTAGCGATGCACAAATTCAGTGAAGTTTTCGTTGGGCTGTTTTTCGCTTTTGTAACGCCGCAACAAATCCGCCAGATAGAATTTCAATTTGTCGGAAGGTATTCGGCGGTTAAGGTGGTGGCCCAACCTCATCCCCGCGCCCAAACGCCCGCCCAGATATATCTGATAAACTTCTTCCTTTCCACCCTTTGCGCTGCCATCTTGTCGGACTAGCGAGCCTAGCAAACCAATATCGGCAATCTGGTAACGGGTGCAGGAGTTGGGGCAACCACTCATATTAATCGTGATAGGCTCATCCCAATCGGGAAACTGTTCCTGCAAATATTCCACTACCTCGGCGGTGCGGTCTTTAGTTTCGGCAACCGCCACCTTGCAAAACTGGATACCTGTGCAAGCCATCGCCCCGCGCCGGAAAAAGTTGGACTCCTCGGTGGGTAGTTCAATTTTAGCGGCTTCCACTCGTAAAGTCGCTACATTAGCTTCTAGGACGTTCAGGATAACCAGATTTTGGAGAGTAGTAGCTCGAATATGACCATCGGCGTACTGCTCGGCGAGTTCTGCCACCTGCCGAAGTTGCTCGGCGTTAACTCGACCTCGCAAAGTTGCCAACCCCACCGCAAACAACCCGTCTTGCTTCTGGGGAGTAGCCCCTACCAAGTCGCGATGACGGTTAGCGGGGGGGGTATAGTCCGGGTTGTCAGTCAACTTGTAACCCAGGCGTTCTTCCAGCACCTCCCGAAACTTCTCCGCGCCCCAATCCGCCATTAAAAACTTCAAGCGGGCGTGCTGGCGATTGCGCCGATATCCAAAGTCACGGAAAATGGTGGTAATCTGATAACTAACCGCCACTACTTCATCCGGTCTCAAAAAGGCTTTCAGACGCTGCCCAAAATGGGGTTGTGCGCCCAGCCCACCGCCAACCCACAGGTCAAAACCAACCTCGCCCGTAACTGGATGACGCACCGCCACTAGCCCAATATCATTAATCTCATGTTGTACCCAATGGTCGGCACTGCCGCTGACCGAAATTTTATACTTGCGGGGCAGGTCGCTAAACTCATCTTTGCCCACTAGAGCCGCTTCTAACGCCTGAACAACCGGCCAGGTATCCAATAGCTCGTCGCGTTCGTAGCCCGCCAGAGGTGAACCGATGATATTCCGCACGGTATCGCCACACGCACCCTTTAGACCCAACCCTACTCTATCCAGAGCTTCTTCAATCGGTGGGATACTTTGGATGGTTAGCCAGTGGAGTTGGATATTCTGGCGGTCGGTAATATCAGCCAAACCGCGCCCATATTTTTCGGCGAGCTGGGCAATGACTTTAAGTTGCTGGCTGGTAAGGTCGCCGTTGGGGATTTTTACCCGCAACATAAAATAGCCGGCTTCCTGGGGCCGTTGGGTGTAAAGCCCATACCACTTAAAGCGGTCAAAATCGTCGGGGTGAATGGTCTCAAAACCAGTTATAGCGTAGCGTTCAATATCGTCCCAGACCTCAAACGGATTTTTTTCTTTTTTAATCCGCTCCATTTTGGTCAATTTAACCGAGGCTACAGGGGCCTCCTCAGAAATCGTCATCGCCTCAATCCTCCCTCCCTTTGCTATGTAGCATCAGGAATTTATGTTGGTCGAGTGTCGGGAAAAATTTATAGGAATGAACAGATATAGAGGAATTACTGTAGGAGCAGGCTCTGTCCTGCGATATTCATCGGCTGACGGAGCAGCCTCCTACAAATTCTTTATTCTGACTCCTGACTCCTACTCTCGATAATTCAGTCGCTGTTTTTCGGTGCGGTCTATCTGCACTACTTTGCCATCCTGGATAGTGAGTTGAACATAGCCATATTTGATTTGCCGCACCGCCTGTAAGACTTGATGTAAAACTTTGGCTTCGTCCTGACTAACTTCAGCTTCAGCCAGTTTTCCCGCCTCAGCTAATGGCATAGGTCTACCTCTCCTGCATCTATTTGTTACAAAGCCTGTAGCAACTAGTCAGCTTTTAATAAGAGAAAAGTTGATTTAGCATTGCATAGTTGAGTTTGTCAATCAACTATATAAATTTATCCTCTTAAATTTAACAAATTCGCTAAAGAATGTCAACCTATATAGAGTAACGAGTTAAAAGTGCCGAGTCGAAGGAGTCAAAATTCAGGAGTCAGGAGTTAGAATAAAGAACAACAACTGTGTAGGGGCGTGGTCTCCAGGCCCTGTTCAGAAATTTTGAATTTTCCTAACACCTAATACCTAATACCTAACACTTTATAGCTTTCCCTACAAATGAATATGGATATGTTCAGGTGGGTCTTCGTATGGGTCATTTTGGTCAAAATCGGGTGGGATATGCAGGTGTGAACTGGCGGGAAAACCACCAGCGAGCCACCAGCCCAGCCCAAATAATAGGAAACCAATTATGATAAGTAGCAGGCTAACTTGCGGGGCATTGAAAAAGAATAGCACCAGAGCCAACCAGCCCGCCAAGGCCCCCAAACCGCCCAACAATGGCCCACCTATTTCGTTTATCAGCCTAGTCTTCATAGTTTAATAAGTGTTGGTTATTAGTTGTTCGTAAGTGTTCATCTCAATTGTCATCCTGAACGAAGTGAAGGGTCTTGCCAAGCAGAAGAAGATTCTTCGCAAGCTCAGTAGTCTGTAATACAAGTCTTTACCTAGATGTTTAGTGTATATTGAGTTCAAAAATAGCAATTCTATAACCACAAGATTTATGTTACAGTCTACTCAGAATGACAGTTCCTATTAACAGTTGCTCGGTTTTAGATTTTAGCTGTTCCGACCACCGACAACTGACCACCGACAACCGCTAACCAACTTGCGACAATGCCGGGTTAAGATAGCCCAACTTTTGTAGCTTTGCCAGGATTTTATCCAGACTTTGCTCGACTGTTTCTGTTTCAGAATCTACCACCACTTCAGGGTCAAGTGGCTCTTCGTAAGGGTCAGAAACCCCGGTAAAATTGGCAATCTCGCCGCGCAAAGCTTTGGCGTAAAGACCCTTGACATCCCGGCGGGTTAGTTCCTCAATCGAGCAACGCACATAAACTTCCACAAAATTACCGATTTGCTGACGAGCCTGAGCCCGAATATCGCGGTAGGGCGAGATAGCAGCCGTAATAGCTACCACCCCATTGCGGCTGAGAAGGCTTGCCACAAAGGCAATCCGCAAAACGTTGGTGTCGCGGTCTTCCTTGCTAAAACCTAACCCTTTGCTCAGATGGGTGCGGACAATATCACCATCCAACACCTCTACTTTGTGCCCACGCTCACGTAAAATTGTTTTCAGGCGGTTAGATAGAGTAGTTTTGCCCGACCCACTCAGCCCGGTAAACCAGATTGTAAAACCTTGCTGTGACAAGTTAAATTATCCTTTCAATAAAAAGTAATCAGTTGTTGGTTATTGGTTGTTCGATTTTAGATTTTGGATTTTCAACCGACAACCGACAGCCGACCACTGACAACCGCTCACCGATGCAAACCACATTCCGTTTTGGCCTGACCGCTCCAACGTCCAGCCCGTTTGTCCTCGCCCTCGGCAACGGGGCGGGTGCAATTGGTACAACCCAGGCTTGGATAGCCCTGGTCGTGCAGGGGGTTGTAGGACACATTTTCAAATTGAATATATGTCCAGACCAGCTCTTCCGACCAGTCCCACAGAGGGCTGATTTTGTAAAGGCCGAATTTAGCATCCCACTCTACCGGGCGCACCTGCTGGCGGGTATTTGATTGGTCACGGCGCAACCCGGTTATCCAGGCTTTCATACCCTGCAAAGCCTCACGGTTTGGTGTAACCTTGCGAATGGCGCAACACTTATCAGGGTTGCGCTGCCAGAGAGCCTCTCCATGAATCCCTGCCTGAGCTTCGGGAGAAATGGTAGGGCGAAAGGCAATAGGGTTAATCCCATAGCGTTGGGCGGCCTCGTCCCGCAAGGCATAGGTTTCCGGGAACAAAAAGCCCGTATCCAGATAAAAAACCCGGAGTTGGGGGTCTATTCGCACCGCCATATCCAGCAAAGCCATCCCGCTTACCCCACCAAAACTACAGGCCAGGGTTAGAGCCGGGCTAAAATTCTCAATGGCCCACTGAATAATTTCCTGGGGACTCTGCCGCATTAATTCGGCATTTATTTCCGCCAACGCTATTTCGTCAGGTTTATTATTTGTTATGTCAAGTTTAATAAGGTTTGCCATTTTATGTAAGAACTTTCTTTGTAGAAACCGTCTTTATTTATAAGGGCAGGCACGGGGACATGCCTCTACATTTATTCTGATGCCGGGCGCGGCGACCACGCCCCTACGAAACATCCTATTTATCCTGTCCATCCTTGTGAATAATTTGGCAGGGCGGTTCACGAACCGCCCCTACGCCTTTCCCCTAACCCCCATCCCCTGTCTATACTCCCACCAGCCCGTACCGCCGCCGTATGAAGACTTCGACACGGGTTAGCACCAGCAGGTCAATCAAGAGGCCAAGAGCAATAATCACCACCATCACCGCCATTACCAGGGCCATATCAGTCAGGTCACGCCCCATATTCAGCAAGTTGCCCAGGCCAATCCCGGCAGTTAATAACTCGCCGCCAAGCAAGGAACGCCAGGCAAAACTCCAGCCTTGCCGCGCACCACTGATGATAGCGGGCAAAGCCGAGGGAAACACTACTCGCCGGAACAAGGCCCAGCCCCGAACCCCCATATTACGGGCAGCTCGAATCTGGAGGGGCGGAATCAGTTTGGTACTATCAAAAGTAGCGATAGTAATCGAGAATACCGAACCCATCACAATCACAAAAATAATGGCCCGCTCGTTCAGCCCGAACCAGAGGATTGATAAGGGTATCCAACAAACACTTGGCAAGGCTTGAAAGCCCAACACGATTGGCCCCAGCACCCGCTTAACCCAACGACTGCCCGCCAGACCCATTCCAAGAATTACGCCGAGAGGCAAGGAAATCCCAAAACCAAAAAAGAGTCTTAACAAACTAGCAGAAGCCGCCCGCCACAAGCTACCATCAGCGATATGGTCAGTTAGAGACTCAACCACACTCAAAGGGGCAGGGAAAAGAGCCTCAATCCAGATTTTCCAGACCTGTACCATTAGCAGATAGATAAGCTGCCAGACCAGACCAACGCCAATGACATAAGCCGCTACTTTTAAGATAGTGAAGCCGATAGACTGACTCCATTTCAGGAGGGTCGCTCCCGAAATAACTGGAGCAGATTTTGTGATTGTTTGAAATGCTACACTCATTAGTTACCCCTTTATATTCCTAAACCGCCGTCATATTCTGCTTCAACCGCCAAATCAACCTCACTTTTTAGCTCGGCGGTAATTTCATGCACCAGGCTAAGGGCGGCGGCATCCTCGATGTGACGGGGACGGGCTAAATGGGCTGAAGAAAATTCGCCCTTAATACTACCGGGCCGATAGGTAAAGACCACCACCCGTGTACCGAGCGTAACGGCCTCGCGCACGTTATGGGTAACAAACAGGATGGTCTTGCCAGTAGTGGCCCAGATTTGTTGTAATTCCTGATGCAAAATATCACGGGTTTGGGCATCCAGAGCGGTAAAAGGCTCGTCCATCATCAAAATATCAGGGTCAATTGCCAGGGCGCGGGCAATCGCGACCCTTTGGCGCATCCCGCCCGACAGTTGATGAACCCGGAAACGGGCGAACTTCTGAAGATGTACCATGTTCAGATAGAAATTGGCCCGTTCTTCGCGCTCTTTCTTTTTTAACCCTAAACCTTTGAGGCCAAACTCCACATTGCCCAATACATCCAACCAGGGGAAAAGGGCTGGCTCTTGGAAAAGCAATAGACGGTCGGGGCCGGGTCGCGTTACAGCCTGGTTGTTAACCAAAATCATCCCGCTATCGGGTTTCTCCAGACCAGCCACCAGATTGAGGATAGTGCTTTTCCCACAGCCGCTCGGCCCAACCAGACAAACAAATTCGCCTGTTTTTACCTCAAGATCAATATTATTGAGTGCCAATAGCTGGGTCTGACCGCTTTTGAACGATTTGGAAACCTTTTGCAAACTGAGGTGGAACTGAGCATTGGTTACCTGCGGCAAGGCTTTATTTTCAATAAGATTGGCACTCATTACGTTTCCCTTTACCATTTAGGGCGAACCTTGTGTTCGCCCCTACGAATTGGATATATGGCAGACCAATTGGTCTGCCCCTACGAATTTCCCCAATTTTGGATATTCGATTTTAAATTTCCTCTACTGTTGAATAGTTGCCAGACCCTTCTCTTGCAATAGGCTATTCAAAATTTTGAGGTCGTACAGGCCATCCAGATTAGGCTTGGTTTTACCCAGGAAACCAAGCTGGAAGGCACTATCCGCCGATTTCAACAGGCTACTTTTCAGGGGGTCAAGCAATATTTCCAATTTAGGGAAACTATCCTCTAAAACCTGATCTGGTAACGGCTTACCACTGAGAGCCTTTAGTTGGTCATTTATTACCTTTTTAGCAGCCGCCGGGTTTTTCTGAATATCCTGGGTAACCTGGATATGAGCCGCCAGAACGGCTTTAACCAAATCGGGGTTATCATTCATGAATTTGGTGTTGACCAGCAGCAAGGTAATAACAAACTTACCATCAGGCCACAAAGTGCGCTCATCCAGGAAAAGCTTACCTTTTTTCTCGACAATCAAGCGAGTAGCCCAGGGCTCTGGAACCCATGCTCCATCAATTTGTTTGTTTTCAAATAAAGTCAGTATGTTGGCGTTATCGGTAGGCACAACCTCAACCGTGCCACCATTTTCTTTGGTTTCTAACCCAGCCTGTTTGATATAAGCCCGTAAGGCCACATCCTGCGTATTGCCCAACTGTGGAGTGGCAATTTTTTTACCATCCATGTCTTTGGCGGTATTGATATTAGAGTCAGGGCGCACAATAAACGACACCCCACCACTAGCCGCCCCGGCAATAATTCGCACGCCTTCACCTTTGGTTTTGGTATAGGCGTTGATAGCGGGGTTAGGGCCAACATAGGTCATATCAATTTCCCCGGCTAATAAAGCTTCGATGGCGGCAGGGCCAGCGTTAAAAGGCGTAGTCACAAGTTTTACCCCACTACCCAAAGAGCTGGCAAAAGTACCGTTACCAATCCCCACTAAGGCTTGAGCGTGGGTCAGGTTTGGGAAGAAACCCAAACGAACCGTGCCTTGCAATGGTTTGGTAGTTGCTACAGCGGCAGTAGTAGCACTCGTCGTAGTAGTAGCAGCCCCGCTTGCTGTAGTAGTGGTAGCCCCGCTTGTTGTGGTAGTCGCCGCAGTAGTAGTTGCCGGGAGAGTAGTGGCAGTATTATCGCCACAGGCTGCCAGTAACAGCGTAAGCAGGAACACGCTTACAAATAATCCACTTGTCACCCCTAGCTTTGCTTTTTGCTGCATCAGCTTCATTAAATTTCCCCTCCTATGCGGCCTAATAAAAAAGTTCGCCAAAGAGCAGCAAAAAACTGTCTTTTGAGGCGAACCTCCGGTAGTCCGGTCAGTCCTTATGTTATTTTTGAAAATTTCCCAGAACATTCTATTAAAATCTAGGGTTGATATTAACTTACTTTATAGCCTTTGTCAAGATAATTTCACGAGTAAATTGATGCACAACGTTAAGTATTAATATAGCTATAGCAACTTCGTTAATTCATACTAAAGTAGGGCTAAATAACCTCATTTAGTAAGGTACTAAAAATACCTGAGCTATTTATAACAGGAGAAATGGGAGGTGACACCAGAGGTAAAAGCTTTAGGCGTTAGCCTTTGTTGGAGCTTATTGCGCCACAACAGTAGCAAACTAATTGCTGAGGTAAAAACTTTTTCTTTCGACATACTTGAATATTTTACCAGGAAAAGGTGACGAGATGGCTGGTTTACGACAGGTAATATCCACCCTGACTCAGGATGGCGAAGAAATTATGGGGCCGGAGACGCTTCTCTGGCATTACCCCTACAACGATATTGTCAACGGCTCATTGTTGACGGTAGAAAGCAACCATTTTTGTGTTTTGAAGTCACGGGGTGCTATTCTGGCAGTCTATGAGACCGGGCAATACCCCATCCAAACCCCCCAAAAGATACTCTTTGGCTCAATTCAACAGGCGTTTTATGGTGGACAAAGCCCCTGGCAATATGAAGCGATTTACATCAACCGGGCCAAGTTGGTGATTAAAACCACCGGGCAAGCGTTATCGCGCGAGATGGCCGAGATGGCCTACGATGTGGACTATTATGTACATGTTTCCACCCCGGAAAACGCCGTCGCCCTGGTACAACACATGCCCTATCGCGGTCATGGGATTAATACGATGGAAGTTAATAGCTACGCTGGGCCAGTAGTAGAACAGGCCATTAACCAGCTAATCCAGGTCACGCCATTGGAGCAGGTCAACGAGAAAATTCACGACCTGACTCAGCTAGTTTATACCCGCCTTCAACAATTTCTGGCTCCCTACGGTATTTCGCTGGATACGGTCAAGGTGCTGGTGCGACCCAGCGATGCCCGAATGAAAGCTCTGATTTCCCTCAAAGCTTTTGGGCTGAGCGAGCTAGAAGCAGTGCGCTATTATACCGCGATGATTATGGCGGAACGGGGCGTAATTAGTGCCCCGAATATGGCGATTGGGCATCCCTTTAATATGGGAGGCATCTCGCCTGTGATGGGTACAGAGAGGTTTATTAACCCGCCTACCCAAAATGGCTCAGCCCCCCAACCCCAGGGGCAACTCCCGCCACGCCCTAATCAGCCCTGGCCCCAAACCCCGGAGAGCCCCCGATGAGCAAGCCCAACAATAACCCGTTTGTACAACAGCTAGATTTGCTAATGTCTGGCTATGGCTACAATTTTTATGACCATAAAAACCAGGCCCGTGCAGACGATTTGTTGGTGCGGCAACGAGCGACCAAATCGCTCAACGAAGGGGCGGAAATTATCGCCAGATTAGAGGGGGAATACCAGCGTCGCTATATCCCCCCTTCGACTCGCGAAAATCCCTATCCCAGCTCCGAAACTCTGAACAGGTTGCGTGACTTGGCGACGTTGCGGGAGCGGTTTAGAGAGTTAGGAGCTAAAATCCTGGGTATGGCAGTGCCCACGCAGGATAAGGTCTGGTGGCGTTTTCAGGACGAGGCCGCCCTGCTAAACCAATTAATCCAGTTTGATTATCAACTGGTGCAACAAACCGAGCAGCTCTACCAACAGGCCAGCACCCTGACTCCTGACCTCTGGCAGCAAGGGGGCGAGGGTGTAAATTTGGGGGGCGCATTCCAACACCTGGAGATGTTAATTCGGGATAGGCAGAATTTTTTGCAGAGGCCGGGTTAACCCGGCTTTTTTATTTTGAATTTAACCTGACAAGCCTTGAAAACGACTTGGCTCTAATATATAATTTTCCTTAACACCAGACCCCATTCGCGATATTTTCATCCCCGCCCGTTTATAAAGTTGTAAGGTTTTAGCAGTGTCCCAGCCAGTTTGAAAGTAGTTAGTCGAAAAATTAATTATTAGCCAAATTTACCCTTTGGAGGGAAGCCATGCAGCAACACCCGCTAACGGTGATTGTCAATATCAAGCCTGACCAGAAGGGCCGCTTAAAAGAGCTGCTTTATGCCATCCGCACCGACATCAATAAAAACCCCTATCTGCGTTTCCCGGAAATTACTACCACCCACTTTGCCCGTTTTGTGCTGATTGGCGGTGGCACCCGTGCGACCCGCGACCTGGAAACCCGTCTTTATTTTTCCGTTAACTTTGATGGGGAGTGGGAAGATTACATTGATTTGCTAATTGATAAGGCTGGCACAGCCGTAGAGGGGATTTTTAGTGCCTGTGAGGGCTACCCTAACCTGAAACTTAGCGACCCGAATTTCAAAAAACGCTTTAAGGATTTTATTAAAGCTAATACTATTAAAACCAACACTTTTTATCAGGGCTACCGGGAGAAAACGGTACAAGAGGTACAACAAAGCATCGCCCGTCGTGCCCAGCTAGAGGATTTGGTCAATCTAAAAGGAATAGAGGGGCTTAAAGCCGAGGTCAAAATTACTTCGGGCAGTAACTCCTCAATTTTAGGCAAGGTTGGGGGATTCTTAAAAAAAGCTGGTGGCAAAGTCCTGGGTTTTATTTTGTCCCCGGTAAGTGGCTGGCTCAAGAAGAATGTTAACAATGTTTTAAACTTCCTGCTGAGCAAAATTATCGGGGTGCGGGTGTTCCCAGAGGTATTGCCCGAACCCTCCGTCCCTAGTCCCGAAGTGGATACCCGCGACGAATTTACCGACTACCTTGAGTCTGTCCAAAACGAGATGACCATCGTTTCTGAAATTGACCCTAAACAGCTAGGCGCGACCCGCCGAATATTGTGGTTGGTTAATCTACTTTCCAAATTTGTATTTAACAAAGGCGTGCTAGGCGGCATCAGCACCATTCATTTCGCCCGTTGGGTAATTATTGATAACGGCAAAAATCTACTTTTCGAGAGCAACTATGATGGCAACTGGGAACAGTATATTGGCGACTTCGTAGATAAGGCGGCGCTGGGGATGGACTCAATCTGGGGGAACAGTGCCGTCAGTGTTGATTACCCGAAATACGGCTCCAAAGACCTGCAAGCCTTCAAAAAAGTAATTATTAACCATCAGGTGCCCGCCGCCGTTTTTTATACCGCCTATCGTTTTGATTCGGTCAGGAATATCCTTAATGACCTGGTGGTTAGCCGACTATCTAGTGCCGGAGCAACCGAAGCCGACTTTAACGAACTTTGCAGCCACCTATAATCAGGAAAAAGAGAGTAATAAATGGTAACAACTAACCAAAAACCTACCGTCACTGAACTTGATTTTGAGGATACGCAGGGTCTGGTTTTAAACACCTATAAACATCTGGCAACCTCGGTTAACCTATTTCTGAAAATAGGGGATGTTACTCAGGCCCGTGAGTGGCTAAAAATCATGAGGCCGCAGGTGATGTCGGCGGCGCGGTGGCCGATTGGCCCGGACGGTAAAACTATCAAGCCCGAAACCGCCTTGAATTTAGCCTTTACTGCCGATGGCTTGGCCCTTCTGAATATACCGCTGGCAGGATTTTCCACCGAGTTTCGAGAAGGGATGGCCCCCCGCAATCCTGATAAGCCTGAAGATTTATGCGCCCGTTCGCGCCGTCTGGGGGATACTGGCCCCAGCCATCCGGCAACCTGGGAGTATGGTGGCCTGAAAAACGAGACGATTCATATTTATCTATTATTATTTGCGGCGGATAATGATAGGCTGAAAGAATATCTGCAAAACCAACGCGATAATTGGGAACGTTACGGGCTGACCCAGATTGCCGAAGAATTTACCTACCGTCCGGGGCATAGCCGAGAACCCTTTGGTTTTCGCGATGGTATGTCACAGCCGGGAATTTCGGGTTTAGATACCAAAGACGAGGAGTTGGGTTCGGACAAAGAGATAATCGCTGCCGGGGAATTTGTTCAGGGTTATCTAAACGAATACGGTTATTATCCGCCCGTTCCCGACAAAAGTGAGTTAGCCAAAAACGGTACTTATATTGTCTATCGTAAGTTGGAGCAGGATGTTGTGACCTTCTGGAATTTCGTTTATAGCACCGCTGGGAATGACCCCAACAAAGCTGAATATTTAGCCGCAAAATTTGTGGGACGCTGGCGAGATGGCACGCCCCTCACCTTTAGCCCCAATCATAACGACCCAAAGCTGGCGGCAGACGCTGGGCGGAATAATAATTTTCAGTTTGTGGCGGATAACGATAAACCTGGCTATGGCTGCCCGGTAGGTTCGCACGTCCGACGTACCAACCCCCGCGACTCGCTGATGCCCGACCCGACGGCTTCAACTACGGCGGTGCGGCGGCATCGGATTGTGCGGCGGGGGCGGGTTTATGGCCCGGAGTATCCCGAAGATGTGGTGGCGCACCTGACCCAGATAAAAGCGGCGCAAGGGGCCGATAAATTTGTGGCGGATAGCGATAAACCGCGTGGCCTGATTTTTATGTGTATTAATACTGATATAAAACGGCAGTTTGAGTTTATCCAGCAAACCTGGGTGAATGACCCCAAATTTGACGGCCTCTACCAGGACAAAGACCCCTTGATGGGCAGTAACGAGGACGATGAGGTTTCAAATATGACGATTCAGGCCAAGCCAATTCGTCAACAAATCAAGAATTTGCCGCGCTTTGTGACGGTGCGGGCGGGGGGCTATTTCTACCTGCCAGGTATAGCGGGATTGCGCTATATCGCGGAATTGACCTGAGATAGTTGTCGGTTGTCGGAAAAATATTCACAAGGATGGATAGGATTAACAGGATATTAAAAAGGCTGAGCTGACTTAATCCTGACGGGCGGTTCGCGAACCGCCCCTACGAAATTTCCCCCTTCCACTTTAGGGAAGGGGGTCAGGGGGTTAGGTTGATTACCCAGCCACTTGCCCGTTAAAGAGAACCCCGTCTTTCATCGTCACCATGCGGTCACAACGGGCGGCAATGGTGGGGTCGTGGGTAACGAGGCAAACTGTTAGGCCGAGTTGCGCCCGCAAATTGCTCAATAAGTCAAGAATTTCCTGCCCGCGCTGACTGTCCAGGTTCCCGGTTGGTTCGTCGCCCAATAACAGAGCGGGTTGGTTAGCCAGTGACCGCGCAATTGCCACGCGCTGTTGCTCGCCGCCCGAAAGTTGGGTAGGCTTGTTGTTCAGGCGTTGGCTTAGACCCACCAGGTCTAGCAATTCCTTGGCCCTGGCTTCTGGCTTGAATTGAGGCTTCTTGTCAAACTGGACGGGCAACATCACGTTTTCCAGGGCGGTTAAGGTTGGCACTAGATTAAAGAACTGGAAAACAAAACCAATGGTGCGATTACGTACCCGCGCGAGTTGCTTTTCCTTAAGTTTGCTAATGTTCTGTCCATCAATAAAAACTTCGCCAGACGTTGGTACATCCAACCCACCGATAATCCCCAACATAGTAGTTTTGCCCGATCCACTGGCCCCCTGAATGGCTACCATCTCACCCTGTAGCACGGTGAAATCCACCTCGTGCAAAATCGTAAGCTTCTGGTCACGGCTAACGTTCACGGTTTTGGTGATTTTGCGGCATTCAACAATGGTGGTTCTCGAACCGTTGCCAGACATCTGGCCCATCTCTGTATTACTCATTTGTACCTCTGAATTAGTCATAAAAATTAAGATTACTCCCTTCTATCGTTATCAGTTGTCGGTTGTCGGAAAAATATTCACAAGGATGAACAGGATATAGAGCAAATATCGTAGGAGCAGGCGCTGTCCTGCAATAGCCATCGGATGGCGGAGCATTCTCCTACAAATTCTTTATCCTTGCTCCTTTATTCTGACTCCTGACTCCTGAATTCTGACTCCTACTAATATTATTCGTAGCGCAAAACCACCATTGGTTTTTCTTGAGCCGCACCCCAGGCTGAGGCTACCGTCGCCGCTAAAGCCAAGCCTACCGCCAGGGCTAACATTCCTATTATAATCAGGGGTGAGATTGACAGCACGCCAGGGTCATCCTTTGTACCAAGTTGCGAAACTCCAAATGCCCCCCCCAGGATAGCCAGCAGCAAACCAAATAGACCGCCCAAAAACCCTACAACTGCTGTTTCCCAGTTGATGATGGACAATACCCGACCACTATCTGCCCCAATACTTTTCATTACACCCATCTCGGTACGCCGCTCTAACACCGCCAGAGCCACGTTATTGGCAATCAAAACTGCCCCAGCAATCAAGCACAAGAAGGCTAATAGCACCGGGAAAGCCGTAATATTATCAATGATGCTGTTTATAATGTTGCTAATAAACGATAAATCGCTGGCACTGGCCCCCGGAAAGTTGCTCTTTACATACTTAATGGCTTCATCCACCCGCCCGTTTTCGATGGTCAGGTTAAAATCGGTAGCGTGGTTGGGCATAGCTTGAACCCGGCTCAGGGTCGTCGCAATCGGGAAAATGACAATGAAACTTTTGTTGACGAAGATGCCCGTGATAGTTAAGGTGTATTGCTTGCCATTAACATCCTGATAAACCAGTTGGTCGCCGACTTTAAGATTGTAACTGTCCTTTACACCTTTGCTAATAATCATCTGGTCATCATTTTGGTAAGCCTGACCACCACTCTCGATGGTGCCAAGTGAAAGTAGGTCAGCCTGGGGCAAACCAGCCAGATTGGCTAATTCAAAACCGCCCCCATTATTATTGTTGTTATTAGGGTTAGCCTGGTCACGTTTGACTTTTTCGGCAATTAGTTGGTCGGTAGTAAGGCCACCCGCACTAACTAATTGCAAGGTCGCCCTTTCATCCATCAGGTATTTTTGTAACCCTGGTACTTTTTTAGTGTCCAGAGCCTGTTTAATGTCATTGGCCTGGGTATCATTGATACTGGATACCTGTGCGTTGTAACCAAAACTTTTTGCCAGCGAAACTTGAATAGTTTCCTTGAGGCTACTTGCCAGAATAAAAACCAGAGCCATCGCGAAAATACCCACCATCATTACCAGCATGGTTGTTGCACTTTTAGCCCGACCTCGGCTCAGGTTGCGGCGAGCCATTTTATAATTCAGGCCAAATGGTAGGGGGATTTTACCTACTATCCACAAAATGCCACTAAAAATCAGCACCAGGATGGTACAACTTATCAAGGTGGCGAAGGCAATAATCAGGCCAAGAACGAATTGACCATCAAGGACAATCCCTGCCAACAGGCCCATTACAATGGTCATCACTCCAATAATAAACAAAGTTGCTAATATCGAAATACGGGGCAAGGCGTTGGTTTTTTGACGCAATACTTGAGCGGGTGGGATTTTACTGGCGGAGTAAGCGGGTAAGAGACCGAAAACTACTGCCGTAATAATTCCAACTACTAAGCCGAGAATTACTGGCTGATAATAGAATTGGTAGGGTAGCTTAGTGCTAACAAAACTCTCGGCTACTTTATTAATCACTGAGGTTAGGATTTCGCCCAGAATAACGCCCGCCACGCTACCTATCAAGCCCAAAATAGCCGACTCAATCATGAAAACCTGAACGGTCTGACCAGCTTCCATGCCCAGGGCTTTGATAGTGGCAATTTCGGTACTACGCCGCCCCACCACCACTAACATCGTGTTTACCACCCCCACGCTCCCAATTAAGAGGGAAAGCAAACCCACGTAGTTCAACAAATCGCTGATACCTTTGCTGGCCTGTTTGAGTGAGTCGTTAAGTTCGTTACTGGTTTTAGCATTGAAAATAGGCGATAGAGCGTTAATAGCATCCCTGGCGGCAGCGTCCGCATTTTTAGCGTTGGAAGTTTTGACGTAGATGCTTTCGGCTTGCAAGGTTTCAGGGTTGAACAACCCTTTAGCGGTGTCCATTGATATATAGCCGTAGCCAGTAAAACCCGCTTGCCCGGTATCGGTGGCCGGGGTAAGGCTTTTACTGGTCAGGATGCCCACCACTGTTAAGGTCTGGGTTTTGTTATCGTTAGAAAGGGTTTTGATAGTGTCGCCGACTTTGGCCCCGATGCTACTGTCCATCTTATCGTTGATTACGATTTGATTTGGCCCCGTCAAAACATCTTTAAGATGCTTGCCTTTTGGGGTTTCCAGTTCCACGATACCGTAATAAGGATATTTAGTGGGGTCAACTACGAAGGTCGGGAAGTTGCTACCGAACTCGTTACTCTTTGTTCCATCGGCTTTGTTGACGCTGATGCCCGTATTATTCACCATCGTAGTGTAATCTTCGATGGTAGCTGGTTTCAGGCTATCGAGTTTAGCCAGATTTTGGCTGGTGAAAGAGCCCTGACGACTACTGACCAATACATCCGATTGGGCAGAAGCTTTGGCATCACCAGCTACAGCATCCTGGATTGAACGACCAGTGGATTGTAAAGCGACAATCGAGGCCACCCCCACCGCAATACACAATATTGCAAAGAAGGAGCGTTGCCCACCGCGCCAAATCGAACGCCAAGCATACTTAAAATAGAGGGTAAGGGTCTGCATAGCCCAACCTTTCCTGATTTTTAACATTTAGTCCAGACTTCCACCGTTTGTAGAAGTGAGCGAGAAAGAGGTCTCTGAGAATAGTAGGGAGCGATTAGTTGTTCAGGTATCAGATATTTAGTACGATTATTCTACTCCCCTTAGATAGTAACAAAGCTAACCATAAATAGAAATGAGACCAATGACCAATTTGATAACCAATTATGCCGTATAACCTGTACTTCGTTGTTACTGGTCAGTTTGTAACGCTTACCTCCAACTCTGACAACAATCAGGGTAGTTTTGTTTCATTAGAAGGAGGCAGGAGTCAAAATAAAGAATAAAGAAGTAAGAATGGGGGAACAAACCTAACCCCCTAACCCCCTTCCCTAAAGCGGAAGGGGGAATAAATCTCCTAAAAGACTGGGAAATGATGGTGAAAACCCTATTTCTAGCCTTTTTACAGGGGATTGGGGTTAAAAAGCCTTCTTTTAACCTAATCTTTATAAAAACTGTCCGCCCCTAAACCCTAAAGCGGAAGGGGGAAATTCGTAGGGGCGGTTCGTGAACCGCCCAGTCAGGATTAAGTCAACGCAGCCTTTTCAAACATCCTGTTCATCTTTGTTAATATTTTTCTGACAACTGTATCCATCAGGGGACAAGCCGTAACTCGGTCAGGCGAGCCGAGAAAAGTTCGTGGAAGACCAGCGAGGCCGCCCCCACTGCTCCGGCATCCTCCCCGGCGATTGAGGTTTCGATATCCACCCCCCGCACATTGCGAGTAAGCAAACGTTGGTTAAAGATTTTCTGAATCTCAGCCTGATAAAAAGGAGCCACATAGCCCATGTAGCGACCACCCAGCACAATCAACCGCAAATCCAAAAGATTAACCAGACTAATCAAGCCAAATCCTAGCATGCGGGCGGAATTCTGAATAACTTCAAGGGCCAGTTGGTCGCCTTCCTGGGCGGCTTGTCCAACCTGTGCAAAGGTCAGGCCAGCAAGCGGTAAACTGCTTTTTTCGCCCTGTTGCAATCTTTGACGGATGGTTTTAAGCAAGCTGGAAGGGGCCGAATAAAGTTCAAGGCAACCCCGACTACCACAAAAACATTCCGGGCCTTCGGGGTTAAGGGTCATATGTCCGATTTCGCCCGCGTTAGTAGTATCGCCCCGGTAAATCTGATTTTCGATAAAGAAACCTGCCCCTATCCCACCAATGCCCATAAAAACAAAGGCAAAGTTGCGGGAGCGTTGCCGACCACCCAACCAGCGTTCGCCAATAGCGGCGGCAGTGGCATCGTTATCCACAATAACTGGCACGCCCATCTGCTGTTGCAAAGCCTCTTTAATTTCCACTGCGTGCCAATTTAAGCCAAAAAGGTCGAGTGGTTCGTATAAAACCCCTTTATCATGATCCATCGGGCCGGGGCAACCAAGCCCAAAGCCTACCAATTTATTGCGGGGAACGCCCGACTCACTTACTAATAAATCGGTAGCCAAGACGATTTGCGAAACTACCCCCATTGCCCCTTGTTGCTGGTCAACTGGGCGATAGGCCCGCGCCAGAATCCGCCCATCCAGCCCCACCAGAGCCATAAATATTTCATCGCGGTCTAATAGAGCTCCTACCGCATAACGAGCTCCGGAATTAAGCCACAGTTTGACCCTGGGTTTGCGCCCAGATGGGTCTACGCCGTCTTCGATAACCAAACCCTCATCTAACAAACGGCGCACGATATTAGAGACAGTTTGGGCAGTCAGGCCCGTGTGTTCGGCTATTTCTACCCGGCTAATCCCGCTCCCTACCCGGATAGCATCCAAAACTACCCCTTGATTGTAATCTCGCACGCGAGGTAAGTTTGTGCCACTTTGCATTTAATCTACTCCTCATTATCTCAAGCTGACAATTTTCTGTTTATTCTTTAGAATAAGGCCAGCTTATGAAAAAAGCAACCACTTTTCCTATATAAATCAAATTGATTTACAAAAGCCGCTTGACAGACAAATCGAATTATTTTATAATCAGCTCATATGGGGAATTGGATAAATCAAAATGATTTATCTAACACCTGAATGCAACAAGCCAATCTTAATCTCTCGCTACAAAATTAAATATAGTTCCCGCCTCAATTGTCACCAATTTTCAGGCTACTTTTAGCCTGTCTTAAAGTAAAGTTTCAGCTTTACTTTGATTGTGCGTGATAAGTGAAGTGAGTCCCATTTAGTTCAAAGTTAACTATTTTCTAAGGAGGAAAGGTATGAACACAAACAAGCGTTTTGGCTTGGGTTTAGCAATGTTACTGGTTTTGGCGATGACTCTGGCGGCCTGTGGCGACCCCACTGCTACCACCGCCCCGGCTGCTACTACTGCTGCCGCCGCTACCACCGCTGCTACCACCGCTGCCGCTTCTGGCAATGCCTCGGCTTTCTCTGCCGCCAAAGGTTGTATGAAGGTCGGCGTGCTGCTCCCAGAAACCGATTCGTCCGCTCGTTGGGAGGCGTATGACCGCCCCCTAC
>Ga0209511_1000778_pt1 | contig 30086 bp, 24 predicted proteins | sample SSSSmetaG_FD_184141 | JGI IMG/M metagenome (GOLD analysis project Ga0209511, IMG submission 184141) | Glacier valley bacterial and archeal communities from Borup Fiord, Nunavut, Canada, to study Microbial Dark Matter (Phase II) - ​SSSS... | ecosystem: Environmental > Aquatic > Freshwater > Ice >... | reverse complement strand
GCCGCCGTGCTTCGCGCTGCGTTCAGCGCGGGCGGCGGCGGCGGGGCGCCGACCGCGCCGCTCGGCACCAACGCGCCCGGCGCCGCGGGCACCGGTAACCCCGCGGGCTCGATGGGCGCGGCGCCGATCACGGCCAGCGCGGGGCCGTCGACCGGCGGCTTCATCCAGGCCGATCCGTCGACCAACTCGCTCGTCGTCACCGCGCCGGAGCCGCTCTACCGCCAGGTGCGCGCGATGATCGACCAGCTCGACGAGCGCCGCGCGCAGGTCTACATCGAGAGCCTGATCGTCGAAGTCACCGGCGACAACGCGGCCGACTTCGGCTTCCAGTGGCAGGGGCTCCTCGGCGGCAAGGGTTCGAGCGTGGTCGGCGTGGGTGGCACCAACTTCGGCACGGCCGGCAACCTGCTGCAGATCGATCTCGCGCAGGCCGGCGGCGGCGCCGCCGCGGGTGCAGCGCTCGCTGGGCTCGGCGAAGGTTTCAACGTGGGCCTGGTGCGCAACTTCTTCGGCACGCTCGGCCTCGCGGCCATCGCGCGCGTGCTGCAGAGCCAGACCAACACCAACATCGCCTCGACGCCGAACCTGGTGACACTCGACAACGAAGAGGCCAAGATCATCGTCGGCAGCAACGTGCCGTTCGTGACCGGCCAGTTCACGCAGACCGGCACCGCGGCCACGAACCCGTTCCAGACCATCGAGCGCAAAGACGTGGGCATCACGCTGCGCATCAAGCCGCAGATCGGCGAGAACGGCACGATCCGGATGCAGATCTTCCAGGAGTCGTCGAGCCTGTCTTCTCAGGTGGCACCCGGCACGTCGAACGCCGGCCCTTCCACCAACAAGCGCTCGATCGAATCGAACGTCGTGGTCGACGACGGCCAGATCCTGGTGCTTGGCGGCCTCATCGAAGACCGCTACACCGACAACCGCTCGCAGGTGCCCCTGCTCGGCGACATTCCATACATCGGCGCGCTCTTCCGCAGCGAGAACCGCACCAAGACCCGAACCAACCTGATGGTTTTCCTGCGGCCGGTGGTGATGCGCGACGCGAGCACGGCAAACAAGTTGTCGCTCGACCGCTACGAGCTGATCCGCTCGTTCCAGAAAGACCAGCAGCCGCCCAAGAGCGTGCTCGTGCCGATCAACGATCCGCCGGTGATCCCGCCCTTGCGCAAAGTCGAAGAAGGCGCCAATCTGTCGGCACCGCAGAGCTCGCCCGGCACGGCGCAAGGGCCGGTCGCAAGGCCAAAGCCGGCTGCTGCCGCGTCGTCTGAGCCGGCGCCGACCGTGCCGGTGATCGTGCCGGTGCTGGTGCCTGCGCCTTCGGTGCCGGCTTCGGCACCCGGCGCCATGAAGTAACACACAGCACTCGATCCAGGAGCCGCGATGGGCGCCCGCCACCCCCTGCCCTACGCCTACGCCAAGGCGCACACGCTGCTGCTCGAAGACGACGGCGCGCGCCTCGTGCTGTGGGCGCCCGACGGCGTGGGCCTGCAGGCGCTGTCGGAAGTTCTGCGGCTCTACGACGTCGACGCGTTCGAGCGCGAGTCGGCGCTCACGCTGGCCAGCCGCATCTCGGCCGTGTATGCCGGCGGCGAGTCGAGCGCTGCCGTGGTCATAGGTGAAGTGGAAAGTGCCGTCGACCTCTCGCGCATGATGCAGGAGCTCCCGGCGATCGAAGACCTGCTCGAAGCGAGCAACGACGCGCCGATCATCCGCATGCTCAACGCGCTGCTCACGCAAGCCGCGAAAGACGGCGCGAGCGACATCCACATCGAGCCCTACGAGCGCTCGAGCTCGGTGCGCTTTCGCGTCGACGGCACGCTGCGCGAGGTGGTGCAGCCCAACCGCGCCTTGCACGCCGCGCTGATCTCGCGCCTGAAGATCATGGCCGAGCTCGACATCGCCGAGCGCCGGTTGCCGCAAGACGGCCGCATCTCGCTGCGCATCGGTGGCCGCGCCGTCGACGTACGCGTCTCCACGCTGCCTTCGGCGCACGGCGAGCGCGCGGTGTTGCGGCTGCTCGACAAGGCCGAATCGAAGTTCACGCTCGAGGGCCTGGGCATGAGCGGCGACGTGCTCACCAAGTTCGACAAGCTGATCAAGCAGCCGCACGGGATCATCCTCGTCACCGGCCCCACGGGCTCGGGCAAGACGACCACGCTCTACGCCTCGCTCGGCCGCGTCGACACGGCGGGAACCAACATCCTCACCGTCGAAGACCCGGTGGAATACGAGCTCGCCGGCATCGGCCAGACGCAGGTCAACGCCAAGATCGACCTCACGTTCGCCAAGGCGCTGCGCGCGATCCTGCGGCAGGACCCCGACGTCATCATGATCGGCGAGATCCGCGACTACGAGACCGCGCAGATCGCGATCCAGGCCTCGCTCACCGGCCACCTCGTGCTCGCCACCGTGCACACCAACGACGCGCCGAGCACGGTCACACGGATGATCGACATGGGCGTCGAGCCGTTCCTGCTGAGCTCGAGCTTGATCGGCGTGCTGGCACAGCGTCTCGTGAGGAAGCTCTGCATGCACTGTCGGCGCGAAGACGAGAAGGGCCGCTGGCACCCCGTGGGCTGCGAGCACTGCGCCATGACGGGCTACAAGGGCCGCACCGGCGTCTACGAGCTGATGAGCGTCGACGACCAGATCCGTTCGCTCATCCACAGCCGCGCGGCCGAGTCGCAGGTGTTCGTCGCGGCGGAAGCCGCGGGCTTGAGGTCGATGCGCGAAGACGGCGAGCGTCTCGTGTCCGAGGGCATCACCTCGCCCGAAGAAGTGATGCGGGTGACTCGCGAATAGATGCCCGCCTATAAATTCGAGGCGCTCGACGCTACCGGCAAGTCGACCAGCGGCCTGCTCGACGCCGAGAACTCGCGCGCGGCACGCTCGCAGTTGCGGGCGCAAGCGCTGGTGCCGCTGGCGGTCTCGCAGGTGGCATCGGCGGGCACCGGCACCGATGCCGGCCTCCGGCTCACGCGCAAGGTTTTCAACTCGACCGGTCTCGCGGTGTGGACTCGCCAGCTCGCGGGCCTCGTCGGCTCAGGCCTGCAGCTCGAGCGGGCGCTCACCGCGCTCGGCGACGAAGCCGAAGACCCGCGCCAGCGCGAGCTGGTGGCGCACCTGCGCAGCGAAGTGAACTCGGGCTCGCCGTTCGCGCGGGCCCTGGCGAGCGCACCGCGCGAGTTCGACGACGTGTACCGCGGCGTGGTCGCTGCCGGCGAGCAGAGCGGCGCGCTCGGCCTCGTGCTCGAGCGCCTGGCCGACGACCTCGAAGCTCGCCAGGAGCTCAAGGGCCGCCTCGTCGGCGCCACGCTGTACCCGGCGATCGTCTCGCTGATCGCCTTCGCGATCGTGATCTTTCTCGTCACCTACGTCGTGCCGCAGGTCGCCACGGTGTTCACCAGCTCGAAGCGCGCCCTGCCCTTTCTCACCATCGCGATGATGTCGATCAGCGGCTTCTTGCGCAGCTGGGGCTGGCTGCTCGTGCTCGCGGCCGCGGCCGGCGTGGCCGTGCTGATGGCGATGCTGCGCAACGAGCCGTTTCGCCAGCGCTTCGATGCCGGCCTGCTCAACCTCCCGTTGGTCGGCCGGCTCGCGCGCGGCTACAACGCGGCGCGCTTCGCCGGCACGCTGGCCATGCTCGCCGGTGCCGGCGTGCCCATCCTCAAGGCGCTGCAGGCCGCGGCCGAGACGCTCTCGAACCGCGCCATGCGCGCCGACGCAATGGACGCGCTGGTGCAGGTGCGTGAAGGTGCGCCGCTGGCCTCCGCGCTGGCCGGCAAAAAACGCTTCCCCGGCATCCTCGCGATGTTCGCGCGCCTCGGCGAACAGACCGGCCAGCTGCCCGTGATGCTCGACCGCGCCGCCAAGCAGCTCGCCGCCGAGGTGCAGCGCCGTGCGCTGGCGATGGCGACGATCCTCGAGCCGCTGCTGATCGTTGGCATGGGCGGCGTGGTGATGGTGATCGTGCTCGCGGTCCTGCTGCCGATCATCCAGCTGAACAACTTCGTGAAGTGACGATGCCGTTGCGAACAGCGAGTTTGCGAGCCGGCCGGTTCAGCGACTGACGCGCCAGATCGCCGGCGACCTCGCCGACGGTGCGCCGTTCGTATGATCGACACATGCCCGCTTCACTCGAAGGCCAGCTCGTCGTCGCGATCTCGTCGCGGGCCCTCTTCGACTTCGAGGAGGAAAACGAGCACTTCGAAGCCAACGACGACCGCGCCTACATGCGGCTGCAGCTCGAGCGGCTCGACGCAGCGGCCAAGCCGGGCGTGGCGTTCTCGCTGGTGCAAAAGCTCCTGGCGTTCAACGAGGCGGCCACCCAGCGCGTGGAGGTGGTGATCCTCTCGCGCAACGATCCGGTCTCGGGCATGCGCGTGTTCCGCTCGGCGCAGGCCTACGGCATGCCGATCCAGCGCGGCGTGTTCACGCGCGGCGGCACGCCGTGGCGCTATCTGCGGCCGCTTGCGGCCAACCTGTTCCTGTCGGCCAACGAGGCCGACGTGCGCTCGGCGCTCGAGGTCGGCGTGCCGGCGGCGCGCGTGTTCCCGCACTCGGCGCGCGCTTCCGACGCGCACCCCAAGGAAGTGCGCATCGCCTTCGACGGCGACGCCGTGCTCTTCTCCGACGAAGCCGAGCGTGTGTTCCAGACGAGCGGGCTCGACGCCTTCCAGGCCCACGAGCGCGAGCAGGCGACGACGCCGCTGGCCGCCGGCCCGTTCAAACCGCTGCTCGAGGCCCTGCAGCGGCTGCAGCACGAGCCGGCCAACGGCATGCGCATCCGCACCGCGCTGGTCACCGCACGCAGCGCGCCGGCGCACGAGCGCGCGATCCGCACGCTGATGGAATGGAACGTCGAGATCGACGAGGCGATGTTCCTCGGCGGCCTGAGCAAGGGTGAGTTCCTGCGCGAGTTCGAGCCCGACTTCTTCTTCGACGACCAGACCGGCCACATCGAGAACGCTTCCGTGCACGTGCCTTCGGGCCACGTCGCCTCGGGCATCTCGAACCGCTAACCCGTACTCGCGCGGCGAGGGCGCGACGCGACGTCACCGTGCTTTCACGGCTCGGCCTTCAGCGCGTCACGCGCATCGACGACGCTACCCGTCCATGCACCGCGACCCGCAAGCGCTCGCTGCCTGGAAGGCCACGTTCGTCGACCCGCCCCGTGCCGAGGTCGAAAGCGACACCGCGACGCGACGCGTGCGCTCGGTGTGGATCTCCGACGTGCACCTCGGCACGCCCGGTTGCCAGGCCACGGCCCTGCTCGCCTTCCTCAAGCAGGTGCAGTGCGAGCACATGTTCCTCGTCGGCGACATCGTCGACGGCTGGCAACTTCGCCGCAGCTGGTACTGGCCGCAGGCTCACAACGACGTGGTGCAAAAACTGTTGCGCAAGGCGAGGAAGGGCACGCGCGTCGTGTTCATTCCCGGCAACCACGACGAGTTCGCGCGCCGCTACATCGGCCACGAGTTCGGCGGCATCGTCGTCGCGAACGAGTGGCTGCACGAGACCGCCGACGGCCGCACGCTGTGGGTCACGCACGGCGACCATTTCGACGGCGTGATCCAGTGCGCCAAGTGGCTTGCGTATCTGGGCGACTCGCTCTACGGCTTCATCCTCGGCCTGAACCGCCACCTCAACAGCGCCCGCGCACGCGCCGGTTTGCCGTACTGGTCGCTCTCTCGCTATCTCAAGTTCAAGGTCAAGCGAGCGGTCAGCTACGTGAGCGAGTTCGAGACCGCCGTCGCGCGCGAAGCCAGGCGGCGCGGCGCCGACGGTGTGGTCTGCGGCCACATCCACCATGCCGAGATGCGCACCATCGAAGGCGTGCTCTACGCCAACGACGGCGACTGGGTCGAGAGCCTCAGTGCGCTCGTCGAGCACCCGTGCGGCCGGCTCGAGATCGTGACGTGGCCCGAGTGGTCGACGGGCGAAGCGCGCGCCTCGGACACCGGCGCGACAGAAGCCGCACACGCTCACGAACCGGCCGCCGCATGAAGGTCGCCATCGTCACCGACGCGTGGAAGCCGCAGGTCAACGGCGTGGTCACCACGCTGGCCGATCTCGTCGCTGCCTTGCGCGCGGCGGGCCACGACGTGCAGCTGATCGAGCCCTCGCTGTTTCGCCGCGTGCCGATGCCCGGCTACGGCGAGATCGAGCTCGCCTGGCGGCCGCGCGCGCTCGTGCAGCGCCTGCTCGAAAGCGGCCGGCCCGACGCGATCCACATCGCGACCGAAGGACCGATCGGAATCGCTGCGCGCGCCTGCTGCCTGGCCGCGCGGCTCGCCTTCACCACCGCCTTCCACACGCGCTTTCCCGAGTTCGTCGCAGCGGCGACGGGGCTGCCCGCGGCCCTCGGCTACGCCTGGATGCGGCGCTTCCATCGGCCTTCGTCGGGCGTGCTCGTGCCTTCGCTCGGCACCTTGCGCATCCTCGAAAGCCACGGCTTCGCGAACCTGCGCCGCTGGACGCACGGCATCGACCTCGAACGCTTCCGGCCGACGCAGCCGGCCGAGCTCGGCCTGCCGCGGCCGGTGTTCCTCTACGTCGGCCGCGTTTCGTACGAGAAGAACCTCGATGCGTTCTTGAAACTCCATCTGCCCGGCTCGAAGGTGGTGTGCGGCAGCGGCCCGCTGCTCGCGCGCCTGAGCCGCCGCTACACGCAGGTGCAGTGGCGCGGCCGGGTGCAGCGCGAGTCGCTGGTCGGCATCTACAACGCCGCCGATTCGTTCGTGTTCCCGAGCCGCACCGACACCTTCGGCCTGGTGATGCTGGAAGCGCTGGCCTGTGGCACGCCTGTCGCGGCCTACCCGACTGCCGGACCGCTCGACGTGGTGGGCGACTCCGACGGCGGTGTGCTGCACGACGATCTGCGCACCGCCGCGTTGCGCTCGCTGGCGGTGCCGCGAGAGCGCGCCCGCGCGCGTGCCGCCACCTTCGAGTGGGCCGAAGTCAGCCGGCGTTTCCTCGGCCACCTGGTGCCCGCGGTGGCGTCGGCGAGCGGCACGAGCAGGCTCGCCTTAGCTTCCTCGGCCCACGTCGGGAGCCCGCAGCGCCGGAGCGTGTAGGCTGCGCGCTGTCGCAGTTTCGCAAGAGCATTCCATGTCAGATCTGTTCGAGAACCCCATGGGCCTGATGGGTTTCGAGTTCGTCGAATTTGCCTCGCCCCGACCCGCCACGCTCGAGCCCGCGTTCGAGGCGATGGGCTTCACGCTCGTCGCGCACCATCGCTCGAAAGACGTCGTGCTGTACCGCCAGGGCGACATCAACTTCATCGTCAACCGAGAGGCGAAGAGCCCGGCCGGCTACTTCGCCGCCGAGCACGGTCCCTGCGCCTGCGGCATGGCGTTCCGGGTTCGTGATTCGCACCAGGCCTACGAGCTCGCACTGGCACGCGGGGCCCAGCCGATGGAGATGCCGACGGGACCGATGGAGTTGCGGTTGCCGGCGATCAAGGGCATCGGCGGCGCGCCGCTCTACCTGATCGACCGCTACGAAGACGGCAAGTCGATCTACGACATCGACTTCGAGTTCATCGAAGGCGTCGACCGCCATCCGTTCGGCCACGGCCTGCGCATCGTCGACCACATGACGCACAACGTCTACCGGGGCCGCATGGCCTTCTGGGCCGCCTTCTACGAGAAACTCTTCAACTTTCGCGAGATCCGCTACTTCGACATCCAGGGCGAATACACCGGGCTGACCTCGAAGGCCATGACCGCACCCGACGGCAAGATCCGCATTCCCTTGAACGAAGAGTCGTCGAAGGGAGCCGGCCAGATCGAGGAGTTCCTGATGGAGTTCAACGGCGAAGGCATCCAGCACATCGCGCTGCTGAGCGACGACCTCCTGAAGACGATCGACAGCCTCGCTCTCGCCGGGGTGCCTCTGATGACCGCTCCCAACGACGCCTACTACGAGATGCTGTCGGAGCGGCTGCCCGGCCACGGCCAGCCGGTGGCCGAGCTTCAGACGCGCGGCATCCTGCTAGATGGCTCCACCGACGGCGCCACGCCGCGGTTGCTGCTGCAGATCTTCTCGAAGACGGTGTTCGGCCCGGTCTTCTTCGAGTTCATCCAGCGCCTCGGCGACGACGGCTTCGGCGAAGGCAACTTCAAGGCGCTGTTCCAGTCGATCGAGCGCGGCCAGATCAGGCGCGGCGTGCTGGCCACGAGCTGACCGGCGCAGTCGCAAGCACGCCGGCCGGAGCGTCCCGGCTCAGACGTTGTCTTCGACCACCGGTGTCGTCGAGCCTGCGGCCAGCGTGAAGCGCGTGCGCTTCTGCAACGGCGCGGCAGGCGCGGTGCCGTCTGCATTGAGCGGCTTGACCTTGCTGAAGATCACCACGCACTGCGTGGCCGTGACCGTGGCCGATGCATAGCCCTGCGCGTCGTGGTCGAGGTAGGCAAAGTCGGGATTGTTGGCGCGCATCGCCCCGTCGAAGACTGCCGGCGAGGCGACCAGCGCGGCCAGCGGCGTGCCGGCCGAGCCTGCCTTCACGTAGCTGTAGAAGCTCGAGCTGCTGATGCCGGCGGCCACGAAGTCGACCAGCACCGGCGTGCCGGTGGTCGTGCTCGGCACGTCGCGCACCACGCCGCACTGGAAGCTGTGCAGGTCGCCAGTGATGGCGATGACGTTGGTGATCGACTGCGCCTTCAGGTAGCCGAGCAACTCGGCCTTGTGCGTCGGATAGCCGTCCCACGCGTCGCAGTTCACGACGTAGAGCGCGTTGTAGGGCGCCGGTGCGGAGGCACGCAGGTCGAGCCACAAACGCGCGAGCATCAGCTCGTTGCCCCACACCTTCCACGTGGCGCTCGACATGCGCAGCGTGTCTTTCCACCACTGCGTCTGCGTGGTGCCGAGAATCGAGGGTGCACGGCCGAGGACAGTGGTCTTGACGGCTTCGAACTGCTGCAAGACCGGCTGCTGCACGAGGTAACGCGCGCCGATCGAGTCGCCGCCGTTGATCGGGTCGTGGCCCTGTGCCTGTGCGATCGCCGCTTCGTCGACGACGTGGTTGTCGCGGTACAGGCGCTCGTCGGTCATCACCAGATGCAGGTTGGCGCCGAAGCGGAAGTCGCGGTAGATGCGGATGTTGGTGAAGGCCGCGCTCGAGGCGTCGAACGAGACGTCGCCGAAATCGACGGGCGTGTATTCGACCCACGCCTGGTTCGCGGCACGGCGGCGCGCCGTCTCCTGCTTGTTCTCGTTGGTGTAGGTCTGGTGGTCCTGCCAGCAGTCGTCGCTGAACTCGTGGTCGTCCCACGTGGCCACGATCGGCCACTTGGCGTGCAGCGTCTGCAGCCGCGCGTCGCCTCAGTAGGTGCGGTAGAGCGTTCGGTAGTCGGCCAGCGTGGTCGCGTAGGTGCTGCCGTCGGCCAGGCGCGTGCCGTCGGGAAAGCGGATCGCCGCGTGCGCCGGCTCCGCCGCGCCGGTCTGGAAGCTCGCGCCGACGGTCTCGTAGACGTAGTCGCCGAGGTGCACGATGAAGTCGAGGCTCTCGGCCGCCATGAGCGACATCGCGCCCCAGTGGTTCACGCTCCAGTCCTGGCAGGTGAACCACGCGAAGCGCACGGGCGCGGTCGAGGTGACGGGTGGCGCGGTCTTCGTCGTGCCGACGGGGCTCGCGTCGCTGCCGGCCAGGAAGCGGTAGTAGAGCGGCGTGGCGGGCGCGAGGTGGGTGACCTTGGCGCGCACCTGTAGTCGTAGGTCGCAGTGGCCGTGAGGCTCACCTGCGCGAGGGCAGTGGTGAAGTCGCTGGTGGTCGAGACCTGCAGCGTCACGGCCACGTCGCCCGCGCTCGAGTCGCTGCGCACCACGCGGCTCCAGAACACAACGCTGGTGTCTTTGGGGTCGCCGCTGGCCACGCCTTGCGGGAAGGCGTAGCGGCCGGCGGGCTCGGCGTCGTCGCCACCGCCACCGCAGGCCACGAGCAGCGAAGGCACGACGGTGAAGAAGGCAGCGCCGGCCAGGAAGCGCCGGCGATCGGGGCGGGCGGAAGCGGGCGGGATCGGGAGCTTTGCGTCGGGCACGGCGGCTTTCATCGAAGGGAAGCCACGAATCTAGACACCAGCCATGACGGCCCGATGAAGCGCTGCGATCAGGGCCAGGCCCAGTGCTCGTCGCTGAAGATCAGCGGCTGCGACGTGCACGTGACGGCGCGTCGAGGCCCGCTCGCGCGGCTTCGTCTCGCACCTCTTCCCGGCGCGGTCCCAGGTCGCGACGAGCACTCCGCAGGTCGCCACGGCCTGAACACCGTCTATGCTCTCTGCCGGAAGAATTTCCGGATCGGGTTCGGAGCCTTTGGCCGGGTTGGCCGATAGACATTTCTCTTTGCGAGGTGAGCGATGGCGGTGTCGATGGACGATCGAATCAAGTCGGGGCCGCTGCTGCCCAAGTGGCAGAAGGTGAAAGGCCGGCACAAGGCACTCAGCGGCAAGCTGTTCAAGCCCGATCTGGGCTCCGTCATCGAGCGCTATGACCAGACGCTGACCGACTACGCCGACGAGAAGAAGGAAGAAGTCAAGCTCAAAGACGATCTCGCCGATGTGCTCAAGACAGCGGGAGAGTCCGCCACGCAGATTGCCGACCTCACGAAGCAACTCGGGCAGGTCACTGCGAAATGGCAGCAGGAGCAGGGCAAGCACGCCGACACGCTGCTCAAGTTCGCGAAGAGCGGGGCCGGTGAACTGTCGGACGTGGAGTCGCACCTCGGCAACCTGATCTCGGCGGCCGAAGAATTCGTGAGTGCCCGCAAGCAGCTTTTCGACGAGATCGATGGAACGGCGGTGGAAAACCTCAACCGGTTCAAGAAGGCGCAGAAGTCCATCGGCGACAAGGCCCAGAGCGTCTACGACGCCAGGCTCAGGATCGCCGACGTCGCCAACCGTGTCGAGACCGAGGTCCAGGGAATCATCCGCGACTACATCGAGGTCGCAGACGACGCCGACCACCCGGAGATTTCCAAGGATCTCCAGTCGCTGAAGATCTGAACGACACGGCGCTCGGCCCCGTGCACGCGAGCGCGGTGGGTGCGGTCGACCGGCCTGGCGGTCGGCGGCCAGCGGTCAGGGCCAGGCCCAATACTCGTCGCTGAATATCAAGGGCTGCGTGTCCGCAGGCTCGTCGCAGCCATCGGCACGCGGGCTCGGCCGGGCCGACAGCAGCCGTGCGCCGTGCAGGTCGCGGCGCATCAAGGACCGCCCGCGCCAGGCGCCGGCCGCGTCGCGGCGGCGCTTCAGGTCGAGCCAGCGGGTGAGCCGATCGACGAGCGCCATGGCCGATGCATCGCGTCAGAACGCGTTGCGGATGCCGGCCTCGTAGCCGGAGGAGTTCTCGCCGTTGCGAAAGCCCGCCGCGCCGGCAGCGAGCGCGAGCCGCGAGGCGCCCTTGTTCTCGAGCCGTGCCGCGGTGGCGTAGATCGCCGTGGTCTTCGAGAACTTGTACAGGTAGCTGAGCGCGTACTGGCGCGCGTCGTCGGCATCGGCGTAGCCGGAGCCCGCGGCGCCGCCCTTCATGTCGCCGCGTACATAGCCGGCGTGGAACTCGTGGTGCGGGCCGATCGGCAGCACGGCGCCGATCTCGATCACGTTCTGCCGGCGGTTGCCACCCGCGGCCGATGCGTACTTCGACTGCACCCATTGCGCCATCGGGCGCACGAAGCCGAAGTCGTACGAGCCGCCGACGGCGAGCTGCTTGTACCTGTCGTCGAGCACGACGGTGGTCTGCGTGTAGGCCACGCTGACGTTGACCGGGCCCTTCGCGTAACCGAGCCGGCCGGCGTAGAGCTTGTTGCCCGGCGTGCCTTCGCCCGGCGCCACCGAGACCTGTCCGTAGATGCCACCGAGCGTGGCCGGCGTGAAGTAGCTGACCTGGTTGTCGGCGCGGGTGAGCGTGGCCGCGCCGCTGCCGAGCAGGCTGACGATGCCCGTGCTGGTGCCGTTGCCGATCACCTCGCCGAGGCCGTTGGTGCCGAACGGGTCGTAGGTGCCGAGCGTGTTGAAGGTGGTCACCGTGTCGCGGCCGGCGCGCAGCTCGCCGAGGTTCGGGTCGCTCAGGCTCACGGTGGCGCGGCGGTTCCAGAACTTGGTGGCGTTGGTGCCGCCCACGTCGGGCAGCACCGCGGCCTCGAGCCAGAAGCCGGCCTTCTGGCCGTCGCCCAGGTCTTCGTTGCCGCGAACGCCGATGCGGCTGGTGTTGATGCCGTCGGAGCTGAGCGTGCGGTAGTTCGGCGCGCTGCCGTTCTTCACGCTGCGCGCGTTGACATCGACGATGCCGAACAGCACGGCTTGCTGGGCCTGGGCAGCGAAGGCGCAGGTGCCGAGGGCGGCGAGCGCTGCGAGGCGTGAGAAGGAGAAGTCGGATGGCATGGTGCGGTCGAAAGGAAGACAAGCGGGTGGGCGAAGGAAAGGCCGATGCGGATTCAACGCGAAATCGCGATCACTTGCAGGGCCAGGCGCAATGCCCGCTCGTAAGCGTCGGCGGCAGGCACGACGCTGCGTGTCGCCGGTGCGGTCGATGCGACGGCGAGCACGCGCTGCGCCGCGCTCTCGGAGAGCTCACCCGGATCGCCCGATCGCCACGAGGCAGCCGGCACGAATACCGCGGTGCCGTCGGTGCGCGCGAGGGCGATGCCGGCAAGACGGCCCTGCCCGTCGAGCACCGGCCCGCCGCGCGGGCCCTGGCCGACGGCGATGCCGAGGCGCCGATCACCATCGCTCGACATGCTGCCGATGAAGCCTTGCGTGAGCCACGGCCAGGCCGCAGCGTTGCCGGGGCCGGTGACGTACTCGATCGCGAAAGCGGGCCGGCCGGCCGGCAGCGGCGTCGACATCGACACGTCGCCAGGCTCGAACGGCAGGGGCTGGTCGAGATCCACGCGTGCCAGTCCGACGGCGGCGAGGGCAGCGTCTTCGGGCACGAGTTGGCCGGCGACCGTCAGGCCCAGGCCGTTGCGCAGCCACACGCGCGTGCCCACCGTGCGCGCGGCAACGGCCAGCGGCACGATCGCCTGCGTGCCTTGCGCGACGAGCACACCGCTGGAGACGACCGCCGCGCTCGCCGGCAGAAACGCGCCCTCGCCTGCGACCGCACGCGGCCGAGGCGCCATGCGCTGTGGCACATCGAGCAGCGCACCTTCGGCCAGCGGTGCCGCCGAGGCGAACGCGGCCTCTGCGGCGCGCAGCACCGCGTCGTCGGGCGCACGAGCCAGCGCCTCCGTGAGCACCCGACCCGCAATGACCGACTGTCCGCCGATGCGCAACAGCCACGCGTAGAGCGCGGCAGCCGCCGGCGATTCAAGGTGAGCGTCGGAGGCGTGTGCAGCGAACGCCAGCGCCTGCGCGTAGCGGCCCTGCTGCATGGCCGTGCGCACGATGCCCATCTCGATATCGGGCGCGTGCTGCATCGAGGCAGCGCGCTCGAAGGTATCGGCAGCACGCTGCGTGTCGCCGCGTGCCAGCGCCGCTTCCGCGCGCTGCAGCAAGGCCTCGCGCTCGTCCGATGCCGAGACCGTGTGCGCTGCCGGCGCCATCGGCTGCGCCGCGTGCGAGCACGCAGCGGCCAGCCCGCACGCCATCGCGGCGGCGGCCAGCGCAGCTCGAAACGGTGGCGTCACGGCAACCGCGTGATGCGCGGGATCGCGAGCGCCGCCTGCGTCGGGTCGTAGGCCGCGAACGGTGCGCGATAGCCGGCGAGATAGGCGGTGAGTGCGTCGATGTCCTGCGCGCCGCCGAGCGGGCTGGTGCCGCCGGGCAGCACCGCGAAGCCGTCGCCGCCGGTGGCGATGAAGTTGTTGACGGTGACGCGGTAGGTCTTCGCCGGGTTCTGCACCACGCCGCCCACGACCACGGATTCCGGCGCGCCGGTGACCACCGGCGGCGTGACCGTCACATCGGTCGGCGTGAACGTCACGTCGACGATCTTCGAGCAGGCCGGGCCTGAGTTGCTCCACGAGTAGCGCAGTCCGTTCGAGACCTGCAGGATGCGCGTCGTGGTCTGGCCGAGGCAGCCCGCGAACTGCTGCTCGAGCAGGTTCTTCAGCTGCTGGGCGGTCAGCGTGAGCGTGAGCAGCGTGTTGCCGAAGGGCTGCACCGTGAACGCGTCCCCGTAGGTCACGTCGTACGGGTAGGCCGCGCCGGCCGCGGCGAAGCCGGGGCTGCGCACGCCGCCGGCGTTCATGAACGCGATCGCCGCGCCGCCGAGCGCGGCTGGCTGCGTCGCCTGCAGTTGCGCATCGGCGATGAGGCTGCCAGCCGGCATCTCGCCGGCCGCGTTGGCGCTGTTCGGCAGCGCGCGCGTGATCGTGCCGATGACCTGGCCGGCGATCGGCGAGACCAGGCTGGCGTACCCGTCGACGACGTTCTTCACGCCCGGGTCGGCGGCGATCGCGGCCAGGATCGCCGGATCGGTGCGGTCGACGAGGCGGTTCGTGGGCGCGACGGCGATCACGTGGCGCGTGTGCGGGTCGAGCGTGAGGTCGACGTCGGTCACGATGCGGCCGAAAGCGCTCGCGCTGGTCACCGGCACGAGCCGGCCGGCCTTGTTCGGCAGGCCCGTCGGGCGCGGCGTGCTCGTTGCCTGCCCGCCGGCGCTGCGCACGTCGACGGTGCTGGCCGAGCAGTTGTAAGCCGCGTGCGTATGCGCGCTGACCACGAGGTCGACGGCGTCGTCGAGCCGCTTCACGATCGCGCCGATGTCGGAATCGGAGCCGTCGACGTTCTTCAGGTTGCCGTCGCAGCCGTTGATGTCGCCCACGTTCGGGCTGGTCTGGAAGCCGCCCTGGTGCACCAGCACGACGACGGCCTCGATGCCCTGCGCACGCAGCCGCGGGATCAGCGCGTTGACGGTGTCGGCCTCGTCGTTGAAGGTCAGGCCGGCCACGCCGGTGGGTGTGACGATGCCGGGCGTGCCCTTGAGCGTCATGCCGATGAAGGCCACCTTCACGCCGGCGAAGCTCTTGATGCCGTACGGCGGGAAGAGCGTGCGGCCGGTGGCGTTCTCGACCACGTTGGCCGAGAGCCACTTGAACGCAGCGCCGTCGAAGGTGCCCGGCGCGCGCGAGCCGAGGCCCTTGCAGCTGTTCGGATCAGGCAGGCCGTTGGTGATCTTGCAGCCGCCGTTCTGCAGGCGCTTGAGCTCGGCCGAGCCCTTGTCGAACTCGTGGTTGCCGACCGAGTTGAAGTCGAGGCCGATGCGGTTGAGCACCTCGACCGCAGGCTCGTCGAAGAACAGTGCCGAGACCAGCGGCGAGGCGCCGATGAAGTCGCCCGCGCCGACCACGACGTTGAGCGGGTTCTGCGCCTTCAGCCGCGCCACGTAGGCCGCGATGAACTCGGCGCCGCCCACGGCCGGCCGCTGCGCGAAGGGCACGAGCGAGTTCTGGCCGAACGTGCCGGGCGACCGCAGGTTGCCGTGGAAGTCGTTGAAGCCGATGAGCTTGACGATGATGGGTGCCGTGGCCTGCGCCTGTGCATCGGCGCAGGCGGTGCCGAGCACGGCAGCGGTGACCACGGCGGCCAGCGTGAAGGAAAGCGAAACGGAGCGCGAGAAGCAGCGCGGGAGCGGGCGGATCGTCATGGTGTGGGGTGTGTTGGTGGCGGCGGGTTCAGCGGCTGATTCCACGACGGCGCATCAGCGCGCCGAGGGCCAAGAAGCCCCCGAGCAGCAGCGAGATCGTCTCGGGCTCCGGTACCGGCGCGGTGACGAACGCGAGGCGCACCGCACCGCCGGTGGCTTCGATCGGCACGCCGGCGAAGGTTGCCGACTGCAGCAGGCTGCCGCCGATCGTGTAGCTGCCCTGGCCGAAGCTGAACAGGCCGCGGCTGAAGCTGTTGTTCGCCAGCGCAGCCGCGAAATTGAAGCCGACGTCGGCCGAGCCCTCGAGGCTGCCGACCGGCACGGCCGAGGTGTTTGCGAGCAACGCGCCGTTGCTGAACACCGAGAAGGTGTCGCCGGCGAAGTCGAGGTCGAGCACGGTGAGTTGCGCGCTCTGGCCGGCACCCACGCTGAACGTGAAGGTGCGAAGTGCGCCGCTGTCGTCGATCCAGCGCAGCGGCGTGGCCAGCGGCGCGAGCAGCGAGTCGACGGCGAACGGATGCCAGGCGTTGTCGCCGGCGATGGTCACGGTGTCGGCGAGGGCGGGTGCGGTGGCGGTAGCGGTGGCCAGCGCGAGCGCGGCGGCAAAGCGGTTTCGTTTCATGCGGATTCCGTGAACAGACAGGCGGGTGCGCCGATGCGCCTCAATATCGGCTGCGGCCATGACGGGGCCGTGACGACGCGCCCGCTTTCACCTGCTTTCGATCGATTTCCGTTTCGTCACGCGCCTGTCGCCGACGCGGCCTAGCCTCGTCCGCCACCTGACCACGACAACGAGAGGAGATTCGCATGACGACACGCCGATTCCTGGCCCTGACGGCCTTGCTGGCCGCAACGCTCACCGGCGCCGCGTTCGCCCACGACGACCGCGACGACGATCGCCGGGACCGCAACGAACGTAACGAGCGCAACGAGCCCTACGCCATCGGCCTGTGGGGCGACCTGCCCTATTCCGACGTGCAGGCGCAGGTGGGCGTGCCCAACCTCATCGCCGACATGAACCGCCACGAGCTCGCGTTCACGGTGCACGACGGCGACCTGAAGGCCGGCAACGCCACGCCCGGCTCGGTCACCGTCACCACCTGCAGCGACGCGCTCTACGTGCAGTCGCTCGGCTTCTTCAACGCCTTGCGTGCACCGGCCATGTTCACTCCCGGCGACAACGACTGGACCGACTGCGACCGGCCTTCGAACGGCGGCTATTCCTCGCGCGAGCGGCTGGACCACCAGCGCGCGGTGATGTTCAACACGCCGTTCTCGTTCGGCCAGAGAAAGCTCCGCCAGGAGGTGCAGACGGCTGCGCTGTGCCTCGGCGTGAACGGCGCCGTGCCCTGCGTCGAGAACCGCCGCTGGACGCTCGGCGGCGTCACCTACGTCACGCTCAACGTGCAGGGCTCGTGCAACAACCTGTGCGACACGGCGCCCGACGCGCCGGAGTGGGCGGCGCGCAATGCCGCCAACATCGCCTGGCTGCGCGAGTCGTTCCGTTTCGCGGCGGCGCGCCAGTCGGCCGCGGTGATGATCGTGGCGCAGGCCAACCCCGGCTGGGACCTCACCGACGCCACGCGGGCACCGCTGCGCGATCCGAAGACGTTGACCGAGACCGACACCGCCCCCGACGGCTTCAAGGACTACCTGATCGCGCTGCGTGACGAGGTGATCGCCTTCCGCAAGCCGGTGGCCTACGTGCACGGCGACTCGCACTACCACCGCATCGACAAGCCGCTGCTCGATGCGCAGGGCCGCCGGCTCGAGAACTTCACGCGCGTGGAGACCTTCGGCGACAACCAGGCCAACGGCACCAACGACGTCAACTGGATCAAGGTGACGGTGAACCCGCGGAGCCGCGAGGTGTTCTCGTACCAGGCACAGATCGTCCCGGCCAACCGCGTGGCCGTGCCCGCGCCCTGACGTCGCAGCGGGCCCTGCTCGGCCTCGACGATCTCCGCCACTTCCTCCGGGCCGAGCTCGCCGAGGTGGGCGAGCCGCTCGGCCACAGCCCGCACGTGCTGCCAACGTTCGGCGAGCAGCGCCGCTTCGGCCGCTGCGGCCGCCTCGAACGGCTCGATGTCCGGGTCGAGGCCGGCCAGCTCGAGCTCGGCGCGCGCGGCCCGGCAGTCACTCGCCGAGCCCTCCGGGTCGGGGCCGATGCCGATGCCGCTCGAGGGCCTGGGCTGCGGCGCGCCGGTCGAGAGGCCGGCGCTCATCCGTGGCTACCTGCGCTGCGGTGCCGCGTGCCTCGGCCCGCCCGCCATCGACGCCGACTTCGGCACCGCCGACCTGCCGATGCCGATGCCGATGACCGGATTGCCGCAGCGGCACAAGCGGCACTTCCTGAGCGTTGGCGGGGCACTTGCGCCCGGCCCGGCGAACGCCGCGACGTGATCGATCCGGGTCGAACGGGTCAGGGCAAGCTCGTGACCGGCGCGTGCGCGCGGCCAAGCTGTGTGCCGGCGAAATCCGCGCGCAGTGCCTCGGCCGCAGCCGGGTCGACGCGGTCGAGCACTGCGGCCATGCGCAGCAACGGGTCGCGGGCCGGGCGGAAGTCCGGGCTGGTGCGCAGCACTGCGAGCAGCGGTTCGCGCACCTGAGCCAGCATCGACCTCACATCGCCCGAAGGCACGACGCCACGACCGGCCTCGATGAAGCGGTCGCGTGCGGCGGCATAGGCTGCGAGGCGCTGCGAGAAGGCCGCGTCGCTGCCGGCGGCAAGCAGCTCCTTCGGCTCGAACGCGAGCGCGTGCAGCAACGACGACAGGCGCTCTTCCGGCAACGAGTCGGGCGCGTAGGTGATGCGCGGCGCGCGGTAGGCGACGACGGGGTGGTCGTCGGTATTGAGTCCGGCGCCGGCAGCGAAGCGCGCCAGCGCGGAGGGCCCGGCGACGAAGCTGCCGAGCAGCGCGAGCTCGTCGTCGAGCCCGTAGGCCGCGAGCGCTTCGGTGGAGCGGATCGTGCGCAGCCGCTCGCGCACGGCGGCCACGTCGATGCGGCCGCCTTCGGCGCGGCCAAGCAGGCCGAGCACCGGCGTCTGCAGACTGTTGCTCGCGAGGATCGCCGAGCCTTCGGGGAACGCGGCCATGAACGAACGCACGATGCTGCGCACCGTGGCCAGGTCGAGCTGGTGCAGCGGCAGCCACTGGCAGAAGAGGCCATGCTCGGCAAGCCGCGCGCGCACGGCGTCGAAGTGCTCCACGGTGTAGAGCGCGCCCGAGCCGCTGCGCGCGGGGTGGAAGTTGTCGGCCACGATCACGTCGTAGCGCGTGGTCGTGATCTTCACCCAGCGTCGCGCGTCGGCCGCGACGAGGTGCAGGCGCGGGTTCGGCGTGCCCTGCTGCGCGGGCTGCGTGAAATGCGCCGAGGCGGCGATCACCTCCGGCAGCAACTCGACCGCGTCGACCTCGACTGCGGCCTCGCCTGCCGCCGTCGACGCCGTGACGCCGGTGCCGAGGCCGAGGAACAGCGCACGCTTCGGCGCCGGGTGCAGCAGCATCGGCAACAGGGCCTGCCGGCCGTCGACGAAACGCGTGGCGCTGCTGCCCTCCTGAGCATGGTTGTCGATGCGCAGGCGGGCCACGCCGGCCGCGTCTTCGACCACGCTCACCGATGCCATCGCGCCTTCCGCGTAGCTCACGATGCGGCCGCCCTCGGGCACGTCGACGAAGGCGAGCCGCGGCGCAACGAAGGCGGTAGCGAGCACCACCGCGGCGGGCACGAGCACCACCGGTCGCAAGCGTGCAACGCGCGATGCGAGCGCGAGGTAGGCGAGCGCGATGACCAGCAGCACCGCTTTCGCGCCGAGCCACGGCGCGAGCAGCACGCCGAAGACGAGCGGCGCCGCCGCAGCGCCGATCGTGTTGTAGCCGAGCGCACGCCCGAAGGAGATCCCGGCGGCACTCGCCTGGCGCGCGAGGTGGCTGAACAGCGCACCCATCGCGACGGTCGGCAATGCGAAGGCGCACATCGCGAGCACGGCCTCGCTGGCGAGCGCGGCGGCCATGCCGCCGCCGAGCGCGTGCTGCGCCGCGTCGCGCACGCGCTCGGCGGCCCACAGGCTCGTCGTGCCGGCAAGGCAGGCGATGGCGAGCGCGGCGAGCATCCGGTCACCCGTGCGCTCGTCACCGGCGCTTCGAGCCTGCAGCCGCGCATAGGCCGCCGCACCGAGCGCCGTGCCGACGAGATAGACCGCGAGCAGCAGCGCGAAGGTGTAGACCGTGTCCTCCGCCACCTGCCCGAGCACGCGCACGACGACGACCTCGTAGCCGATGCCGAGCAGGCCGGTGGCAGCGAGGCGCGCGAGCGCAGCGCGGCGCGAGGCCGCCGACGAGGCCGCCGACGAGGCCGCCGACGAGGCGACGGCGGCCATCGGCGGCGCGGCCAGCGGAGCGGTGCTTCGCGGGAGCACGAACCAGGCGGCCACGGCGCACGTCGCATTGAGCGCGATGCACAGCGCCGCCGTCCGCGTCAGTCCGATGGCGGGCACCAGCCAGAACGCGGTGGCGAGCACACCGAGTACGGCGCCGAGCGTGTTGGCCGCGTACAGCGACGCGATCGAGCGTTGCTCTCCCAGCCGGGGCGCGATCGAGCGTTGCTCTCCCAGCCGGGGCGCGATCGAGCGTTGCTCTCCCAGCCGGGGCGCGACCGAGCGCTGCTCTCCTGGCAGCGGCGCGACCGAGCGCTGCTCTCCTGGCGGCGGCGCGATCGAGCAACTCTCGCCGCGCATCGACGCCGTCACGCGCTCGATCGCGGGCAGCGTCGCGCCCATCGCAGCGGTAGCGGGCAGCAGCAGCAAGAAGGTGGCACCGAACGCGACCGTCCATTGCCATGCGGCCGAGGGCTGCTCGCCGATGAGCCCGAGCACCCACGCGCTGAACGGATTCGAGAGCACGAGCAGCAGCAGCGCCCAGGCCGCGATCACCGCTTCGCACGCGGCATACCAGTGCAAAGGTACCGGGCTGCGCTCGATGCGCTCGCCGAAGACGAGCGCGCCGAGGGAGATGCCGCCGAAGAAGGCCGCGACCACCGCGAGCACGGCCGCGGCTTCGTGGCCGAGCCAGAGCGCGCTCTGCTGCGTCCATACGAGCTGGTAGCCCAGGCCGGCGAAGCCTGAAGCGGCCATCAGCACCAGCGCGGCGCGATGGCGTGGGATCACCGTCTCCATCAGCCGCTGAATCGGACGGCGTAGCCCCACGAATCGAGCCGCGTCGGGATGGCGTTGAAGCTGAGCGTGATGCGCCGGCCGCCGGCGTTGAGCGGCACCGCGTGCATGAGATAGCTCGGGAACAGCAGCAGGTCGCCGGGGGCGGGCTGCGGGCTCACCCACTTGTCGGCGTTGAACGGGCCGGGCACGACAGACGCGTGGTCGTTGCGGAAGACGAAGTCGGTGCCGCCCGGTGACTTCATGAACACCGTGCACGCCGAAGCATCGCTGGCTGTGAGATAGGCCACGCCGGAGATGAAGCTGTTGGCGTGGTTGTGCATCGCCTGCCGGCCGCCGGTCTCGAGCACGTTGACCCACATCTCCTTGATCGACCAGCCGAGCCGCTCGCCGAACAGGTGCACGCCGAAGTCGATCAGCTTGGGCGTGATGGCGGTCGCGGCTTCGACGAACAGCGGGTTGTCCTGCGGCCGCAGCATCTGCGTGTGCGAGAGGTTCGCCGACGAGGTGTTGCCCTCGACCGCGAGCGAGGCGAACGATGCGGCGAGGCCCTCGACGAGGCGCGGCGAGAGCACGCCCGGTGCACGCAGCAGCGGCACGGGGAAGAGACCGATGACTTGGTCAGCCGCCATCTCTGCCTGCCATCACCCGCGCGCTTCAGAAGCCGAGCACGGCCGCGATGCGCAGCCACGACCACCACGCCGCCATCGTGCCGATGCCGTAGAGCGCGGCCGTGCGCAGCTTCGCTGCCTTCGGCCAGGCCGCGAGCGCGCGCCACACCAGCCAGGCGAGCGCGACCGTGAGCAGCTGCCCGATCTCGACGCCGACGTTGAAGCCGAGCAAGGCCATCGGCAGATGATCCTGCGGCAGGCCGATCTCCTTCAGCGCACCGGCGAAGCCGAGCCCGTGCACCAGGCCGAAGCCGAATGCGACGAGCGCGGGCCAGCGCCGCGCCAGCGTCTCCTTGCGATGCAGCGCCTCGGCCGCCACGAGCACGATCGAGAGCGCGATGCAGGCCTCGACCGGCGCAGGCCGCAGCGTGAGCCAGCCGAGTGCGGCGCTCGCCAGCGTGAGGCTGTGGGCAGCCGTGAACGCGGTGATGGTCCAGAACAGGCGCCGTTCGAAGCCGACGAGGAACAGCAGGCCGATCACGAACAGCAGGTGATCGACGCCCGAGAGGATGTGCTCGACGCCGAGCACCGTGTAGGCCGAGGCGATCTCGCTCCAGCCGCGCCGGTCGTCGGCCGCGCCGTGGAGCTGCACCGTCGGCTGGCCGGCCGTCAGCGTGTAGACGCGCTCCTGGCCGCCCACCCACGCGATCTTCACCAGCGCGGCCGAGTAGCGCCGGCCGACGCCTTCGATCTTCAGCGTGCCGGTCATGCCCTGCGGCCCGCAGTGCACGAGCATGGCTTCGGCGCGGCAGCCTTCGGGCCACACCGGCTGCATGTCGACGGCGGTGCCCTGGCGGTCGTTGGTGGCTGTCCACTGCCACGCGAACTCGCCCGGCGCTGCCTCGCGCACGGTCATCTCGGCCATGCTCATCTCGTGCGCGCCGGCGCTGCCGCAGCACAGCACGACGAAGGCGGCGAGCAGGCCGCGCAACCACACGCTCATCGCGCGGGACCCTCGCTGCGAATGACGTATTTCTTCGCCATCGTGCGCACCGCCTCGCTACGCTGTTCGGCAAGCGTGGCGTCGGTCCAGTCCTGCTGCACCACGCCACGCAGCGGCTCGAAAGCGGCCGGCTTCGGCGGCACCGCAGCATCGAGCCGGATCGCACGCCAGCCGCCCTGCGTGGGCTGCGCGCGCCATTCGCCGACAGGCGCCTGCTCGAGCGCGAGGGCGAACTCGGGGCCGTAGCTCTGCACGAGGTTGGCCTGCGGCCGGCCCTTGAACACGCGCAGGCCGGCACGTGCGTCGCCCGGGAGGCCGCCGTTGAGCGCGGCCACGAAGGCACGCACCGCAGCCTCGCTGGTGTCGCCTGCGAGCGCGGCCTCCTGGAAGTCGAAGCGCGCCGGTTCGTCGTACTTGCTGCGGTGCGATTCGAACCATTTGCGCAGCACCGCCTCGTCGATCGGCGGCAGCTTGACGTTGGCGTCGACGACGCTGAGCGCCTTGAAGATGACGCGGTCGCGAATGGCGGAGTCGCCACGGTCGACCTGCAGCGCCAGCCCTTCGCGGTAGAGCACCTCGTTGTCGAGCCACACGCGGCGCAGCGCGGCCAGCTCCCCGGCCGTGGGCGCACGACCGCGCGACGACTGGAACAGCTGCGTCGCCTGCGCGTCGACTTCGGCACCGACCACGATCACGCGCGGGTCGTCGGCACGGCTCGAGAGGAAGTGGTCGGCCGCGAACAGCAGGCCGCCGAGCACGGCGAAGTGCAGCAGCGGCTCGCGCAGCCAGCGGTTGCTGCGCAGGCTGCGCATCGCGCGAACGGCGCTCGTCGGAGCAGCGTTCGTCGGTGCGGCGCTCGTCGTTGCAGCGTTCGTCGGTGCAGCAGGCGAAGCGTCGTCGGTGTGCGAAAGAGTGCGGACGGGTGCGGGCAAGGTTTCAGCGGAGGCTGGCATAGGCGACGTCGAGTGTGGCGGCGACCTCGCCGCCTTGGGCGAAGACGAGGCGCAGAGGATAGGAGCGGCCGAGCTGGAGCGCCTGCGTCAGGCCGGTGAGGCGCAGCACGGTGCCGGCCTCGCCGAGCTCGGTGTCGCGGCCCGAGGCGATCGCGAAGTCGACCGGCCGCGCCACGGTGCCGTCGAACAGCTCGGCCGAGGTGGCCACCGGCGTCTCGACCCAGACCAGCCGGTCGGCCGCACGCACCTCGTCGAAGGTGATGCAGACGACGGCGTTCGGCGCGCCCGCCGGCGTGGCGCGGCACCACGGGTGGCTGATGCGCAACGTGGGCACGTAGTACTCGTGAGCGTGCGCCGGCAGCACGAAGCCGCCTGCGCACGCGCCGGCTGCGAGGCGCAGCAGGTCACGACGGTCGAAGCGCCGTTGCAAAGCGAGACGCGGCTTCAGCGCACCCCCGCCACCGTCGTGGAGCCCGAGACTTCGACGTAGATCGGGTTGCTGTAGAACCAGAGGTCGGACCACGCGGCCACGTCGAAGGCGACGGCCTTGCCGGTGTAGGCCGGCGTGTTGCCCGATGCGGGAATGGTCACCGTCGGCAGGTGCGCGGGGCAGCCGTCGATGGCGGTGCCGGTGTAGGGCGCGCCGGCCGGGATCACCGTCGTCTGCACCGTGGTGCACGGAATGCGCAGGCGGGCCGGGTTGCTGGCGTTGGTGTAGACGTCGGCCAGCGGATTGCCGCTGGCATCGGTCTCGAAGGGCACGCTGGCCGGCAGGTTGCTGCCGCGCAGGCGCACGTACTGCGAAGCAGCAACCGCGGGGATGCGGTAGGTCATCTTCAGGAAAGTCGTGTTGTCGACGCCCGACTGCACCGCGGCCCACGGCGTGACCGCGCTGCCGCTGAAGGTCTTGACGACCATCGCGCTGGTGTTCTTGGCAGCGGCCGGCACCACCGAGAGATCGGCCGTGGTGCCGTCGGCGCGCAGCCAGGCGGTGTTGCGCGGCCACTCGCCGGCATAGTCGGCGGCACCCGGCGTGCGGTAGCCGCCGACCATGCCACGCACCAGGTCGATGTGGTCGAGCACCGGCGCGTTGATCGGCTGGTTCACGCCGATCTGCAGCAGCGAAGGATTGGGGAAAGCGTACGGCGAGAAGTTGGTTCCGGCCGGGTCGCGCACGACGATGCTCACGACGATCTCGGCGCCCGGGCGCACCTTGAGCTTTTCGCCCATCGTGGCGCAGCCGGCGACGTCGGTGTCGGTGTTGTGGGTGGCGGCTGCGACGGCGATCGCCTCGACGGCCGCGTTGCTCTTGGCCGCCGGGCCGGGATAGGAGGCGCAGGCCACGAACGCGAGCCGGTCGATCAGCTGGCCGCTGGCGGCGAAGTTGTTGCCGGTGCGCAGGCCGTCGACGATGCCTTGCGGGCGCAGCTTGTCGCTGCCGTTTCGCACCATCGTGTAGTTGCGCTGGTATTCGCCCGGCAGGAAGTCTTGTGTCGTGCGCCGATCGTCGGGGCCGAAGCTGCCGCGGTTGTGCCAGTCGGAGCTGGCGAAGAACCAGTAGTTGCGGCCCTCGCCGAGCAGCGCGTCCCACACGCCGCCGACCTGCGCACCGTACACGCCGGTGCCGCCGTAGGTGGTGCCGCCGACGGAGTCGACGTTGGTGGCGCTGCCGACGAAGCCGTTGCGCAGCACCGCGTACTCGCCGCGATCGGAAGAAGCGCCGTGGCCCGGCTGCGTCTCGAAGCCGAAGGCCACGTTCGGCGCGGCGTTGTTGAAGTTGCGCAGGTGCTCGACGTTGAAGCCGTTGTTGCTGTCCGGGTTGAACGGGCCGGCGCGCTCGAGGTGGGCCGGCACGTAGTAGCTGCCGTTCGGGTGGTTCGCCACCATCCACTTCATCGCCTCGAGCGTCTTCAGGTGACCCTTGGTGCCCAGGCCGCTGCCCAGGCCGCTGCCGGTGGGAATGAGCTTTTGCGCGGTGGCGTTCCAGCTCGCATCGGCCTCGTTGGCGCTGCCCGGCACCACGCACGTCCAGTTGTTGCCGCTGGCGCTGCCGACCGTCGTGTTGCCGCGCGAGGTATCGACGTCGTTGCGGTCGAAGCAGTATTCCCACTGCGCCAGCGAGCTGGCGCTGCCGAGCGGCGTGTACCGGCTGCCGTTGAGGTTGTAGTTCGGCGCAGTGGGCAGCGTGGCGGTGTCGAGCGAGAGCGGGATCTGGCCGGTGATGACCGACATCGAGGCGTGCTCGTGGCCGGCCACGACCGACTCGATGCCGAGGAACAGCGGCAGGTTCTTGAACGCGTTGAGGTACTCGATGAGCGGGTACTGGAACTCCTGGATCGACTGCCAGCGCCACATCACCTGGTTCGGCGCCGTGCCCGAAACCAGGCCCTTCGGCTGCACCGGCGGCGTGGTGTTCTGCCAGGTCGTGGTCGGGCCCTGCGGCGTCACCGGATAGACCGGCGTGCTCAACGTCTGGTCTTCGGTCAACGTGCAGTTGCGGTTGCCGCTGCCGCCGTGGCCGGCCTGCACGAACCAGTCGAGCCCGAAGGTGCCGTCGCCCTGGGTGGTGGCCTTGTTCACCAGCTTCTGCATCGAGATCGAGCCGTCGGAGCAGGTGGTGTGATTGTGGAAGTCGCCGGCAACGTACTTGCCGGGCACCTTGCCGGCCGCGCTGGCGAGCGTGGGCGCGGTCGCCAGGCCGCTCGAGCCGATGGCGGCGAGGGCTGCGAGGGCGAGGTGGCTCTTGGTGTGTCGCGATGCCATCGGGAGGCTCCTGTCGGGTTCGTGGGGGGACAAGCGGGCGATCCTAGGGACGGGCGATGACGGCCGCGTGACGACGCGTCGGTCACGAAGCTGTCTTGATCCCTTCCTACGATGCCGCTCAACCACCGCACTCACTGGAGAACTACCGATGAAGCTCGCTTCCGTTGCCGCTGCCGCACTCGCCCTCGCCGCCTCGGCGCCCGCCTTTGCCGGTACATCTTTCCTGGTCGATTTCGAGCACGGCTGGGACTACCTCAACGGCGACGTCGATGGCTATTACAGCGGCGGCACCGCTGCCGACGGCACGAGTGGCGCCAACCGTGGCGTGGCGTTCGTCAACGTCTCGGGGCTCTCGAACGACCCCGCCTTCACACCGCCCTACTACAGCGGCGCGCCTTCGATGCTCGGCACTGCGTATGCGCACACCTTCGGCGCCGACGACCGCGCCTTCATGAACGTGGCGGCCGGCGTCGACAGCGCGCTCTCGTTCTTCTACGCCAGCCCGCAGAGCATCACCGGCGCGGTGCGCGCGTACTCGGGCATCAACGGCACCGGCAGCCTGCTCGGCAGCTTCAACCTGCTCGCCAACGCGAGCAACGCCTACGACGCGTGGACGCGCGTCACCTTCGCCTTCACCGGCACAGCGCGCTCGTTCGACTGGACCGGCAGCGCCAACGTCGTCGGCCTCGACAACATCCAGGCCATCGCCGCGCCCGTGCCCGAGCCGAGCACGGTGCTGCTGATGCTGCTGGGTGGCGCCGCGGTGCTGCGCCAGGCCACGCGGCGAGGCAAGACCGGCTGAAGACCCTCCGCCCCGCAGGGTTGGTGCATTCCCCGAGGCGACCGCGAGCGGGCGCGGTCTACCGTCCGGCTTCGAAAGAAGCACCGAATGATCATGCCCACGCGTTCCCACGAACGGCCGAAACGGTCGGCGATGACGCGCCCGCTCGCCGCGATGCTCTCGCTCGGCGCGAGCCACGAAGCGGTGATCGAGGACTCGCACGATCGCTGTGCGCACATCGGCCTGTCGCCCATTCGTACCGCCGACTGCGAGCCGCTCGGGCGGCCCGACCTGGCTGCAGCGCGCGAGCGCAACCAGCGTCTCTTCTCCCACGCCGCGCCGGTGATGGAGATGCTGTTCGAGCACATCGTCAACACGCACAGCATGATCGTGCTCACCGACGCGTGCGGCACCATCCTGCATTCGATCGGCGACGACGATTTTCTGGCCAAGGCGTCGAAGATCGCCTTGCAGCCCGGCGTGAACTGGGCCGAGGCGTCGAAGGGCACCAACGCCATCGGCACCGCGCTGATCGAGGAGCGAGCCACCGTGGTGTTCGCCGACGAACACTATCTCCACGCCAATCATTTCCTCAGCTGCCAGGCCTCGCCGATCCTCGACGCGCGTGGCGACATCCTCGGCATCCTCGACGTGACGGGCGACCACCGGCGTTTCCATCAGCACACGATGGGGCTGGTGAAGATGTCGGCACGAATGATCGAGAACGACTGGTTCGCCGATGCGTTCGCGGGCGTGATGCGATTGCACCTGCATCGTCGCGCCGAGAGCGTCGACACGCCGAGGGAGGGCATCGTCGCGGTAACGCGCGAGGGCGCCATCGCCGGCGCCAACCGGGCCGCCCTCGACCAGGTGGGCCTGTCGAACGCCGCCTTGCGCGCGCACACGCTGACGAGCCTGCTCGGCACCGATGTCGCCGCGCTCGTCGACCGCTTTCGCTCGCCGCTCGCCACCTCGCTCGAGCTCCGCCTGCCCGATGGCGCCCCGTGCCATGTTCGCGCTCGATTCGACTGGCCGAAGCTGCATCGAACCTCGCGCGCCCGCGCCTGATCCGCGGCGTTGGACCGCGCCCGCTTGCACCCTCCATGCCTGCGCCGCATGGTGCTGGCACTCGCCTCCTGCGGCGCACTCGTTGCATCGCTGCCGACCCGGGCCGACAACCCGGCCGAGGTGCTCGAGTTGCCGCAGGTGCAGGTGGTGGGAACGACGCCACTGCCCGGCTCGGGCATCGCGCTCTCGAAGCTGCCGGCCAATGCGCAGATGTTCACCAGCCGCGACGTGCGCCGCCAGGGCCCGGCCACCGCGGCCGACCTGCTCGGCGACAACGCCGGCGGCGTGACCCTCAACGCGGCGCAGGGCAACCCCTGGCAGCCCGACCTGAACCTGCGCGGCTTCACTGCCTCGCCGGTGCTCGGCACACCGCAGGGCCTCTCGGTGTTCCTCGACGGCGTGCGCATCAACGAGCCGTTCGGTGACAGCGTCAACTGGGACCTGATCGCGCCCTCGGCGATCTCGAGCATCCAGGTCGTGCCCGGCGCCAACCCGGCCTTCGGCCTCAACACACTGGGCGGCGCGATCGCGGTCTACACGAAGAGCGGCTCGAGCGAATATCCCGACCGGCCCGGCGGCTCGCTCACGCTTTCGGGCGGCTCGTTCGGGCGGCGCACGCTCGGGCTCGAGACCGGTGGCAAGGCGGGGCCCTGGGACTGGTTCTTCACCGGGCAGGGCAGCGACGATCGCGGCTGGGCCGAGCACAACCCGAGCCGCGTGCGCCAGCTCTTCGCGAAGGTCGGCCATCAGGACGACCGCACCGACCTCGATCTCTCGCTGCAGTTCGCGAACAACCGGCTCGAAGGCACGCAGACGCTGCCGGCGAGCTTCACCGACATCCGCGCCGCCTACACCTGGCCCGACGTGACGACGAATCGCGTGGCCGCGGCCACGCTCAAGGGCAGCATCGCGCTCACACCGCGCTGGCTGCTGAGCGGCAACGCCTACGTGCGCCGCTTCACCAACCGCAGCGTGAGCAGCAACGTCAACGACTCCGCGTCGAGCGAAGGCCCCGAGGCCGTCAGTGAAGACGCGACCATCCGCCAGCTCGGCCGAGGCGCCGGCGCGCAGCTCGCCGACAGCGGCACGCTCTTCGGCTACACGCACCGCTTCGTCGTGGGCGCGAGCGTCGACGACGGCCGCGCCCGTTTCGAGCGCGGCACTCAGAGCGCGCGCTTCTCGGCTGACCGCGGCACCGTCGCCACCGGCCCGGTCGTGTCCGATACCAGCGCCGACACGACCACGCGTTACGCCGGCCTGTTCGCCTCCGAATCGATCAGCCTCGACGAGCGCTGGACGCTGCTCGTCGCCGGCCGCTGGAACACGGCGCAGGTGAGCATCGTCGACCGCAGCGGCCTCGCGCCCGAGCTCGACGGCTCGCATCGCTTCAATCGCTTCAACCCCGCGCTCGGCCTCACCTGGAGCCCCGACGCGCGCCTCACCGCGTATGTGAGCCACACCGAGGGCATGCGCGCACCGACCGCCATCGAGCTCACCTGCGCCGACCCGGCGGCGCCCTGCAAGCTGCCCAACAACTTCCTCGCCGATCCGCCGCTGAAGAAAGTGGTGTCGTCGACGTTCGAGGCCGGCGCGCGCGGCAGATTCGGCAGCGATGCAACCGCCACCAGCTGGAGCGGCGCGATCTATCGCACCGACCTGCGCGACGACATGCAGTTCACGAGCAGCAACGGCGTGGCCGCCAACGCCGGCTACTTCCAGAACGTGGGCCGCACGCGCCGGCAGGGTCTCGAGCTCGGCGCAAGCCAGCGGCTCGGGCCGGCCGCGATGACACTGCGCTACGCCTACCTCGACGCGACCTATCGCACCGGCTTCGTCGGCAACAGCCCGGCCCACTCCACTGCCGATGCCAACGGAAGCATCGTCGTGGGCGCCGGTGACCGCCTGCCCTCCGTCGCCCGCCATTCGGTCAAGCTGCGGCTCGACCTCGAAGCCACGCCAGCATGGAGCCTGGGTGCAAACCTGGTGGCGGCGAGCAGCGTGTACGCCCGCGGCGACGAGAACAATCGCGACGTGCACGGACCCGTTGCCGGCCACGCCGTGATGAACCTCGACACGCGCTGGCGCGTCGATGCGCACCTGCAATTCTTCGCGCGCATCGACAACGTGTTCGACCGGCGCG
>Ga0209511_1000776_pt1 | contig 30179 bp, 29 predicted proteins | sample SSSSmetaG_FD_184141 | JGI IMG/M metagenome (GOLD analysis project Ga0209511, IMG submission 184141) | Glacier valley bacterial and archeal communities from Borup Fiord, Nunavut, Canada, to study Microbial Dark Matter (Phase II) - ​SSSS... | ecosystem: Environmental > Aquatic > Freshwater > Ice >... | reverse complement strand
TCAAGAAAGCGATGGCGCCAGAGAAACGCGGTGTTTTTATTCACACCACAGCATTGGGCCGCTTGGCGCACGCTCACCCCTTCAATCAAGGACTGACCATAACGCAGCCATTGTTCACGTTTGCGCAAGTGCGCCAAGGGCGTGCCGGTGAGCACATTGCTGGTCTTGCCGCAAGCGCGCCAGCGCATACGTGCCAGCCCATGGCTGTAGCCCCAGGGGCGCAGTTGTTCGCTATGAGCTTGGCAGCGCGGGCACACGTTGGGGCTTGGGATGACACTGGCAATGGCCACAGCAGTGGCATTGGATCGCTCATCCAAGGCACTTCGCACCTGCGCCCTCTGAGGCGGGGTCAACGATGCCAGTTGTCCAAGAAGTTTGACAAAGTCGCTATGAACCATGCTGCACCTCCACGTCTGATGACGTTAGATTTACTTTAGGCGCTGGCTGGCGTTCTTTCAACAGTTAACTCAGACATAGCCTGTTTTCATTAGATTTTTTTTGTGAAAACAGCTTGCGAGGCCAGCATCAGTTCGATTTATTTGTAAATCTTCTTGAGCAATTGCTGCAGGGTTTTCCGCTCGGCGTCAGTTAAGCGGGCGGTGGTGTCCAGCTCAAGTTGCGACGCTGTTTTTTCGGCGGCCTGCATCATTTTGAGCCCGGCAGGCGTGGGGTGCAGTCCCATGGCCCGGCCATCCAGCGGATGAGGCTGCCGTGCAATCAGATCCCTTTTCTCCAGCGCACTCACCATGCTGACCAGGTTGGGCGCCTGAATGCCCAGGGTAGCGCACAACTGGCGGGAGGTGATGCCGGGGTTGTGAATGACGAGGGACAGCACCGAAAAGTCCACCACGCGCAAATCGTAGATGGCCATGCGTTCAAGGAACACCTCAATGATGGCCAGCGCCGCCCGGCGTGAGTTGTAGCCCAGCAGGGTTTCAAGGTAGCGGGTATTCACCTTTTCGACGAAGGGGGTCTGGGGTTTGGCGTCCATGGCATTCAGCAGAGAAAACTGAGGAGCATACCAACTCGGTTACGCGCAATCCTCAATCCGAGCCGTGATGATGTTCAGGCGCATCCCAAATTCAGGCAGGACCCAGTGGCGCACCGCGCTGGCGGGCTCCGTCCAGCGTGCGGGCTCGGGATTTGACGTGTCGGCACGGATGGCTCGGTTGATCTGCAACCAGGCCCAGGCCATGAGGGTCAGGGCCACGGCGCGCAGGTAATCATCGGCCACCCAATAGGCCAGTTCCGGGTTCTGCTTGGCCGCGGCGACCAAGGCTTGTGTGAGCTGGCCCATCTCCGCCACCTGGCGCATCAATTGGGCGTGCTCCGCCACTTGGGGGTCCAGTCCGTCGCACAACGTTTCCAACAGGGCCGCCAAGCCAAGACCGCCATCGGGCAAGACTTTGCGCACCAGCAGGTCAATGGCCTGGATTTCGTTGGTGCCTTCGTAAATCATGCTCACCCGCGAGTCGCGCACGATTTGCTCAATGCCCCATTCGCGCACGTAACCGTGGCCGCCAAACACTTGCAGGCATTCGCTGCTGCCGTAAAAAGCCTGCGCCGTCCAGGCTGACTTGAGCACCGGCGTGACCAGGCTGCACCACTGCTGCGCCGTTTGCTGGCGCTGTGCCTCCGGGTGATGTTTGGCAAGGTCGAGTTCCACCGCGGTGCGGTAGGCCAGCACGCGGCCGCCGTCAATCCAGGCCCGTTGCGTGCTCAAAATACGGCGCATCGCCGGGTGCTCGCAGATCAGATCGGCCTCGGCGGGCGACTTGCCACGCACCGGCGCGCGCATCTGGCGGCGTTCTTTGGAATAGGCATCGGCTTTTTGCCAGGCGGCGTCGAGCAGGCCAATGCCTTGCAGCGCCACATGCAGCCGGGCGGCGTTCATCATGACGAACATCGCGTTCAGGCCACGCCCGGGCTCCCCCACGAGCCAGCCGGTGGCCTCGTCAAAGCGCATGACGCAGGTCGGGCTACCGTGCAAGCCCATTTTTTCTTCGACCCGCTCGCAGAAAACCGCATTGAGCGTGCCATCGGGCATGACTTTAGGCGCCAGAAACAGCGACAGACCTTTGGGGCCGGGGGGCGCGTCAGGCAGGCGCGCCAACACCAGATGCACGATGTTGCTGCTCAGATCGTGCTCGCCGCCGGAGATGAAAATTTTGGTGCCGCTGAGCTGGTAGCTGCCATCGGCCTGCGCCACAGCCTTGGTGCGCACCAGGCCCAGGTCGCTACCGGCATGGGGCTCGGTCAGGCACATGGTGGCCAGCCATTCGCCGCTGGCGATTTTTGCCAGATATCGGCCCTTCAACACGTCGCTGGCGTGGTGCTTGATGCATTCATAGGCGCCGTGCAGCAGGCCGGGCGCCATGGTCCAGCCGTGGTTGGAGGCGCTGAGCATTTCATACAGCGTGGCTTCGAGCACGGCAGGCAGCCCCTGACCACCATCCTCGGTGGCGCACGCCAGCGCGGGCCAGCCACTCTGCCAGAAGGCTTGGTAGGCGTCCTTGAAACCCGGCGGCATGGTGACGGTGCCGCGACCGTTCACATGGGCAAAGCTGACGCCGATTTCATCCCCATCTCGGTTGAGCGGCGCTACCACTTCGCCGGCAAATTTGCCGGCTTCATCCAGCACCTGGCGCATCAGGTCGGCGTCCACCTCGGCAAAAGCGGGCAAGGCCTGCAGTTGCGCGGGGGCCTGCAACACCTGCGAGAGGATGAAGGACATGTCGTCGGTACAAGGTTGGTAAGCATTCATGATTACTATTATTTTGATAGCTACTAACGCCCTATTGACGGGGGCTAGATGGCTAAATTATGTAAAAAATTTACGGACAAGCTCATGGCGCCGGGCGCGCTGTCAGGCTTTCGGCTTGCGGGCGGCGCCCAGGTAGGTGTCGATCACGCGCGGGTCATTGGCCAGATTGGCGGCTGGTCCTTGCAATGCAATCTCGCCCATTTCCAGCACATAACCGTAATCAGCAGTTTCCAGCGCGGCGCGGGCGTTTTGCTCCACCAGCAAGGTGGTGACGCCGGTTTTGCGCAAGGCGTCAATCGTGCGGAAAATTTCCTTCACCACCAGCGGCGCCAGACCGAGACTGGGTTCGTCGAGCATCAGTAACGTGGGGCGTGACATCAATGCCCGGCCCACTGCCAGCATCTGCCGTTCGCCGCCTGACAGCGTGCCCGCGAGCTGGGTGCGCCGCTCTTTCAAGCGGGGAAAAATCTCATACACCACGTCCATTTGCTCACGCCACTTTTTGTTGCGCAGCCGTACCTGGCGAAAGGCGCCCAGCACCAGGTTGTCTTCCACCGGCATGGTGCCAAACAGTTCGCGCTTTTCAGGGACCAAGGCGATGCCCAGCATCACCCGCTCTTCCAGCGACAGCGCGCTGATTGATTGGCCCTGAAATTCAATCTCACCTTGCGCGGGCAGCACCCCCATCAAGGCGTTGAGAAAAGTGGATTTACCCGCCCCGTTGGGGCCGATCACGGTAATCACGCTGCCGGCCGAGGCCGAGAGGTCAATCCCGTGCAGCACTTCGGCGCGGCCATAGCCGGCGCGCAGGTTCTGGACTCGAAGAATAGGCGTTGTCATCTCAATGGTCCTCAATGTTCGGTGCCGAGGTAGGCGGCGCGCACGGCGGGGCTTTGCTGGATTTCTTCCGGCGTGCCCTGTGTCAGCAGCGTGCCAAATTCCATGACCACCAGGTGGTCGCAAACGTCCATCACCAGGTCCATGTCGTGTTCGACCAGCAGGATGCTCATGCCTTCGTCGCGCAACTGGCGCAGCACGGCGGCGAGCGCCAGTTTTTCCTGATGGCGTAAACCGGCAGCGGGTTCGTCAAGCAACAGCAAGGCCGGGTCGCTGCATAAAGCACGGGCGATTTCCAGCAAGCGCTGCGGCCCCATGGCCAGGTTGCCCGCCAACTCGTGCAGCGAGCCACCCATGCCAATGCGCTCCAACTGCTGCGCCGCTTCGCGCAGCAGGCTTTGCTCCTCGGCCCGGTCCAGCCGCAACATGCTTGAGAGCGCCCCCTTGTGCCCGCGCAACTGGGCGCCCAAAGCCACGTTCTCTAATACCGTCATTTCAGGAATCATCTTGACGTGCTGAAAGGTGCGTGACATGCCGCGCCGCGCAATCTCGCGCGAAGGCTGGCCGCTGATGAGCTCACCCCGAAACTTCACCTGGCCCGAGGTCAGCCCCAGCACGCCGGTGATCAGGTTGAAGGTGGTGGACTTGCCTGCGCCGTTGGGCCCGATCAATCCGACGATCTGCCCGGCCTGGATCGAAAAACCAATGTCATTGACCGCCACCAGACCGCCGAACTGTTTGCGGATGGCCAGCACTTCCAACACCGTGTCGCCGATCGCGGGCTTGGCGCGCTCCACCAGCGGGGCGGCGCCTTGCCAGTCGTTCACGCGCTGGGGTTTGGGCAAATAGCGCCCCACCAATGACCACATGCCGTCCGGCAGGTACTTGAGCACCAACACCAGCACAATGCCAAACACGATCGTTTCATAGCTGCCGCTGGTGCCGATCAATTGGGGCAGCAGCACCTGCAACTGGTCTTCCAACAGCTTGGTGATCAGTGCGCCGCTGATGGCGCCCCACACATAGCCGGCGCCACCCAGCACGGTCATGAACAAATACTCAATGCCCATCTTCAGCCCAAAGGGCGAAGGATTGACCGTGTGCTGAAAGTGCGCAAACAACCAGCCCGACACACTGGCAAACAAGGCCGCAATCAGAAAGATGCCGATCTTGTAGCGCAAGGTGTCCACCCCCATGGCCTCGGCCATTTGCGAGCCGGTGCGCAGCGCACGAATGGCGCGCCCGGTGCGGGAGTCCAGCAGGTTGATCAGCGCAAAGGCCCCCAGCAACACCAGGCCCCAGGCAAAAACAAAGAAGGGGCGGCCCTGGCCGATGTCCCAGTCCAGTAATTTGAGGGTTGGCACGTCCAGAATGCCGTCGTACTTGCCGAGCGCGTCCAGGTTGCCCATCAGGTAGTACAGCGACAAGCCCCAGGCGATGGTCGCCAGCGGCAGGTAGTGGCCCGACATGCGCAGTGTGATCCAGCCCACCACCAAGGCGCTCAGCCCCGTGATGGCCAGCCCGGCAAAGACCGTGACCCAGGGCGACATGCCCATGTTCACCGTCAGGTAGGCGCTGGTGTAAGCCCCGATGCCGACAAACGCAGCCTGGCCAAAAGAAGTCAGACCGCCAATGCCGGTCAACAGCACCAGACCGAGAATCACCAGGCTGTACAGCGCGATGTAGTTGAGTTGCGTGATCCAGAAGTCGGGCAGTGGCAGCAAGGCCAGCACGACGATGCCAGCCAGCAGCGCCAGGCGCTGGGTATTTTGCGTAAATTTCATGTCAGTGTTCCTCCGAATGTCCACCGGACATGGAGCGCCAGAGCAAGATGGGCAGAATCATGGTGAAGACGATGACTTCCTTGAAAGAACTGGCCCAGAACGAGCCAAAGGACTCCACCAGGCCGACAAACAGGGCGCCGATGGCGGCCGCCGGGTAGCTCGCGAGTCCGCCGATCACCGCGGCCACGAAGCCTTTAAGACCGATCAAAAAGCCGGAGTCATAAAACACCGTGGTGGTGGGACCAATCAGCAGGCCCGACAACGCGCCAATCAGCGCTGCCATGGCAAAGGTGGATTGACCGGCCGTGTGGCTGGAGATACCCATCAAGCGCGCACCGAGCCGGTTCACGGCGGTGGCGCGCAGCGCCTTGCCGTACAGCGTGTGCTCAAAAAACTGCCACAGCAAACCAATCAGGGCCAATGACACGCCCCCGATGATGAGGTTCTGGCCGGTCAGCGTGACGGCCCCGAGGCTGAAGCGCTCATCCCAGAACGACGGATTGCGAAAGCCTTCGGCACCGAAAAACAGCAGCCCCAGACCGGTCATGGCGAAATGCACGCCCACCGACACAATCAACAGCACCAGCGAACTCGCATCCGCCAGCGACTGATACGCCAACCGGTACACCAGCGGGCCAAACGAGGTAACAACCCCCACCGTCAACAAGGCTTGCACCAGCAGCGGAAACTGGCGCGGCGCCGCCCAGATCGAGAGCGCCGACATCACGGCCGGCACCAGCAGCGTCACCATGCCAGCCTTGAGCGCCTTGGGGGCGTTATGGGTGTGCAACCAGGTCTGGCGCACGTCCAGCAGCGACGCCAACACCGCCATCAGCAGCAGCAGCCAGACCGTGCCCGGAATCTGGCCGGTCTGAAAAATGGCCAGCGTGAGCGCGCCATAGGCGACAAACTCCCCCTGGGGAATAAAGATCACCCGCGTCACAGCGAACACCAGCACCGTGGCCAAGCCAAGCAAGGCGTAAATGGCACCGTTCGTCATGCCGTCCAGCATCAGAATGCCGACGATTGAAATATCCATGGGGGAGTCCGTTGAAATTAAAAGACCGTCACGGGCGCCACCACCGGGGTGGCGCCACCTGCTAAGCGGGGAGTGTTATTCGACTTTCCAGTCGCCGTTGACGACCTTCAGCATCACGCCGGTCTCGGGGGTGTAGCCCCAATGGTCGTCCTTGGTCCAGTTCACAACGCCATGCGCCACCACCGTGCGGCCCATGGTTTCCATCGCGTCACGCAAGGCAGCACGAAATTCCTTGGTGCCGGGCTTGGCTTTTTTGAGCGCCATGGGCACGATCTTTTCCATCACCAGCATCGCATCGTAGGCATGGCCGGCAAACTGGTTGCGCGAACCCACGCCGTAGGCTTTCTCGTACTGTTGCACGAAGGAGATCGCGACCTTTTTAGAGGGGTGACTGTCAGGCAATTGCTCGGCAATCACGGCCGGACCGGACACCACATAAGCACCTTCCACCGCCTTGCCACCGACGCGCATCAAGTCACGCGAAGCCGCGGCGTGCGTCTGGTAAATCTTGCCCTTGTAGCCGCGCTCCACCACCGCCATGTGCGGCATGGCGGCGCCGCTGCCGGAGGCAACGATTAACATCGCATCCGGGTTGGCGGCGACCAATTTCAGCGCCTGCGCGGTCACGCTGGTGTCGGAGCGGGCAAAGCGTTCAGCCGCCACCACCTTGATGCCATTTTTCTCAGCCTCAGCGGTGAAGTCTTTCAGCCAGCTCTCGCCGTAAGCATCGGTATAGCCCAGAAAGCCGACGGTTTTAACGCCCTGCTTCTTCATCAGGCCGATCATGGCGTGGGCCATGACAGCGTTGGATTGCGGCATGCGGAAAGTCCAGCCGTCCTTGCCCGCTGGCAGCACCGCCGGCGAGAACGACAGTTGCACGGTCTCGGCTTCAGCGGCGACCCCGGCCATCGGAATCGCCACCGGTGTGGCAACCGAGCCCATGATGATGTCCACTTTTTCATCGGTCACAAAACGCTTGGCATTCTTGACGCCGTTGGTCGGATCGGTCGCGTCGTCGAGCACGATCACCCGCACCTTTTCGCCGGCGATGGTGGTGGGCCAGAGCTTGATCTGGTTGTTGGCCGGGATGCCCAGACCGGAGGCCGGGCCGGTCAGCGGCAGGCTGACGCCAATCGTGATGTCCGCTTGCGCCGCACCGGCCGCCAAGACCGCAACGGCGGTGGCGATGAGAGTTTTGATGGTTTTCATGGGTTTGTCTCCTGGAGTTTTAGTGGGGAAAAGAAAACGACTGACATCGAAAGAGGCAGCTTCAGCTGCACTTGGTTTTAATATCTTCGGGCACCGGGATGGCCTTGATGCGGTCCGGGTTGTCGGGGTGACGCATGCAAAAGGCGCGCGTCTCGGTGCCTTCGCACAGCACCTCATCACCGCGCATGACCACATGCTTGTGCATGAACACCTTGTCGCGCCACTCGATCACGCTGGTGTGAATCTGCAGCGTTTCGCCGTAGGTCGCAGGGCGCATGAACTTGGTATTGATCTCCAGCAGCGGCGTGCCGATGATGCCGGTGGTTTTGACCAGCTCGCGCCAGGGCAACACGCCGCATTTGACGAAAAAATTCAGCGACGAGGCGTCCATCCACTTGGAGAAATTCGGGAAGAACACGATCCCGGCGGGATCGCAGTCGCCGAACATCACATTCACTTCGTAAATTATGGTTTTGTTCATCGTGGGTCTTTCAACGGGGTGCCAGGCGCAGCGCACCGTCGAGGCGAATCACTTCGCCGTTCAGGTGCATGTTGGTGACGATGTGGCTGGCCAGTTGCGCGAACTCTTCCGGCTTGCCCAGACGGGACGGGAACGGAATGCTGGCCGCCAGCGACTGCTGCACGGCTTCGGGCAAGGTGGCCATCAGCGGCGTGGCAAACAGGCCGGGGGCAATGGTGCAGACGCGAATGCCGTGCTGCGCCAGATCGCGTGCCATCGGCAGCGTCATGCCCACCACGCCACTCTTGGAGGCGCTGTAGGCTTGTTGACCGACCTGGCCATCGAAGGCGGCGACCGAGGCGGTGAACACCATCACGCCGCGCTCGCCATCTTCCAGTGCTGCCAGCTTGGCGCACTCGGCGGCAAACAGGCGGGCCACGTTGTAGGTGCCAATCAGGTTGACGTTGACGACGCGCACAAAGTCTTCCAGCGGCGCCGGCAAACCGTCGCGGCTGATGACGCGTTTTGCGGTGCCAATACCGGCAATGCTCATCAAAATACGCGCCGGGCCGTGGGCGGCGGCGGCTTGGGCAATCGCGCCTTGCAGGCTCTCGGTGTTGGTGATGTCGCATGGGCAGGCGACGGCGCTGCCCTCGCCGTGCGCCGCGTTGAGATCGGCGGCCACCTTGTCGGCATTGGCCTGGTTGATGTCGAGCACTGCCACTTTAGCGCCCAGACGGGCCAGTTCGCGCGCGGTGGCTTCACCGAGGCCGGAGCCGCCGCCGGTCACGAGTGCCGCTTGTCCTTGAATCTTCATGTCAGACTTTCAGAATATGAATTGCTATATATTTAATAGCTTGTTGCGCAGGTACGACGAGGGCTGCAGGCCTATTTCTTATAAATAATTACAAGAAATCAGACCGCGTCCGGATTTTCCAGCAGCAGTGCAATGCCCTGCCCACCGCCAATGCAAGCCGACGCAATGCCCCAGCGCAGACCGGCGCGTTTCAGTTCGCGTGCCAGGGTAATGGTCAGGCGCACGCCGGTGGTGGCGAGCGGATGACCGAGTGCAATGGCACCACCGTTGACGTTGAGCTTGCTCAAATCCAGTCCCAGCTCCCGACCGACGGCCAAGGTCTGGGCGCCCTGGGCTTCGTTGATCTCGAAGCGGCCAATCTGGTCCAGCGTCAGGCCGGTGCGTTCCAGCAGCAGACGAATCGCCGGTGCCGGACCGATGCCCATGATTTCGGGCGGCACGCCCACAACGGCGACGGCGACCACGCGCGCCAGCGATGTTTTGCCATGCGTTTTGGCATAGCTGCCCGACGCCACCACCGCCGCCGCCGCCGCATCGACCAGCGCCGCGCTGTTGCCGCCGGTCTGGACGCCGCCTTCGTACACGGCCCGCAACTTGGCCAGCACCTCCACGGGTGAGATGCGGGCGTGGGTGTCTTGTGCCACTTCCAGCGTCTTGCCTTGCAGCTTGATGCCGCGCGACTTGTAGCCGGCCAGCTCAAACTTCTCGCTAATCACCGGCACGATTTCACCCGCATGAAAGCCGGCCTGCTGCGCCGCCACCGCTTTGGCAAACGATTGCGACGCAAATTCGTCCACTTCTTGGCGCGTGATGCTGTATTTTTTGGCCAGATTCTCGGCGGTCTGGATCATGTTGATACCGGCCGCCGAGTCGTTCAAGGCCTCCCACATGTAGTCCTTGAAACCGACCGGGGCGCCCAGCTTGAAGCCGGTGCGGTGGTCAAAGGCGGCAATCGGGTTGCGCGTCATGCTCTCGCTGCCGACCACCAGCGCCGCCTCGCAGGCGCCGCTTTGAATTTGCTCGCCAGCCTGGCGAAACAGCTCAAAACCGGTGCCGCAAATGCGCTGCGCCATCAGCGCCGGCACTTCGATCGGCACGCCGGCATACAGACCAATGTGGCGCGGCAGCATGAACTGCTCAAAGTCACCGGGCGCCATGTTGCCCGCAATGACCGAGCCGATGTCGGCGCCCGGCACGCCGCTGCGTTCCAGCACAGCGCGCGCGACCTTGATGCCCATGTCGGTGGGCGAAATGTGGCCGAGGGCGCCACAGTAATCGACCATCGGGGTGCGCACGCCGTCCAACATCCAGACGTCATCAAAGTGGGAGAAAAATCCTTTGGCAGCCATGATTCGATTCCTTTAAAGTTATTGTGGTTTCAGGATGGTGTGCAGTGCATCGGCATGCAGCGCCTCCACCGTCTCGGCGCGGTGCGTGAGCACGGCGCGCTGGTTGATGGAGCCTTTGTCCGTGACCTCGCCCCGGTCGAGCGTTGGCGGCTCAGCCATCAGGCACATACGAGCTATGCGGCCGGCACTGCCGGTGGCGCTGCGGGCCAGCTCGTCAATCACCTGCTGAAAATGAGCGATGACCGGGGCGCTGGCCAGCACATCGGCCATCGCTGCACTGGCGGTCAGGCCACTCAAGACCCGCACCGCCTGGGTCGGGAACACCATGGCGCCGACTTCTTTCAGGTTGATGCCGGTGAGCACCACGTCCTGAATGTAGGGCGCCCCGGCGGTCACGATCTTGGCGCGCAAGGGGCCGACACTCACAAACGTGCCGGTGGCGAGTTTGAAATCCTCAGCAATACGGCCGTCAAACTGCAGCCCTTGATGGACATCGGTTTCGTCGATCCACCGGACCGCATCGCCGGAGCAAAAGAAGCCTTCTTCGTCAAAGTGCGCGGCGGTTTCTTTCGGGTCGCGCCAGTAACCCGGCGTGATGTTGGGACCCCGGTAACGCACCTCGGTCTTGCCACCCATGTCCACCAGCTTGATGTCCATGCCCGGTGTCGGCACACCCAGGTCGCCGGCTTTCACGTTCGGGTTGGTCACAAAAATGGCAAACGGTCCCGACTCGGTCATGCCCAGGCCGGTGGTCATGACGATGCGCTCGCCCACTTCTTTTTCTTGCGATTCGTACAGGCTGTCCCACACCGGTTGCGCCAGCGAGGCGCCGGCGTAGAAAAACATCTTGACGCGCGATAGCAGGGTTTTGCGCAGCACATCGTCCGTCTTCATGGCGTTGGCGATAGCCTCAAACCCGGTCGGCACGTTGAAATACACCGAGGGCGCAATCTCGCGCAAGTTGCGCAGCGTCTCCGCCATGAGCGCGGGGGTTGGCTTGCCGTCGTCGATGTATAAGGTGCCGCCGTTGTAAACCACCATGCCGAAATTATGGTTGCCGCCAAAGGTATGGTTCCAGGGCAGCCAGTCCACCAACACCAGCGGTTCACTCGCCAGCACCGGCATGGACTGCAGCATTTGCTGCTGGTTGGCACACCACATGCGCTGGGTGTTGATGACCGCCTTGGGTAGTTTGGTCGAGCCGCTGGTGAACAGAAATTTGACAATCGTGTCAGGCCCGGTGGCTTGCATGGCCGCCTCCACCTGCGCCGTCGCCTTTGTCGCCAACAACTTTTCAAACGGGGTGGTGCTGCGACCATCCAGCGTGCCACGGGTCAACACCACTTCAATGTCAGCGCCGACGGCTGCCGTGATGGCTTTGCCGTAGCGGCTTGCGTCGGCGGCAAAAACCAGCCCGGGGGTCACCGTCTTCAAGACGTGGCGCAGTTTGTCGTAGTCCTGGCTAATCAGCGAATAAGCGGGCGACGTGGGCACAAAGGGCACGCCTGCGATCAGGCAACCCAGGGCCAGCAGCGCATGTTCCAGATCGTTCTCGGACAGGATGACCACCGGCCGCTCCACGCTCAAGCCCCGGTTGATCAGTGATTGGGCGATGCTGCGTGCGCTGGCCCAGGCTTGGGCGTAAGTCACGGTTTGCCAGTCGCCGGTGCCACCGCTGGCCAGCTTTTCGCGGCGCGCGATGAAGAGGCGATCGGGCGCCGTTTGTGCCCAGTGCTGCAGGCGGTCGGTCATGCGCGCGGGGTAGTCGAGCAGCGCTTGCTCGGCGCGCAGGTAATGCACGCCAGGCGCACCGTCGCGCAGTTCAACGCGGGTCACGCCAAAAGTCAGTGCACGAAATTTCGGATCAGTCATGTGGGTCTCCAGCGGGTCCGTTGTGGTTGTTTTTTAGTTTTTATTTTTATTGGTCAAAATTTCTCAGCCCAGCGTCGGGCCGCGTACTTCAAGCCCTTTTAACCTTGTCGGCCCGGCCTTCCAGGAAGGCGCGCACACGCTCTTTGGCTTCCGGCGCGCTCTGGGCAATGGCGGCCATCATGGCCTCGGTCATAAAGCCCTGGTCGGCGGGCTGCTCGGCGATACGGGGCAGCACGTGAGTCAATGCGTAGTTGGTCAACGGTGCGTTTTGCGCAATGCGCACGGCCAGTTCAAACGCTTTGTCAAACGCCTTGCCTGTTGGCACGAGGTACTGCGCCAGACCGATACGTTCACCGTCCTGCGCGTTGAAAACGCGACCGGTCAACATCATGTCGGTCATGCGTGCGGTGCCGATCAGGCGTGGAATGCGGACCGAGCCGCCGCCTCCGACAAAAATACCGCGTGAGCCTTCGGGCAGCGCATAAAAAGTAGATTCATCGGCCACCCGGATGTGGCAGGCACTGGCCAACTCCAGTCCGCCGCCAACCACGGCCCCGTGTAAAACGGCAATCACCGGCACCGGGCCGTACTGCACGCACTCCAGCGCGGCGTGCCACATGCGGGAATGAAACAGGCCTTGGCCGGCGTCACGGTCTTTCAGTTCGCTCAAATCCAGGCCGGCACAGAAGTGCTCGCCCTCGCCGTCAATGACCGCCGCGCGAACGCTGGCGGGCATGTTTTGAAACAGATCGCGCAGCGCCAGAATGAGGCCATCGTTCAGCGCGTTGCGCTTGGCGCCGCGTGTGAGGCGGATGACGGCGACTTCTTGCTGCTCGCCGCAGAGTTCGAAATGGAGGTCTTGGTTGCTCATGGTATTTTTTCCTTCTAGTCTGAATTATGGTTATTTAATATAACTAGTTCAAGCGTGTTTCAGACTCTTTTCGTCGGTGTTTACCCTAGATGAGAAGTGAGAAACAGAAGGTTTTTGGCGCACCATGAAAAAGGCCGTTTCAGGGGGGGATTCCTGAAACGGCCTGATCTAAAACCTGCGTATTGCCTGGCAAGCAGGCGCAAGAATAGTGACTTTCAGTCCACCTTTTCCAGCGCCAGCAGACCGGTCGCCGTATTTGAAATCGGGATGTGGTAGTTGCTGTGCACTTTGCGCACACCCGAGCCCTTACCCGGGGTGAGAGCGGCGCGCATGGCCAGCCACATCAGCAACTCAACCCCTTGCGTGCCGGTTTTTTCGACCAGCTCATGAATGCTGAACTGCGTGGCCCATTCGGGGTTGCTCAGCAGACTTTCCATGAACTGCAAGTCAAACGCCTTGTTGATGTGACCGGCGCGCTCGCCATCGAGTTGATGCGACAGGCCACCCGAACCAATCACGGCCACCGTCTTGTCACTGTCCCACGCCGCAATCGCTTCGCCCACCGCTTTGCCCATGGCATACACGCGGCTGGCTTTGGGCAGCGGAAACTGCACGGTGTTGATGCAAATCGGCACCACCGTGACCGGGCATTCACCTTCGGGCCAGAACAGTTTCAACGGCAGCGTGCAGGCATGGTCCACCAGCATTTCCTGGCAGGTAACGATGTCGAATTCTTTCTCCACCAGCGTGTTGATGATCTGCCATGACAGATCCAGCTCGCCCTTGAACGGCGGCAAGACGGGAATGCCCCAGCCTTCGTCCGCGGTGTTGTACTGCGGTGCGGCGCCGACGGCGAAGGTGGGCATTTTGTCCAGGAAAAAGTTAAGCCCGTGATCGTTGTAAAAAATCACCACCACGTCAGGCTTGACCTTGCCCAGCCACTCCCGGATCGGCGGGAAGCCATCAAAAAATGGTTTCCAGTACGGATCCTGCTGCAGACCCTTGTGAATAGCGCCGCCGATGGCCGGAATATGCGAGGTACCGATGCAACCGATAAGTTTTGCCATTTTTGTTTCCCTGTTTATTTGCCGGCGGCCACGAGCCGGGCCTTGAATTCGTCTTTGGTCAGGCCGGTTTGCTGGGCGCCGATGTCTTGCATGTCCAGGCCAAAAATGCCTGCAAACTTGGCCAGGTAATAGGCGTTGCCGCCCGCAGCGATCAGTTGCAGCACGTTACGGGCGCGGATGGCGGCGGCCTGTGGCTCGGTCAGGCGGTACTTGCGCATGTAGGCTTCTTCGTCTTGTTGAAACTCGGCGCGGTTGTCGGCCGAGTTGAACGAAAAGCACATTTTGTTGAGGGCGTAGCCTTTTTTGGCCTGTTCGCCATCGAACAGCGTGGTGCCCGCAATGGCGGGCAAAGGATGGTTCGAAGCCACGGTTGATCTCCTGTTTTTGAATCTGGGCAGACCGAAGTATTACGCCGCTATTGCCAAAGATATACACATGAATCATGATGTAACCCATGAGTAAATTCGATTATTCAGACCTTGATGGTCGCCTGCTGCAACTGCTGGTTGCCGTGGTGGAAGCCGGATCCATCACCGGCGCGGCACAACGCCTGGGCGTGACCCAATCTGCCGTGAGCCACTTGCTGGACAAACTGCGCTCAATCACGGGCGACCCGCTGTTTGTCAAATCCGGCCGCGGTGTCGTCGCCACGGCGCGGGCCGAAGGGCTGGCGGTGCAGGCGCGTGAATTATTGGCGTCGATGGCGCGGTTTGCCCAGTCCGACCCCTTCGACCCGGCGCGCTGGCAGACCACCTTCACCATCGCCGCCAATGATTTCCAGCGCGACGTGTTGTTGCCCCCGCTCATGGCGCGGCTGCGCGCACAGGCACCGGGCGTGGCGCTGCGCATCATCCCGTCGGACATTCCCAGCCTGGACCTGCTGCGCCACGAACATTGCCAGCTCGTGATCAGCCCGCGTCCGCCCGATGGCGCCGACATCCTGCAAAAGCGCTTGTTTGAAGACGACTACCGTGTGTTTTATGACGCCAGCCAACGCGAGGCGCCGCGCACATTGGCCGAGTACCTGGCGGCCCAGCACATTACCGTGGTGTACGAGCCACGCCGGGCGCTCGACTTTGACCAATGGCTCGCCACACGCGGTGTGCTGCGCAAGTTCTCCGTGATGGTGCCGGGCTTTGCCGGTTTACCCTTGTTTATTCGCGGCAGCCAGTTGCTGGCCACCGCGCCCGGGTTGCTGCAGTCGCACCTGCTGCGGGACCTGGCCAGCGCCCCGGTCCCGCTGCCCTGCCCCACCATGCCGATGTACATGATTTGGCACATGCGCTACCAACTCGACCCGGCGCACCGCTGGTTGCGCGCTGAACTGGAGGCACTGGTGCCGGCGGTGATGGCCGCCGCGGCAGGCGGCTGAGTCCCGCTCAGTGCGGGCCATTGCGCATGACCGGATGGTTTAACTGTCCCAGTCGCCACCGCCATCACCGCTGCTGGCGAGTGCATCACCGTCGTCCCACGAGCCGGAATCGTTCACGCCGAAATTCTGGCCGCCCAAATCGCTGTTGCCGGCAAGCGGTTCGTAGCCGTTGTTGTTGGCCAGGCTGTCCGGCTGGTGCGCCGGCGGCGTGTCATTGCCCATCAGGCTTTTGCCAATGGCTTGCGCGGCCATCACGCCTGCGCCCACCGCCAAACCAGTGGCCAGACCGCCCATCACCTTGCCGCCAAGGCCCATGCCGGCGGGTTGTTGGCCATAACCGGGAGCCATCGCGCCACCACCCATGTTGTTGTTGCCCATGCCAAAGTTTTGCGAGCCAGCCAAGCCGCCCGCCATGGCCGTCGGATTGGCGTAAGCCGGTTGTGCCACGGGCACAGACATGGGTTTTTTACGTGTCAAAAAGATAGCGAGCGCAATCGCACCACCCCCCAGTGCCAAAGCCAATCCCCAGGGAAAAGACGACGCCGGGGCCGCAGGTGCTGAATAGGCAGCAGGAGCGGCCGTCGCCTGCGCCCGGTTGGGGGTGGCTTTGTTGGCGGGTGCGATGTTCTTGGCTGCCAGCTGGGTACGCAACGCTTGCAACGCTTCAGGTTTGGCAAAAGGCAGGGCCGGCGCCAGCTTTTCGGCCATCGCCAGCGATTCACGCGCATGGCTTACCTTGCCTTGGCGTGCGAACAGTTCGGCCTGCACAAAATGGGCCTTGGCACTGCCCGGATGAGCGACCAGCACTTGTTGCATCATGACCTGCGCCTGATCCAGGCGGCCGGCCTGAGCTTCCGCGTAGACCTGTTTCAGGGTCGGTTCTGACTGCGCCATGGCGAAGCCAGCGCCCAGCAATGCGCCGACCAGCAGCCATTTGCCCATGCGCTGCTTGATTGATCCGTTGAACATAACGTTTTAGCCCTTAAAAGGAAGTTAACTGACTTGGGCGAGATGGTGCCACCTGCTCGAAAAACAAGTGTTCGAGTACTGTTTTTAATAAAAACATGAAGCCAAACAGGCCTACAGCCCGCAGTCAGATTGCGCAATACGCTATTGTTTATATAGCAAACTCAAAACTCTTCGGTATCGACTTCGCTGTTACCCAGCGCGTTGTAGCGGCTGCCGACCACCGTGTTTTGATTGATCAACGCGTCCAGCTTGGCCAGCGTGGCCGGGCTTAGGCGCACATCCGCCGCCGCCAGGTCTTCGCCCAAGTGCGACAAACTGGTGGTGCCGGGGATAGGAATGATGTGCGCCGCTTTGTGCAGCAACCAGGCCAGCGCCAACTGCGAGGGGCTGCATCCAACGTCTTTCGCCACGGCGTTGTAAGCAGGCAATAGCTTGAGATTGGCTGCGTAGTTGTCAGGCGCAAAACGCGGCATGGTGCGACGGATATCTTTGGCATCCAGCGTGCTCACGTCGTGCAACTGACCACACAGGAAGCCACGCGCCACCGGGCTGAAGGCCACAAAGGCCACGCCGAGTTCTTTGCAGGCGTCAAGCACGGCAATTTCGGGGTTACGTGTCCACAGCGAATACTCAGTTTGCAGCGCCGCAATCGGGTGGACGGCATGCGCTTTGCGCAGGGTCGCGGCCGACACTTCGCTCAGGCCAATGCTCTGGATATGGCCTTTACGTACCAAGTCACTCAACGCGCCCACACTGTCTTCAATCGGTACTTTTTTGTCCCAGCGGTGCAGGTAATACAGGTCAATCACATTGGTCTGCAGGCGGCGCAGGCTGTCTTCGCAAGACTTTCGGATGACATCCGGGCGACCGTCGATGACGCGCACCAGTTTGCCGTCGCCGTTCAAGTCCAGCCCCTGCATGCCGCATTTGCTGGCCAGAGTGAACTTCTGCCGGTGCGGCTTCAAGACCTTGCCGACCAGCGTTTCATTGGCGCCAAAACCGTAAAGCGTGGCGGTGTCGAACAGCGTCACTCCGGCGTCAAGTGTGGTCAGCAGCACGCGCTCGCCCTGCTCTGCCGACACGGGCGCGCCGTAGGCATGGCTCAGGTTCATGCAGCCCAGACCGATGGCGGACACGTTGAATTCGCCGAGTTTTCGTTGTTGCATGTGTGATTTATTAAAGGATGATCGGCCGCGTTTGGTCACGCTGCGCCCAATCTTAAGCGTTGAGTTGCTGCTCCAGATCATGCAGCACCTGGTAGCACGGCAGCACATTGGCGACGCTGCTGTTGGGCTCACGGCCTTCGCGGATGGCCGCAAAAAACTCGCGGTCTTGCAGCTCAATGCCGTTCATGGAGACATCGACCTGGCTGACGTCAATTTTTTCATCCTTGCCGTTGAACAGGTCGTCGTAGCGGGCCAGGTAGGTGGCGGTGTCGCCGATGTAGCGGAAGAAGGTGCCGAGCGGGCCGTCATTGTTGAACGACAGGCTCAAGGTGCAGATCGCGCCATTGGCGGCCTTGAGCTGAATGCTCATGTCCATCGCAATGCCCAGCACCGGGTGAATCGGACCCTGCATGGCATTGGCCTTGATGATCGGACTGCCGCACTGGTAGGCGAACAAATCCACGGTGTGCGCCGCGTGGTGCCACAGCAGGTGATCGGTCCATGAGCGGGCTTGACCGAGCGCATTCATGTTGCTGCGGCGAAAGAAGTAGGTTTGCACATCCATTTGCTGGATGTTGAAGCGGCCGGCCGCGATTTCTTGGTGCACGTACTGGTGGCTGGGGTTGAAGCGGCGGGTGTGGCCGCACATCGCCACCAGACCGCTGGTCTGGGCGAGCGCCGCCACGTCTTGCGCACCTTGCAGCGTATCGGCCAGGGGAATTTCAACTTGCACATGCTTGCCGGCCTTCAGGCAGGCGATGCTTTGCGCGGCATGCATTTGGGTTGGTGTACACAAGATGACGGCATCCACCTCTTTCAACGCCAGACTCTCTTCGAGCTGAGTGGTGACATGGCCGATACCGTATTGGGCTGCGATTTGCCGGGTCTTTTCCAGGTCGCGGCTGATCAGCGAGACGACCTCGACACCGTCAATGTGTCGGATGCCGTCGAGGTGTTTGATGCCGAAGGCACCGGCGCCCGCGAGGGCGACTTTGATGGTTTTGCTCATTTAAGTATTCTCCAAAATCAGATGACCCACTGCCGTATTGGACGCGGGGACATGGTAGAAGCGGTGCAGCAGCTTCGGGGCCTTGCCACCGGCCACATCGTCCATCGCACCACGGGCAATCAGCCACATCACCAGTTCAATCCCCTCCGACCCGGCTTCGCGCACAAAGTCGATGTGCGGAATGGCGGCAGCGGCAGCGGGGTCTGCAATCAGCTGGTCGAGAAAGGCGTTGTCAAATTCCTTATTAATCAGGCCGGCACGCGGCCCCTGCAACTGGTGGCTCATGCCGCCCGTGCCCCAAATTTGCACGTTCAAATCTTTGTCAAAGCTCTCTATCGCCTTGCGAATGGCTTTGCCGAGGTTGAAGCAACGCTGGCCGCTTGGCACCGGGTATTGCACCACGTTGACGGCAAACGGAATCACCGGGCAGGGCCAGGCGTCGGGTTGACCGCACATCAAGGAGAGCGGCACGGTCAGACCGTGGTCCACGTCCATCTTGTTGACGATGGTCAGGTCAAAGTCTTGCTGGATGACCGACTGCGCAATGTGCGCGGCCAGCTCGGGGTGACCCTGCACCACCGGCACGGGGCGCGGGCCCCAGCCTTCGTCGGCCGGCTGGTAGGATGCCGCCGTGCCGATGGCAAAAGTGGGGATCATGTCCAGGCTGAAGGCGGTAGCGTGGTCGTTGAAGACCAGAATGATGACGTCCGGCTTGTTGTCCTTCATCCACTGCTTGGAATACTCGTAGCCTTTGAAAACAGGCTGCCAGTACGGCTCGGTGGACTTGCCCAAATCGATGGCGGCGCCAATGGCGGGCACATGGGAGGTGTAAACGCTGGCGGTAATTTTGGCCATATCAATTGCTTTCTTTTTTGCCGGCCTGGCCTTGCGGTTGCCGGTGCGCTTGCGCATCGCCGTCTTCACCGACCACGCGGTTGCCCTCGACCGAGCGGCCGCCGGCGATCATCATGTTGCGGTATTCCTCTTCGGTCATGCCGGTCATGCTGCCCGCCATCTGCTGGAAGCTCTTGCCATCGGTGGCGCCGATTTTGGCCAGAAAGTAAATATTGCCGCCCAGTGCAATGCAGCGGTTCAGGTCACGGGCCAGCACGGCCAGTTTCTGGTCTTCCGTCATGGCCCACTGGTCCAGGTAGGCCCGCTCGTCGGCCTTGAAGCGTTCGCGGTTGGCCGCCGTCATGAGCGACATGCAGAACTGGTTCAGGTGGTAGCCCTTGCGGCTTTGCTCGGCGTCAAAAATGGTGGTGCCGGGTACGTCGAGGTAAGGTTTATCAAGTGACATGGAGCATCCTTAATCAGTTGAGGACCGAGCTTGCACTGCGTGCTGCGGTCCGTCCCGCAAGGCCTCATCATTCCAGTACAGACGCGTTGGATTGTCGATCAGCAGTTTTTGCTGCAACTCGGGCGTGGTGGCGATGTGGGGGATGAAGTCCACCAGCAGGCCGTCGTCGGGCATGTGGTCTTTCAGATTCGGGTGTGGCCAGTCGGTGCCCCACAACACGCGATCGGGAAAGGTCTCGACCAGACGCTTGGCAAAGGGCACCACATCGGCGTAAGCGTTTTGTTCGCCATTCAGGGCTTTGGGGCCGCTCAGGCTCAGGCGCTCGGGACAGCTGACCTTGCTCCAGATGTTGCTGTGCTCGCGCATCATCTTGACGAACAACTCAAACTCGGGGCCATCCACCGGCTTGCTCACATCGGGGCGACCCATGTGGTCCACCACCACGGTGGTGGGCAACGCGGTGAAGAAATCGTACAACTCGGGCAGGTCTTGCGCCTCAAAGTACACCACCACATGCCAGCCCAGCGGCGCGATGCGCTTGGCAATCTCCAGCAACACCTCACGCGGCGTGAAGTCGGCCAGCCGTTTGACGAAGTTGAAGCGCGTGCCGCGCACCCCGGCGGCGTGCATGGCTTGCAGCTCGGCATCGGTCACGTCGCGCTTGACGGTGGCGACGCCGCGCGCCTTGTTGTTGGAGGCTTTCAAAGCATCGACCAGGGCCCGGTTGTCGCTGCCGTGGCAGGTGGCCTGCACGATCACGTTCTTGTCAAAGCCCAAGTGGTCGCGCAAGGCGAACAGTTGTTCTTTGGAGGCATCGCAGGGCGTGTACTTGCGCTCGGGGGCGTAGGGAAACTGCGCGCCAGGGCCGAACACGTGGCAATGCGCGTCCACGGCGCCAGCGGGGAGTTTGAAGCGAGGTTGGCTCGGGCCGGTGTACCAGTCGAGCCAGCCGGGGGTCTTTGTGAATTCCATGTGTTTTCTGAATTATTGCTATCAAATAAATAGCTTCTTACGCAATATTTGCGGGGGCTATAGGCTTATTTGTTCAAATGCCATGAGCCTGGGCGGTAGAGCGTTCTGTGCAGGTAAAAGGAGGAGGCCGCAGGCCGGGGGACACGGAACAGAACGCTCTGCCGCCCAGGCGCTTAGTCAACGTAGCGCAGACCCGCTTTTTCCAGGCCGTCCCGCATCTTGTAGTAGTCCAGACCGAGCACGCCGGAGGCAAAGATGGCGCGTTTATCGCCTTCGAAGCTCTCCCGTTTTTCAGCCGCATCGGCCACTTGCTGGGCAATGGCGGCAGGCACCACAACCACCCCGTCCACATCGGCAATCACCACATCACCGGGGTTGACGATGGCGCCTGCGCACACGATCTGGATGTTGACCGAGCCCAAGGTGGCCTTGATCGTGCCTTTGGCGTGAATGGCTTTGCTGAACACCGGGAAGCCCATCTTTTCCAGGTCCGCCACATCGCGCACGCCTGCGTCAATGATCAAACCCATGGCGCCACGCGCCTGAAAACTGGTGGCCAGCAGGTCGCCAAAAAAACCATCTTCGTTGTCGGTGGTGCAGGCGGCCACGGCGACGTCACCCGGCTGCAGTTGTTCGGCCGCGACGTGCATCATCCAGTTGTCGCCAGGTTGCAGCAGGATGGTGACCGCGGTGCCACAGATTTTGGCGCCGCTGTAAATCGGGCGCATATAGGGCTTCATCAACCCGACGCGGCCCATGGCCTCGTGGATGGTGGCCACGCCAAAGCGGGAGAGTTTTTCCACCGCTGCCTTGTCGGCGCGGACGATCTTGCGGTTGACGATACCGAGGTTGTTCATGGGGGTGCTCATGGTGATTTCCAGCTGGTTGGATTGAGTTGATTACTTGTTTTTTGCCTTCAGCGCCGCATCCAGACGCGGGAACACGCGGCGCGCGTTGCCTTCGTAAATCTGGAAGCGGTCTGCGTCGCTCAGAATTTTGGACGCTTCGATGTAGCGCTTGGTGTCATCAAAGTAATGGCCGGTTTCGGGATCGATACCGCGCACCGCACCAATCATCTCGCTGGCAAACAACACGTTTTTCACAGGGATCACCGTGTTGAGCAAGTCGATACCGGGCTGGTGGTAAACGCAGGTATCAAAAAAGATATTGTTCAGCAGGTGGTCCTGCAACAGCGGCTTTTTCAGCTCTTGCGCCAGGCCGCGGAAGCGACCCCAGTGGTAAGGCACGGCGCCGCCGCCATGCGGGATCAGGAACTTGAGCGTCGGAAATTCCTTGAACAAATCACTGGTCAGGCACTGCATGAAGGCGGTGGTATCGGCATTCAGGTAATGGGCGCCGGTGGTGTGAAAGCAGCTGTTGCAACTGGTGCTGACGTGAATCATGGCCGGGATGTCGTACTCCACCATCTTCTCGTAAATCGGGTACCAGGCCTTGTCGCTCAGCGGCGGCGAGGTCCAGTGGCCGCCGCTCGGGTCCGGGTTCAGGTTGATGCCGACGTTGCCGTATTCCTTGACGCACTTTTCCAGCTCGGGGATGCAAGTGGCGGGGTCCACGCCGGGACTCTGCGGCAGCATGGCGGCGGGCACGAAGTTGTCGGGGAACAGCTGCGCCACGCGGTAGCACAGCTCGTTGCAGATGGCGGCCCAGGTGCTGGAGACATTGAAGTCGCCGATGTGGTGCGCCATGAAGCTGGCACGCGGGCTGAAGATGGTGAGGTCGCTGCCACGCTCTTTCATCAGGCGCAACTGGTTGAGTTCGATGGTCTCAATCAGCTCGTCGTCGCTGATTTTGAGGTCCGCCACCTTGGGCATCAGGGCGGCGTCCTTGATGCCTGCAATCTGCTGGTTGCGCCAGTTTTCCAGCGACTTGGGGGCGGTGGTGTAGTGGCCGTGGCAATCGATGATGAGGGGCTTGGCTTGGCTCATGGGGGTCTCCGAAATGTTCATGTGACGTCAAAATTTATAAGAAATAGGGCTTTAGCCCTTATGGACATTGCGCAAACAGCTATCATTTTTGAGTAAAAATGGCACTGGGCACCATCACTTCACCCCGCATGATCAGGCGTGCCGTACGCAGCAGCGCAGCGCGCGTCACCTTTTGCGGATCGGCCGGGTCCAAGCCCAGCTCGACGCTGAATTCCCCGCTGGGGTGCTCCACCGACACGACCTTGGTGTCGCCTGCGTTGATCACCGCCACACCGTCGCAGACCGAGCCCGTGAGCACGCAAGCCGTGCCCACGGTGACGGCCGCCAACACGCCAATGGCGTCATGGCACACATGCGGAATGAAGCTGCGGGTACACAAACTGCCGCCTTCGCGCGGCGCGGCAATTAGCGTCATCTTGGGGTAATTCTTGGCCGAGACATCGCCCAACCCCATCAAATGCCCGGTTTGAATACGCAGCGCTTCGATGCGGGTTTTGAGTGCCGTGTCGGCATTCAACTCGGTCACCGTCTCGTAGCCGGTGCGCCCCACATCGCTGGCCTTGAACATCACCAGGGGCATGCCGTTGTCGATGCAGGTCACGGGCAAAGTGAACGACGCAAAGCCGTCGCCCGCCACCGTCACCACATCCAGCACCTTGCCCGTCGGCAGCAAGCCGGCGCACACCGAGCCGGCGGTGTCCAGAAAATTGATGGTGATGGGTGCCGCAGTGCCGGGCACGCCGTCAATTTTGGCGTCGCCGTCGTAGCGCACCTGGCGGCCATTCGGGGTCATGGGGGTTTGCACCGTCACGTCGCATTGCATGTCGGTGTTCAGCGTCAGCACGCGCACCGTGGTGGTGTCGCCTTGTGCCTCAATCAAACCGCGCTCCAGCGCAAACGGCACCACGGCGGCCAGCATGTTGCCGCAGTTGGGGGTAGTGTCCACGGTCGACTTGTCGGGCTGCAACTGCGCAAACAAGAAATCCAGCGCCACACCGGGCACCTTGCTGCGGCTCACAATACCGACCTTGCTGGTCAGCGGATGGGCCCCGCCCAAACCGTCTATTTGCCGCTTGTCGGGCGAGCCCATGACGGCCAGCAGAACGCGGTCACGGGTGGCGATATCAGCCGGCAGGTCCGAGGCTAAAAAGAAGGGGCCGCGCGAACTGCCGCCGCGCATGAATAAGGTGGGGATTGCGGTTTGCATGGCCGGTATTTTGTCCAGAAGGGCTACCGCTGTTAAGCCAGTGAAGCGACTAGCAGTTATCTCAAAGTGACATAACGATGAATAAGCTATTCAATTCAAGCGCGATATCGTCGATTGAATACATTCATGTCTATTTCAGATGCATCAGTGCGCCGTCACGCCCAGCCAACTATCGAGCAAGGCGCGATCCTTGAGCAAGGTGTCGCTGCTTCCCTGGAAAACGCCCTTGCCGCGTTCCAGCACCAAGGCCTGGCGCGTCAGCGGCAGAATCTGACGGGCATGCTGCTCCACCAGAATAACCGCCATGCCACTTTCCTCGGTCAGCCGCTTGATGATGGACAGCAATTCCTGAACGATCAGCGGGGCCAATCCTTCCAGCGGCTCATCCAGCAGCAGCAGTTTGGGGTTCAGCATCAAGGCCCGCCCAATGGCCAGCATCTGCTGCTCGCCACCGGAGAGCTGGTTGCCCATGTTCTTGCGCCGCTCGTTCAGGCGCGGGAACATCGCATAGATTTTTTCCAGGTTCCAGGCACCCTTGGTGGCCACCACGGTCAGGTTCTCCTCGACCGAGAGCGAGGGGAAGATGTCTCTTTCTTGCGGCACCCAGCCCAGGCCCAGGTGCGCCCGGGCGTGCGCTGGTACTTTGCTGAGGTCTTGCCCAGCAAAGCGCATGCTCCCGGATTTGTAGTGGGTCGCGCCCATCAGGGTGGACAGCAAGGTGGTCTTGCCCATGCCGTTGCGGCCCAGCAGGGAGAGGCTGTCGCCCTCCTCCAGCGTGAACGAAATGCCTTCCAGCACCACGGCCTCACCGTAGCCGGCCCACACGTTGTCAAGTCGCAGTAATTCAGCCACAAACGGCCTCCCCTAAATAAACTTCTTTCACCTTGGGATCATTGGCAATGGCCTCGGGCGTGCCCTGCGTCAGCAAGGCGCCGTTGACCAGCACCGAGATTTGATCGGCAAAGCGGAACACCAGGTCCATGTCATGCTCAATCAGCAAAATGGTCACCTCGCGCGGCAGCGCGGCGATGGACTCAAACAGCTCCCGGCTTTCAGACGTCGGCACACCGGCGGCGGGTTCATCCAGCAGCAGCACTTGCGGTTTGGCCGCCAGGGCCAGGGCAATTTCAATCAGACGTTGCTTGCCATAAGCCAGGCTGCGGGTTGGCGCATGCGCCACGTCCAGCAGACGCAGTTGCTCCAGCAGCTTGACGGCTTCATCAATCGCGTCCGGATAGGCGCCCACCGGTTTCCAGAAACGGGCACCCAGTCCCAGCCGCTCATTGACCGCCATGATCACGGACTCCAGCACAGTCAGGTCGGCAAACAGCCGGTTGATCTGGAAGGTGCGCGCCAGACCCCGCTTGACGCGTTGGTGCTGGCCGAGGTGCGTGACATCGTTACCTTTCAGGATGACTTGCCCGCTGGTCGGTTCCAAAAACCCGGTCAACAGGTTGATCAGGGTCGTCTTGCCGGCACCGTTGGGGCCGATCAAGGCGTGCCGCGCGCCAGCCTCGACGTTCAGGTTGACCTCGTTGGTGGCAACGAAGCCGCCAAATTTCTTGACCAGGTTGCGGGTTTGCAGGGCGTAGTTCATTGGGCGGCCTCCACTTTGTTGCGGGACAGCCGCTTCATCAGGCGCTGCAGGCCGCCCATCACGCCGTCGCGGGCAAACAGCACGATCAGCACCAGCAAGGCACCGAGCCAGAACTGCCAGTACTCCGGATTGATGTCTGACAGCAGGTGGTGCGCCGTCATAAAGACGATGGTGCCGACCAAAGCGCCATACAGCCGGCCGGAGCCGCCCAGAACGAGGATCAACATCAGCTCGGCCGAGCGATTGAAAGACAACACATCGAGGGCCACAAACTGGGTGGTTTGCGCCAGCAGTGCACCCGCCACCCCGGCGTAAGCGGCCCCGATCGTGTAGACGGCAGAGAGCCGGGCATTGACCGGCGCCCCAATCGCCGGCATGCGGCCGACGTTGAGCCGGATGCCCTTGAGACTGAGGCCAAACGGGCTGTGCACCAGTTTGCGCGCCACCCAGAAGAGACTGAACAAGATCACCAGGACATACCAATAAGCGGTTTTTCCGTAAAGGTCAAAGCGGAACTGGCCTAGGATCGGCTTCATCTCGATACCTTGCAGGCCATCGACGCCGCCGGTGATAAAGGTGAGTTTGTTGGCCACCTCGTACAGCATCATCGCCACGCCGAGGGTCACCATCAAACGCGTCAGGTCGGTGCCGCGCAACACCAAAAAGCTGCAAACAAAACCCAGCACGGCACTGACCAAGGCCGCCACCAGCAAGCCCATGAGCGGGTCACCAAAGCCCTGGGACGCCAGCAGTCCGGCAGCGTAAGCGCCGACCCCGAAGAAGGCGGCATGCCCGAGGGAAACGATGCCCGCGTAGCCCAGAATCAGGTCCAGCGACAAACAGAACAGCGCCATGATGGCGATCTGTGACAACAGCACCAGATTTTCCGGGAAGACAAAGTAAGCCAGCACCGGCAAGAACCAGAACGCCAGTTCGGCAGGCTGCCAGCGATCAGCGCGCTTGAGCGGGGACAGGTCAATAGTTGGAAGACTCATGTTGATGTCCTTAATGGGCCGCACGGCGGCCAAACAGGCCTTGCGGGCGCAACACCAGCATCACCACCATGACGGCGTAAATAACGAAGGCGCCAACCTGCGGCACGTAATATTTGCCGACCACATCGACCACCCCTAACACCAGCGAAGCCACCAACGAACCGGTGATGCTGCCACTGCCCCCGACCGCGACAACGATCAAAAAGTAAACAAGGTACTTGACCGGAAAACCGGGATCGAGGCCCAACATTTCCACACCCAATGCGCCACCCAGCCCGGCTAAGCCCGAACCCAGCGCGAAGGTCAGGGTAAAGATGCGCTCCACGTTGATGCCAACGCCACGGGCCGCACGCGGGTTGTCCACCGAGGCCCGCAACTGGGCGCCAAAACGTGTACCGCTCACCATGCGTTGCAGGCCAAAAGCGATGGCCAGACTGAGAACAATCAGGAACAGGCGGTACACCCCCATGTCCAGTCCGGGCAATTTGATTTGTCCACGCAGGAAGTCAGGCAGGGTCAGCGGCTGCTGCTGCGGTCCAAAAAAGTAATGGGCGGTCGCCATCGACATGAACACCAGGCCGATGGAAAACAGCACCTGATCGAGGTGCGTGGCCGAATAGAGCCGACGGTACAAGGTGCGCTCGAAGATCACGCCGACCAGCGCCGTCAGCAGACCGGCCAGCGGCAAGGAGAGCAGAAAAGGCACGCCCAGCTGGTTGAGCAAGGTGACGCAGACATAACCCCCCACCATGGCAAAGGCGCCGTGGGCGAGGTTGACGAAATTCATCAGACCGAGGGTGACCGAAAGGCCCACGCTGATCAGGAATAACAACATCCCCGAGGCGATGCCGTCGAACAGAATAGTCATGGAAATTACCTAGGACTTGGAAACATAAATAGATCACGCCGGGAGATGGCGTGGCACCTCCCGGGCAAGACTGACAAAACCGGTTTAAGGCTTGCCAGGGTCTCTGAAATTGGCAGTCTGCTCAAACTCGACGTTTTGCAGTTTGCCCGCCACCTTCTCCACCTTGCGGATATAGATGGTCTGGACGATGTCGCGCGTCACAGGGTCGATGCTGATGGGGCCGCGCGGGCTGGTCCAGCCCAGGCCTTTGGCGGCGGCCATGAACTTGTCACCACTGGCATCGCCACCGGTTTTTTCCAGCGTCTTGGCAATCAACTGCATGCCGTCATACCCGCTGACCGCCATGAAATTGGGGCGATCCTTGGGGTAAGCCTTGTAATAGGCTTGCACGAAAGTCTTGTTCTCGGGCGAGTTGTGCGCTTCGGAGTAATGGAAGGAATTGACAATGCCCAGGGCGTTGTCGCCGACGCCGTCCAGCACGTCTTCAGAGGTCAAGTCACCGGTGGCAATGATGCGAATGCCAGCCTTGGCCAGATCACGCTCGACAAAACCCTTGATGAACGCGATGGTTTGCTCGCCAGGCGGCACAAACAGGAACACGGCTTCGGGCCTGGCATCCTTGATTTTTTGCAGGAAAGGGGCAAAGTCCGGACTCTTCACCGGGGTGCGTACTTCGCCGACGATCTCACCGCCGGCGGCGGTGAAGGTTTTCTTGAACTGGGCTTCGGCGTCGTGGCCGGGGCCATAGTCGGCGACCAGGGTGTACACCTTCTTGATCTTGTTTTTGGCGGCCCAGGTGGCCACCGGTGCGGTCACTTGGGGCAGCGTGTGCGAGACGCGCAGGATGTAGTCGGATTTGGTGGTGATCGATGAGGTGGCCGCGTTCATGACGATCATCGGCGTGTGCGACTCGGTGGCGATAGGGGCTGCCGCAAAGGCCGAGGGGGTCAAGCCGAAACCGCCGAGCACATGCACCTTGTCTTTGACGACCAGTTCTTGCGCGGCGCGCTTGCTGATTTCAGGCGCAACACCGGTGTCGTCCTTGATGATCAGCTCGACCTTGCGGCCAGAGAATGTGCCACCGGACTGTTGTAAATAGAGCCGCGCACCGTGTTCGATCTGCTTGCCGTAAGAAGCAAACGGGCCGGACATCGGCAACACCAGTCCAATTTTCAGGGGTTCAGCGGCGGATGCAGCCAGGCTGAGCGCGCATGCGCCCAGTGCGGCGAGCCAGACTTTGGATTTTTTGATTTGCATGTTTGTCTCCTATTCACTCGAGGGCCTGGCGCGGCAAAATTACCGCGTCAGTGGGGAAATTTTTATTGTTGACGATGAAACTGGCATGAGGGCGCGAATCGTAGAAGCAGACCAAATTACTGTAAATGCATTGAAACCAATATGAGGTATTTGAAATTCGCATAGTGCAGCCATACAGAGATTATGGGCAGCGTATCCAGACAGTCGTTCTAGCGGTTTGCATGGGCGGTATTTTGTCTAGAACTCCCCCTGTTGTTAAGTCGGGGAAACTACTAGCAGTTATTTCAAATTGGCATAATTGATAACTAGATATTCACTTGTGGTAAAAAATGGACCTCAAACAACTGGAATACTTTGTGCGTGTCGCCGAACTGGGTAGTTTTACCCGCGCCTCCATTGCCCTAAACATCGCGCAACCCGCGCTGAGCCGTCAGGTGCGGCTGCTGGAGGTGGAGTTGCATCAAAGCCTGCTGACGCGCAATGGTCGCGGCGCCGTGCCCACGGAAGCGGGCAAGCTGTTGCTGGCGCATGGGCGCGGCATTTTGCACCAGGTTGAACGGGCCCGGGAGGAACTGGGTCGGGTGCGGGGTTCGCTTGCCGGTCGCGTCGCCGTGGGTTTGCCCACCAGCCTGGCACGCGTGCTCACGGTGCCGCTGACCAAGGCTTTTCGTCAGCAAATGCCGGATGCAACCATCTCCATCAGCGAAGGCCTGTCGGTGCCCATGCAAGAGTCGCTGGTGAATGGACGACTGGACATTGCGGTGCTGTACAACACCCAGCCCAGCCATGAGATTGAAATCTCGCCCTTGCCGGATGAAGACTTGCTGCTGGTGCAGGCCCGCCCGCCGGGTTTACAGGAAGAACCGCCGCCCGGACCGATCTCGCTGAAAGAAGTCGCGCAATTGTCTTTGGTGATTCCGAGTCGGCCTAATGCGATTCGGATGCAAGTCGAGTCAGAAATGGCGAACATTGGCTGCCGCCTGAAAATTGCGCTCGAAATCGACGGCGTATTCGCCATTCTTGATCTGGTGGCCGACGGCGCAGGCAGTGCCGTGTTGTCGCGCAACGCGGTCGCCACCTCGGTCAGACCTTCGGCGTTTTCGGTGCGCACGATCAATGCACCGGTACTGCGCACCAAGGTGTCACTCGCTACCAGCTCGTTGCGCCCGGCCACGCTGACACAGCAGGCCACCCTGACACTGATTCGTCAAACCATGGAAAAGCTTGCGAAACCCGATTAAATGACTGGTCGCCCGTCACTGATAACTTGCTTCATTATTAATAGCTAGTTACGCATAGCGCATGCGGGCTAGAGGCCAAAAACACCGCAGATTCAAGTACGAAGTGCAACGTTCAGCATAAAGGTTGGGCCAAGAGCAAATAGGATGAGCTCTTTGTGACCAGCCAGTCTCAACGAGCACCATGACCTACACACACTTGACCCAAGACGAA
>Ga0209511_1000775_pt1 | contig 30183 bp, 28 predicted proteins | sample SSSSmetaG_FD_184141 | JGI IMG/M metagenome (GOLD analysis project Ga0209511, IMG submission 184141) | Glacier valley bacterial and archeal communities from Borup Fiord, Nunavut, Canada, to study Microbial Dark Matter (Phase II) - ​SSSS... | ecosystem: Environmental > Aquatic > Freshwater > Ice >... | reverse complement strand
TGTGGTCTGTCAGTTCTTGGTCCATTATTGTATGAACCTTGGCCCTGTGGTCTGTCAGTTCTTGGTCCATTATTGTATGAACCTTGGCCCTGTGGTCTGTCAGTTCTTGGCCCATTATTGTATGAACCTTGGCCTTGTGGTCTATCAGTTCTTGGTCCATTATTATATGAACCTTGGCCTTGTGGTCTGTCAGTTCTTGGCCCGTTATTGTATGAACCTTGGCCTTGTGGTCTATCAGTTCTTGGTCCATTATTGTACTGACCCTGAGGACTATTTTCAGCAGACACCTTATTGTCTATGTTTGCAGTATCATCAGCTTTTTTTATCTCTCCAACATTGTTATTTAGTGCTTTATCTTGGGTCGTTATCGTCACATTCCCATCCTTCTCAACATTTTTGTTTTCTGCTTTTTCAGAAGCAGTCTCATTATTAGGCTTAGCTACATCAATCGTTTCATTAGTTTTTACAATTTTAACTTCATTCTGAGTTGCGTTATCTGCCACAGTTTTATCCTCTTTGTTAATGCCCTCATTTTTCAAATTTTGTTTTATAGTTGAAGGATCATCTTGCCCCATTGGAGGTGCTTTGCTCACATTATTTTGGGACTGCGCTACTATATTAGCCCTGTTTCCCTGTTTATTTATAAAATCAGGCTTACTATCTCGTACAAAACCAGGTCTTAATCCAGAAGTGTTAGAATCTGTTTTCATATAATCATTTTTATAAATTGGCTTTGCCACAACTTTTGTATCTTTCTTAGGATAATTACTTGTTGTCTCAGAGCTAATTGTTTCGGTTTTGCTATCAATAATTATCTCTGTTGTTCGGATAATTCTTGGAGCGCTCTTTATATCCTTTTTCTTTTCAGTTGCATGGACATTGTCAGAGACTGTCTTCTTTTCTTCATCAACTTTCTTTTCTTCATGCTTCTTTTCATCAGGTTTCTTTTCGTCATGTTTAATTACACCTATATGTTTGTACAGTGCATTTAATTCATGAGGTTCAAGAAGGCTCATATGATTTTTTACATTTACATTTATCTCAGAAAGCTTTTCCATTAACCTTTTACTTGTAGTATTAAGTTCTTTGGCAAGCTCGTATATTCTAGCTTTTTCCAATACCTTCACCCCCGGGTTCATTTATTTGATCATCTATTAATTTAAGAAGGCCATTTTTAAAGTCCTTGGACGAAATACAAATAACTGCTCGTATTTCTTTTCCTGTGTATTTACCAAGCTCTAGTTTTTCACCATATTCCCTATAGCAAACATCTCGGAATTTACACTTACTCTTAAATTTGTCCTTCGTGTTTTCAGAAGCATCTCTTGCCACAATGACAAGAACAGCTTTACCTGATCGTATAGTCCTCTCACAGGTCTCATCACCAGATAATAGCTGACCCGCTTTTTTGGCAAGCCCTAATAAGGAATAAACCTTATCCATCATTTCCCTCCAATTGGTTTTTCAAGTTATTATATATTTCTACATCAATTGTAGTCTCAAAAGCCTTTTCAAGTCTTTTCGCCTTTATGGCTTTCTCCAGGCAATCTACACTTTTGCATATATATGCACCTCTTCCAGGCTTCTTACCAACGAGATCAATGTTGATTTCTCCCTCATTATTTCTAACCACGCGTATCAATTCCTTCTTTGGTTTCATTTCTTTGCAACCAAGACACATACGCAATGGGATTTTTTTTTGCTTCATCCATCCACACCTTCCGCAATTATATGTTTTCAAATTTCAATGATTTTATAACAAAGATCAGTTTAATCAGTAATAATTTCTTCCTGATCGCTTTCTTCCTGATTACTTTCGTTATTTTGATCATCATCGTCAAAATCCAGGTATCCATCATTTCCAACACTATCAAAGAGCTGTTTTTCGATTGACTGTCTTAATTGTGATTCGCTCTTAATATCAATTTTCCATCCAGTAAGTTTTGCTGCTAGTCTAGCATTTTGCCCTTCTTTACCAATTGCCAATGAAAGCTGATAATCAGGAACAATAACCTTTGCAGCCTTTTGATCTTCAATTATATCAACTCTAACAACCTTCGCAGGGCTAAGACTACTTGATATATAATCCCTTACATCGTTACTCCACTTAATAATGTCAATCTTCTCGCCCCTAAGTTCATCTACTATAGCCTGTACTCTAGTACCTCTTTGTCCAACACAAGCTCCAACAGGATCTACATTATCATCTTTGGAGTAAACTGCAATTTTTGTTCTTGAGCCTGGTTCACGAGAAATGCTTTTTATCTCTACAGTGCCATCATGAATCTCAGGTACCTCTAGTTCAAAAAGCCTCTTTACAAGACCCGGATGTGTTCTTGAAATCATAATCTGAGGCCCTTTTGTTGTTTTTTTAACTTCAACAATATAGGTCTTTAATCTCTCATTAAAATTGTACTCTTCTCCTGGTGTTTGTTCCGATGTTGCAAGAACTGCCTCTGTTTTACCAAGGTCTACAATAACATTTCTTTTTTCTACTCTCTGGATAATACCAGTTACAATGTCGTTTTCCTTGTTATAGAACTCATCATAAATAATCCCACGTTCGGCTTCTCGGAGTTTCTGAACAACAACTTGCTTAGCAGTTTGTGCAGCTATTCTTCCAAAAGTTCTTGGGGTTACTTCCATCTCTGCAATATCGCCAACCTCAAGAGCAGAATTAATTTTTTTAGCTTCATCAACTGATATATCCATTGCGTCTAGGTCAGGTATCTCAGCAACCTTTCTAAGTCCGAAAACTTTAACGTCACCAGTTTCCCTATCTATATTTACCTTTACGTTCATAGCTGAACCAAAGTTTTTCTTGTACGCAGAAATAAGTGCAGCTTCTATGGCCTCAATTATTATATCCTTCTTAATTCCTTTTTCTTTTTCTAGCTGCTCAAGTGCTAAAATTAACTCAGCGCTCATTGTCGTTAACCTCCCAATACAAATCAATTATTAAAATTTAATGGCTCTTTTTACTCTGGCAACCTTGTCTTTATCGAACTCGATATTGTTACCACCTTGATTTATTACAATCATATCTTCTACCAAGCCAATTAATTCTCCCTCAAATATTTTTTTACCATTTATAGGTTGGAAAACTTTGACTTCAACCAATTCGCCTTTATATTTTATAAAGTCTCTCTCTGTTTTTAATGGTCTTTCCAAGCCAGGCGAGGAAACTTCCAAATAATAAAATTGTTCAATAGGATCTTTCTTATCCAGTATTTCACTAATTTTTTCACTGACAGCTTGACAATCATCAATACTAATTCCACCTGGTTTGTCAATATATACTCTTAGGTACCAATTTGCACCTTCTTTAATAAACTCCACATCTACTAATTCGTAATTCAAACCTTCAACTATAGGTGTCGCAAGTTCAGTAATAACTTGCTGTATATTTATTTTCATATTTGTTTTTGCCTCCATAAGCTAGAGTCCATGCCCTGTTTAAGCCATTTTGATATTTATAGTTTTTTTGTATTAATAAAATCACAAAATATTAACACGCAAAAACTTAGGCACCATGAGTGCCCTTAGTTAATAGCAATAAACATCGGATAAGCAGATTTCTTAGATTCGGTGGGAGTTTTACTCCCTCTGGAGCTTAGAAATCGCAATCCAGAGTCGTAGTGCTGCTTATCTCTCGCTTTTAGAAGCGGGAGTATAGCGGCAGTGGACTTCGGATAAACAACAAAGAGTGGGATTTCCCACTCTTGGCAGTAAAGTCTATTAAACCTCTATCCTCGTGTATTATACCATTATTATTTCTATTTATCAACAATTTATTACCGTTTTTTAAAAATAACTTCCATTTTAAAACAAACAGAGCTGATTACTTTCAGGTAGACCTTGAAGGCAATTATTTCGTTCAAGTATTTCAATAACAGTTTTGCTTATTTTTGCTTTAGTTCGGAGCTCATCTACCGACAAGAACTCCCCACCCTTTCTGGCTTCTATCATATTCAGAGCAGCATTGCTCCCTAATCCTTGGAGAGCATTTAGAGGTGGTCTAATCCCATTCTCCTCTATTATAAACTTCTTGGCCTCTGAACTATACAAATCTATCGGTAAAAATTGGATACCTCTCGCATACATTTCATTTACGACCTCTAGAATGGTTAATACGTTCTTCTCTTTTGTGGTAATATTATTTCCCTTCATTTCATATTCTTTAATTTTATTTTTGACTCTATCCTGTCCCACGGTCATCATCTCTGCGTCAAAATCATCTGCTCTTACAGTGAAATATGTTGCATAGAATGCAAGGGGATAATAAACTTTAAACCATGCTATTCTAAATGCCATCATGACATATGCCGCAGCATGAGCTTTGGGAAACATATACTTGATTTTTTGGCAGGATTTCAAATACCAATCAGGTACTTTATTTTGCTTCATTACAACTTCATATTCCTCTTTAACACCCTTTCCCTTTCGGACATCCTCCATAATTTTAAAAGCAGTCTTGTGTGGAAGACCAGCATGCATTAGATATATCATAATATCGTCACGGCAACAAATACTTTTTGAAAGGGTAGTAATTCCATCTCTGATTAAATCCTGAGCATTATTTAACCAAACATCCGTACCATGTGAAAGTCCAGATATTCTTATTAGTTCAGAGAATGTCTGAGGCTTAGTGTCTAGTAGCATTTGTCTAACGAACTTTGTTCCAAATTCAGGAACAGCAAAGGTTCCAGCCTCACTATTAATATCCGCAGGCTTTACCCCTAGCGCCTCAGTACTGCTAAATAGGCTCATCGTCCGCTTTTCACCAATTGGTATTTTGGTAGCATCTACTCCGGTTAATTCTTCAAGCATTTTAATAACGGTTGGGTCATCGTGTCCCAATATATCAAGCTTTAGTATACTACCATGTAAAAAGTGATAGTCAAAGTGCGTGGTTGTTATCTCTGATTGAGTGTCATCTGCCGGCCTTTGAATTGGTGAAAAGTCATATATCTCTTTATCTTTAGGTACAATCATTATACCACCTGGATGCTGACCTGTAGTTCTTTTGATACCAGTACAGCCTTTTACCAGACGATTTATTTCAGCATTTGTAACTATAATTTCTCTTTCATCAAGATAGTTCTTAACGTAACCGTACGCCGTTTTCTCTGCAACTGATCCAATAGTCCCTGCCTTAAATACATAGCCCTCACCAAAAAGCTCTTCTGTATATTTGTGTGCAATAGCTTGATATTCCCCAGAGAAATTCAAGTCGATATCAGGCTCTTTATCTCCATCAAAGCCTAAAAATGTCTCAAATGGAATATCATATCCATCCTTTTTAAGATTGTTACCACACTTTGGACAAACCTTTTCAGGAAGGTCAAATCCACAATCATATGATCCATCCAAAATAAACTCAGAATATTTACATTTCTCGCATATATAATGTGGCTCAAGTGAATTAACCTCCGTAATACCTGACATATTGGCTACAAAGGAAGAACCTACTGATCCTCTAGATCCAACCAAATAACCGTCGCCCAAGGACTTTGAAACCAGCTTCTGAGCAATAAGATACATAACGGCAAATCCATTCTTGATAATAGAGTTGAGTTCTTTATCCATTCTCTGCGCTACCACCATAGGAAGTTCATCTCCGTATATTTCCCTTGCTTTACCCATTGCCATACTCTCTATTTCATGTTCCGCACCCTCTATCTTAGGTGGAAATGTGCCCTCTAAGACAGGTGCGATGGTCTCAATCATATCAGCAATAAGATTTGTATTTTCTATTACAACCTCTCTAGCCTTTTCCTCTCCTAGATAGTCAAACTCTGCCAACATCTCATCTGTTGTTCTGAAATATAGTGGTGCTTGGTTATCCGCGTCTGTAAATCCCCGACCCGCCATAAGAATTCTTCTGTATACCTCGTCCCTTTGATCCATAAAGTGTACATCGCAGGTAGCAACTACCGGCTTCCTGTGAATCTCTCCAAGCCTTACAATCTTTTTGTTAATCTTCTTAAGTTCTTCCTGTGAGCTAACCTTCCCGTTATTAATAAGGAACTGGTTATTACCTAAAGGTTGAATTTCTAAATAGTCATAGAATCTAACTATTTTAGATATTTGATCTTCGTTTTTATTATCAAGAATTGCTCTATATAGCTCTCCAGCCTCACAAGCACTGCCTAAAATTAGTCCCTCTCTATATTCCATCAGCAATTTTTTAGGAACTCTAGGTTTTTTATAAAAATATTTCAAATGCGATTGTGAAACTATTTTATATAAATTTTTCAACCCTACTGAATTCTTAACCAATATAATTGCATGATAAGAACTGGCCTTGAGGTTTATCTCATCATCAAAAGCATTTTGAATATCTTTAATATTCTTGCACCCTTTTTCCTTAAGTCCATCCATACAATTTAAAAATATTTTTGCAGTTGCCATAGAATCATCGACAGCTCTATGATGATTTTCTAATTCTATTCCTAAGTGTTTTGCAACAAGGTTCAATTTGTATTTGCCCAGTTCAGGGAACATTTTCCTGCTCAATTCTAAGGTATCTATAAATGGATTGCGTATTTTTTCTCCCATTAATTTTGCATTATGCTTTATAAAACCCATGTCAAAATTTGCATTATGGGCGACAAGTACTGCTCCCTCAATAAATTCTATAAACTCATTTAAAACTTGCTCAATAGGTGGAGAATCTGTAACCATATCATCAGTTATGCCTGTAAGCTTAACAATGAAGCTTGGTATTGGAACCCCAGGATTTACAAAAGTACTGAATTTACCAATAATTTTGCCTTCTTTTATTTTTACTGCACCGATTTCTGTTATTTTGTCTTTTTGTGGATTTAGACCGGTTGTCTCTAAATCAAAAACTACAAATTCATCTTCAAAAGTGTGTTCAGTTGTACCATAAACAATAGGAACACTATCATCAAGTAAATAGCACTCGAGTCCATAAATAATTTTGATATCCTTTTTTTTGGAGGTTGCATAAGCATCCGGATAAGCCTGCACCACTCCATGGTCTGTTATAGCAATAGCTTTATGACCCCACTCTGCAGCCCTTTTCACCAATTCTCTAGCTGGTGTCACACCATCCATAGCACTCATCTGAGTGTGTAAATGCAGCTCAACTCTCTTTTGCACCGCATCGTCATGCCTTATTTCTTTCTCGGTCTCAATAATATCAAAAGCCATAATACCTATCTCTTTAGAGAATTTGTCATATTGAGCTTCTCCTCTTATTCTTAGACAAACACCCTCAACAATTTGCTGCGAAATATTTCCAAATTCCTTTTTTTCAACAAATATTTTTACTGTCACAGAACTTGTATAGTCTGTAACATCAAAAATATATATGAACTTCCCACCTTTTATCTCACGTGATTCAGTTCTAAATACTTCTCCAGCTATAGCAACCTTACCCGAATCAGGAGTAACCTCTGATATTTTCATAATACTGTCGGTAAAGGGTTTCCCTTTAATAATACCTTTAGTTGCACCACCTAGTGGGCTTGAAGATTTATAATCTGTATTTCTTTGCTTTGACTCACTTTGAGTTGTATTAACAGCCGAGTTAACTACCTTTGCCTCATTTTTTTCCTTCTGTGCTACATACTCCTGCATTGAGCTTGAATCTACTTGTAAATCACAGAATTCCACTTTAACTCGTTTTGAAAGGGTATCTTCAATAAATTGTTCAATTAGTGTGTGGCAATTTTGAAATTTCAGAATTTGAGAACCACTTGTATTAAGATTTATCATGATTTTATTATCTGTCAGCGTATATGTACTGCTTGTTAAAATGGCTCTACATACTGCCACTTTACTACTAAGCATCAGAATTATTTCCTTCCACATGCTCTGCAGATATTCTTCTAAGCTACACTCCTTGGTACATCTCACTTTTATTGTGATATTTTCAGCTTCAAGCTTGCTCTTTAGGTTTTCTTCCATTTTCATAATTAGCTCAATGCTGATTATTTCAGGGCTTGAAGTGTATATTTCCAGTCTATTTGTCTTTATAAACACACTCATTCTGTCTACATTAAGATCTTTTAAAACAGAAAATTCCCCGTCGAAATTTACAGAACCAGGGAATAAATCAGCTAATATTTTATTTGAATTTTTAGAACCATCCATAGTGTATTGACCCCATCACATCTGATTAATTTCTTTAATTAATTCCTCTACTATCTTGTCTTCCGGAATTTTTCTAATAATCTTACCTTTTTTGAAGAGCAAAGCCTCATTAATGCCACCTGCTATGCCGATGTCAGCGTCTTTTGCCTCTCCAGGGCCATTAACAGCACACCCCATAATTGCAACCTTAATGTTTTTATCCAACTTATCTAAAATAGGTTCAAGCATGTTTGCAATACCTATTAAATCAATCCTTGTTCTACCACAAGTTGGGCAAGATACTACTTCTATCCCATTAGTGATTATCCCCAGGGACTTAAGTATCTGTTTGCCTACTCTAACCTCTTGGACAGGGTCGCCAGTGAGTGACACCCTGAGTGTATCTCCTATTCCCTCAGCCAAAAGACAACCAATTCCTATGGATGATTTAATAGTTCCTTTGTAAATTGTACCTGCCTCAGTCACACCTATATGTATAGGATACGAGGTTTTCTGTGAGAGAAGCCTGTACGCTGCTATGGTCATTGGAACACTAGAGGCTTTTATAGATATAGCTATATCATCAAAGTTTGCGTTTTCCAGCATAAAAGCATGGGCAAGAGCACTCTCTACCATTCCTTCAGGTGTAACACCGCCAAACTTATCTAAAATGCTTTTTTCAACAGAACCAGAATTAACTCCAATTCTTATAGGTATCTGCCTCTCTTTTGCCATATCAGCCACTATTTTTACATGGTCTTGTCCACCTATATTTCCAGGATTAAGCCGTATTTTATCAACACCATTTTTCATACAATCTAGTGCTAGTCTATAGTCAAAGTGAATATCAGCTACAAGAGGTATATTTATTGCTTTTTTTATTTCACCCAGTGCGTTAGCAGCCTCGCTATCAGGAATTGCCACACGAATAATATCGCAGCCAACCTCTTCTAACCTCTTTATCTGGTCAACAGTAGCCTTGATATCTCTTGTATCGGTGTTTGTCATTGATTGAACAGAGATAGGAGCATCTCCACCAATAAATAAATCTCCCACTTTTATTTTCTTAGTTAGTTTTCTCTGTAAATATTGTTCCACAGTTGCTCCTACCCTCTTCCAAGTTTTAAAATATCATTAAAGGTAACATATATCATCAACGCAATTAGAACTACAAAGCCTATCATATTAATTAAAGCCTCTTTTTCTGGGTTTAAAGGTTTCCTTCTTATTTTTTCGATTAATAAAAGTATCAATTTACTTCCATCTAAAGCTGGGAAGGGCAGCAAATTTACTAAGCCGAGATTAATACTTATCATAGCAGTAAGGGATAATAGATTTATAACTTTATCCATAAGTGAAGGACTTAGCTCAACTACATTGTTAATAATACTAGTAATACCTATTGGTCCACTCAAGTCACTTACAGGAACTGTTCCAGTGAAAAGCCATCCTAAAGAATAATATATTGCTCTTGATGTAGAAATAGTATAATTAACTGACGCGACCATAGTATTAACAAATCCACCCTTTGAACGTTCAAAGTCTACACCGATAGCATAATATTCTGGGACTTTTCTAACCATTGGCACAATTGGCTTTAAGTCTAGCGTGTTTCCATCTCTATTGACAGTAATAGTAACATTATTCTGCTTTACTTTTTCTACTACCTTTGCAATATCCTGCCTTGTACTTATTTCGATGCCATTAAGCTTAATAATTCTATCTCCATCTTTAAGCCCAGCTTCCCTAGCAGGGGATTTGTCAGTCACATTTGCAACTACATTTGATTCTGATCCCTCAACTGCTTTAGGTTCAAAGCCTAGCATATATCCACTCTGTCTTGGTGGAGTTATATTAACAGTTTTTGTTTTACCATTTCTGCTATACTGTAAATCTACACTTTCATTGGTCAGTGGGTAAGCAAATATATCTAAGTCATTGACTTGGTATATTGTCTTGCCATTATATTTCTGAAGCTTATCTCCAACCTGAATGCCGGCTTTCTCTGCCACTGAACCAGGCAATATTGTTTTGACCTGTGTAGTATCAAACCCTGACTGTGCCATTATTATAAATGCGAAGATAAGAGCAATAAGTATATTCATAACAGGCCCTGCTGCAATTATTGCTGCCCTGACACCAACTGGCTTCTTATTGAAAGCCCTGTCATCATCTGAAACCTCTTCCTCACCCTCCATTTTAACATAACCGCCTAGAGGTATTAGTCTTAAAGAATAAGTTGTTTCTCCCTTTTGAAATCCGAAAATCTTAGGCCCCATAAATAGTGAAAACTCATTAACCTTAACTTTAAATGCCTTCGCCACCATGAAGTGACCCAGTTCATGTATTATTATTAAAAAGCTTATAGCTACAATAGCAAGTAAAATACTCATAAAATCCTCCATCTTTTAATATTAGACCAGTTATCAACTCGGTACTATTCTCACTGAACCAAGAGCTCAGTTACTCTAAAGTATATTCATCTGTACTTTCTTTTTATGTGCTTATATCTAAATCAAAACCATTCATTTAAGCTAACTAGTTTGCGAATTTTATTGCTGTATCTCTCGCCCATTTATCTACTTCTATTATATCATCTAGGCTTGGATATATATTCACATTATGCCCCTGCATTACCTTTTCAATAATATATGGTATAGCAGTAAAGGAAATTTTGTTGTTTAAAAACGCAGTAACAGCTATTTCATTTGCTGCATTCATTGCAGCAGGCATTGTTCCCCCAGCTGTCAAAGCATCATAAGCTAACTGTAGACATCTGAACGTTTTTGTATCTGGCTGCTCAAAAGTAAGCTGAGAGTTTTTCAAGAAATCTAGCTTTGGAAAACTATTCTTACAACGCTCCGGATAGGTTAAAGCTAACTGAATTGGTGTTCTCATATCAGGTGTTCCCAATTGAGCTATTATTGACCCATCAACATACTCAACCATTGAATGAATGATGCTCTGCGGATGTACTAGAACTTGAATCCTATCAAGTTCCTTATCAAAGAGCCATTTTGCTTCAATTACTTCCAAGCCCTTATTCATTAGTGTCGCAGAATCTATTGTTATTTTATTACCCATGCTCCAATTTGGATGTTTAAGTGCCTCCGCTGGTGTAATATTTTCTAACTCACTTAGTTTCATTCCTCTAAATGGGCCACCCGAAGCAGTAATAATTATTTTCTCTACTTGTTTTTCATCATTACCCATTAAGCATTGATATATGGCGCAGTGCTCACTATCAACAGGAAATATATTAACATTATACTTTTTAGCCTCTTCAATAACAAGCTTACCAGCCGTGACAAGAGTTTCTTTATTGGCAAGTGCTATATTCTTCTTATTCTTTATCGCATGCATTGTGGGGATAAGTCCAGCCGTTCCAACAACGGAAGTTACGACAGTATCTACCTCTTCAAGCGAGGCCACCCTCTTCATACCATCTATTCCAAATAGCACTTCAATATTCATTCCATGAAGTCTATACTCAAGCTCTTTAGCCAGTTGCTCATTACCCACCGATACAACCCTAGGCAAAAACTCATGAATCTGTTTTTCAAGGGCATCTATATTTGAATTTGCCGACATTGCAGCAACTTTTATTCCAAGGTTTCTTGCTACATCCAGCGTCTGAGTACCAATAGAGCCTGTAGACCCTATTATTGAAATTACCTTTGCCATTTTATCACCACCATTGATAAATTCACTATATAAACAATACCAAAACAAAATATACCACAGGAGCTACAAACAAAATACTGTCAAATCTATCTAAAACGCCACCATGTCCTGGCATAATATTGCCGAAATCCTTTACATTAACATATCTTTTAATTGCCGACGCAGACCAATCACCAATTTGAGATATCATTCCACAGAAAAGCCCTAAGAAGGATAAAACTACAAAAGATATTTTTAGGTTGAAGTAAGTATCAGCTATAAAACCGAATACTATCATTAAAACAATACAGCCTAAAATTCCTCCAATTGCTCCCGCCAGCGTTTTCTTTGGACTTATTTCAGGTAAGATTTTTCTTTTCCCAAATAGACGGCCAAAGGTGTAAGCCATAGTATCAGTTCCCCACGCGCCTATAAATATTAGCCATATTAAAATATTTCCGTTATCCATGTTTCTGATTAAAATTAAAAAACTCATAAGAAAGGGTACATAAGCTATTCCAAAAGCTGTTACACATGCACTTATTATATTATATTGCTTATGTCCCAAAACAATAAAAGCCATGCTTAAAATTATAATTAGGCATACAGATATTCCTGTTAGTATATTCAAGTCAATATTGAACCAACCAGTTTCTTGTAGGCCCAAAATCAGCAGTGGCAAAATAGACAAATATCCTACTATCTTAATAGGATGAATATCTTTTACTTTTGATACCGAATTATAAAATTCATAGAGTCCGATTGCTGCGATTAAGCTTACAACTATACCTAAAGTAATTGACCCAAGGTATAAAACAACAATAAGTAAAGCAAGGCCCACTAATGCACTTATTACTCTCGTTTTTAACATGAAAGACCTCCAAATTTTATTGGCCTACTCCGCCATATCTTCTATTTCTTTTCTCATATGCTTTTATTGCCTCTTCGATATGGCTCTCATTTACGTCTGGCCATAACTCTTTTGTAAACCAAAACTCAGTGTATGCACACTGCCATAACAAATAATTGCTTATTCTCTGCTCCCCACTTGTCCGTATAAGTAAATCAGGGTCAGGAATTCCTGCTGTGTATAAGCAGCCTTCAAATTTACCTTCATCTATATCATCAATGGACAATTTATTATCTCTAACCTTTTTAGCAATTTCTTTTACTGCATTTAACATCTCTAGCCTAGAACCGTAATTGAGTGCTATATTAAGGCGTAATCCATTATTTACGCTAGTTAAATTCTGTACTCGCACTATCTCTTGTTGTAATTCTTGTGGTAAACCAGTAACATCTCCAATAACTTTTATACTCACATTGCTACCATCGAGCTCTTTCTCAGCATTGTGCAAGAATTCTAGCAACAGGTTCATTAGAGTGTCCACCTCATTCTGAGGCCTTTTCCAGTTTTCGGTTGAGAACGCATAAACTGTCAAATATTCTACTCCTATTTTTGAGCAATAAATAACAATTTTTTTAAGAGTCATAGAACCTTCTCTATGGCCTATACTTCTAGGCAATCCTCTTTTTTTGGCCCATCTACCATTACCATCTGGTATTATAGCAATATGCTTAGGGATAACCTTAAATTCTTCACTTATTTTCTTCTGGGTAAAATATTTATCAAACAGACCCATATTTTTTTACAACTCCCACTAAAATTTCTTAAGTATTAAACAACTCAATCTATTAATCCCATATTTAAAACAACCCCTCATTTAGAGGGGTTTACATACAAGTATAGTTAATCTTTTATCTCCTAAAGAATGAACTCTGAGCACTCTAAATGAATGGTCATACTCAGATATTTCCAACCTAGGTGGTGCAGTAATTGAAATATTCTCAACACAATAACCTTTATCCAAAGCTATTTTGAGAGCATCTCCAAGCGTTAACCCAATAAGGTTATTAATATCAGTTAAAAAATAACCCTCTCCAATTATGCTATCATCTAAATGTTCAGCAGCTTTAGTATAACTCAAATAGCTATACCTCCATAATTTCCTTATCTTTTGCGTCAATAATTTGGTCTATATAAGTGATAAATTTGTCGGTTAGGGTTTGTATATCCTTTTCCGCATCCTTTAAATCATCTTCAGTAATTTCGCTATTCTTTTTCTTTGCCTTCATCGCTTCAATAGAATCTCTTCTAATTGCTCTAATAGCAACTTTTGACTCTTCGCCCTCTTTTTTAACTACCTTAGTCAGATCCCTACGTCTTTCTTCTGTTAATGCAGGAAAGACAAGTCTGATTACTTTACCATCATTGTTTGGATTAATACCTATGTCTGATTTTTGTATCTCTTTTTCTATATCTTTAACTAGCTTTGCTTCCCATGGCTGTATCAAAATAACTCTCGCTTCTGGTACAGATACAGTCGCAACTTGAGCAATAGGTGTTGGAGAACCGTAGTAATCGATGTTAATCTTATCTAATATTGATGGATTAGCTCTTCCAGCTCTAATGCCCGATAGATTGTCCCTCAATACATGTATAGTCTTGTTCATTTTTTCTTCTATTGGTCTATAAATTTCCTTATCCATAAAACTCCTCCTTAAATTTATATCTATATCATACAATTATTTACGAAGGATTTCAATATATTGTAGTTCCAATCTCTTCACCTTTAACTGCTCTAATAATATTATCTGGATCATCAAGTCCAAATACAAGCATTGGTATTGCATTATCCTTACAGAATGAGGCAGCTGTTAAGTCGATAGCACATAAACCCTTATTTAAATATTCCTGATAGCTTAACCTATCGAATTTTACTGCATTAGGATTTTTTGATGGGTCTGAGTCATAAATTCCATCAACGTTCTTAGCCATTAATATTGCCCCAGCATCAATCTCTGCGGCCCTTAAAGCTGCTGCAGTATCCGTTGAGAAATACGGATTTCCCATGCCACATGCAAATATAACAATTCTCTTTTTTTCGAGATGTCTTACGGCTTTTCTTCTAACATATGGTTCAGCGATCTGTCTCATCTCGATAGCGGTCTGAACTCTTACTGGTATTCCCCTAGACTCTAATGCATCCTGTAGTCCAAGTGAGTTAATTACAGTAGCCAGCATGCCCATATGATCTGCTGTTGTTCTGTCCATACCTATACCGCTTCTACCTCTCCAAAAGTTCCCTCCACCTACAACAATGGCTATCTCAACACCCATCTCATAGATTGTAAGAATTCTATCACATATTGCATTAACAGTATCAGTATCAATACCGTTACCTTTCTCCCCAGATAAAGCCTCTCCACTAATTTTTAACATTATTCTTTTATATTTTAATTCAGTCACGGCTTCTCCTCCATTCAACTATATAATATATTCTTTTTTTAAAGCTTATTGTAGCTTGTACCAAGCCATAGGTGCTAGTATAAGCCTAGTTGTACTTTTACTTTGCAAGTTCAAAAAAGGCCCTAATAAGGGGAACATACAATAAATATGTTCCCCTAGATTAATTAACCTATTTGTTTCATAACTTCATCAGCGAAGTTTTCTTCTTTCTTTTCAATACCTTCGCCTCTTTCAAATCTTGCGAACCTTCTAATAGAGATATTTTCACCAATTCGAGAAATTTTCTCATTTACTAATTGTCCGACAGTCTTATCAGGATCTTTTATAAAAGCTTGATCCATCAAACAATTCTCAGCATAGAACTTTTCAATTCTACCTTCAACCATCTTTTCAATTATTTTTTCAGGCTTTCCTTCATTCTTAGCTTGAGCCCTTAATATTTCTTTTTCGCTCTCTATTACAGAAGCAGGTACTTCTTCTCTTCTAACATATTCAGGCTTGCTTGCAGCTATCTGCATTGCAATATCCTTAACAAATGCTTTAAAATCTTCATTCTTTGCAGCAAAGTCAGTCTCGATATTTACTTCAACAAGTACACCGATTCTACCATTACCATGTATATAAGATTCAACTAAGCCTTCAGCAGCAACTCTTCCTGCCTTCTTTGCAGCAGCAGCAAGTCCTTTTTCTCTCAAAAATTCAATTGCTTTATCTGTATCGCCATTAGTTTCTGTGAGTGCCTTTTTACAATCCATCATTCCTGCTCCGGTTCTTTCGCGGAGCTGCCTTACCATTTCAGCAGTAATCATTATTAATCCTCCAAACCGTATATTATCCTATTTTAACATAAGATATTTTATTAAATTTTTATATGTTTTTACATAAGGATATTACTAAATTACGTCTTAGATAAAACGTAATTTAGTAATATGTTATTTTAAACTAATTATTCAGCAACTACTTCTACTACAGGTGTAACTTCTACAACTGGTGCAACTGGTGCAACTTCTACATAAGCAGGAGCCTGAGTAGTTTCTGTTGAAAGCTGTTCTCCTTGACGACCTTCAATAATAGCATCAGCCATTTTAGCAGCAATTAGCTTTACAGCTCTTATTGCATCATCATTACCTGGGATAACGTAATCAACTTCATCAGGATCACAGTTTGTATCAACTATAGCTACAACTGGTATTCCTAGTCTCTTTGCTTCAAGAATTGCATTTCTTTCTTTACGTGGGTCAACAACAAACATTGCTCCAGGAATCTTCTTCATGTTCTTGATTCCGCCAAGATTCTTTTCAAGATCTTCCATTTCTTTCTTTAACTTAATAACTTCTTTCTTAGGAAGAACTTCAAAAGTTCCTTCTTTTTCCATTGCATTTAATTGATTTAATCTGTCAATTCTCTTGCGAATGGTTTTGAAGTTAGTGAGCATTCCGCCCAACCATCTGTTGTTTACAAAGAACTGTCCACTTCTCTCAGCTTCTTCTTTAATAGAATCCTGAGCTTGCTTCTTTGTTCCTACAAAAAGAACATCCTGTCCATTCATTGCTACTTCTCTAATAAAGAAATATGCGTCGTCTACCTTTTTTACTGTTTTCTGAAGATCTATGATGTATATACCATTACGTTCTGTAAAGATATACTCAGCCATCTTAGGGTTCCATCTTCTAGTCTGATGACCGAAGTGAACGCCTGCCTCCAAAAGTTGTTTCATTGAAATAACTGCCATATTAAAAACACCTCCGTTAAAGTTTATACCTCCGCATTTTTGTTTAAATCAGCTCTGCTGACACTCTAACAAACTGACAAATGCGTGTGTATTTTTTCGTAAGCAATTGTACCATATTGGTTAATATTAATCAATCCTTTTGAAAATTTATATTTTAGATATGCAATTTCAAGTTGAAATATATATTAAACATTTACGTTTCGGGCTTTGGCAGATACTTTTCGTATTTTCGTGACAATACTCGTATATAAAATGGTACCCCTCGTGTTACCCAATCAAAGCACCAAGCAATCCATATTCCCATAAGCCCTAGACTTGTATATCTGATCAACAAATATCCTCCAAGAACTCTTATTAGCCACATGCTTAATATAGATATAACTGTTATGTACACAACATCTCCTGTGCTTCGTAGGCATGCGGGCATAATAAATGCTGCCGACCAAAAAATCGGTATACACGCTAACGTCAGATATGTAATATGTAATGCCATTTGAAGAACTTCTTCCGTTGGTGAATAGAGTCTTAAAAAATGACTAGCAAACGGAAGAAATATTAACGATACACCACCAAGCAGTATCATTGAATATAACGTTAATTTGTTAATCATCTTCCTTAAATCTTCCTTCAATCCTGCCCCAGCATAGCATCCTATAACTGTTACTGCGACAATCGCAATAGCATTTCCAGGAATATTAATAATAGTATTCATAGAATTAGCAATACCATTAGCTGCAAGTGATGAAGTTCCGAGTGATGCAACTAGTTTTTGAACTAACAGCTTCCCTCCGTTAAAAACAAGACTGTCGAGGCCTGCTGGTATTCCTATGTATAAAACAGGTTTTAGAATCTTAAATGCGATTTTATATGAAAGTTTTGAAATTAGTATTTTAGGGCTTCTAAATATAGGACGAATTAATATTAATGTGCCAAAAAATCTGGCACAAATCAATCCGATTCCTGCACCAAGAACACCAAAGTGAAAATAAAATATACATATTGCCCCAACTAAAAAATTAACTATGTTAGAAGCAACAGCGGCTACCATGGATGTTCTAAAGTTATTATTTGCTCTCAAAATACCAGTAAAGATATTAAAGGCCCCTAGTAATGGATATGATATTGCAGAACATACCAAGTAGGTTCTAGCTGCTGACTTCACTATTTGCTCAGTATTCCCAAACAAAAAGTTTATAATCTCTCCATTAAAAAAATAAAGTCCAAGTCCTGTTAGTAGTGAAAGCATTATGACCGTTGTAATTGATTGAGCTGCAGTTTTCGAAGCATCTTTTTCATTTCCAGCACCTAGGTGCTGGGCTATGACTACGGTGGCTCCGGTAGATACTGCCATAAATAAGTTCATTGCTACAAAGTTAATAGAATCAACAATTGAAACCGCTGAAACTGCATAATCTCCCAATCCACTTACCATCATTGTATTTACTACACCAATAGCGGTAGAAAGAAGTATTTCAACAAAAGCTGGGAAAAATAGACGTAGTAAATCTTTTCTTGAGTACAAAATTATCACGACCTTTGTAAATATATGCTGCAATTAATATTATCATAATAAAATTGTCGTTGCTTTTATAGTAACGACAATTTTGATTAATGTGTTTTAACTTTTTTATATTCTTCTAAACTTTATTTGCGTCATTTTGTCCAAATCTCTTTATTTTCTTTGTTGTGGTCTTAATAAACTCATTCTCGCGTAAAGTAAATTTCCGTATACGTCTATAAAGAGGCAAATCCTTGTTTATATTTTTTATGATATCACTAAATAGTTTTGAAAGCTCCTCTGCCGATAAGCTTACGCCCCTAAATTTATCTTTTATATACTCTAAGTTTGGCAATATATGTGCGTGAATATGAGTTTCACCTGTGGTAGCATCTAAATCCCCAGAAACAATGGATTCCTGTACACATGGATTCTTATTTATTGAAGCCTCAATTTCTTCTGGATATACGTTCTTCCCGTTTTTAATTATTATAATGTTCTTAATTCTCCCTGTGATATATACATATCCAGCCTTATCTATTTTACCTAAATCTCCAGTGTGAAACCAACCATCAATGATACTTTTACTTGTGGAAACCCCATCCTTGTAATAACCAAGCATTACATTCTCACCTTTAGTTAATATTTCACCAATTCCGTTTTCATCTGGTAGGTTGATTTTAATATCTACGCCTGGTAATGCCTTACCCACACTATTATCTTTACAGGCGAAATCACTATTGCCGGCAACCAATGGCGCACACTCTGTTAATCCATATCCTTGTAAAACTCTAATACCCATCCTTCTGAAGCCTTTAGACACTGTAGGGTCAATGGCCGCTGCACCTGTTATAATTAGTCTGAGTCTTCCACCGACAGTATCATGAATCTGCTTATAGACTTTTTTGCGTATATCAATATGAAAGACACAATTTAAAATTGTTGTCAAAATTAGCGCTAATTTTAATTTTAACTTTCCAAATTTCTTTTTTCCTGCCTGAGTCCATATCTTTTTATATAGATTCTCTAGAATTAAAGGCACTACCACCAACACTGTTGGCCTTACCTCTTTAAGGTTTTTTGCTATATACTTAAGTCCTTCATTAAAGGATATCGTACCACCTGAATAAATAAATACCAAAAACCCGATTGTGCACTCATAGGTATGGTGCAAAGGCAGAATTGATAATGAATAGTCATTGCTCTCTACTAGCACAGTAGAACGAACTGCAACCATATTGGAACATATATTTTTATGGCTAAGCATTACTCCTTTTGCAAGTCCTGTTGTTCCCGAGGTAAAAAGTAAAGTAGCAAGTGAATTATTGTCAATTTTTGCTTCTACAAAATCATTATTACCACTGACTATCATTTCTCTGCCCTTATTTAATAGTTGACTATAGGACAAACAGAATCCATTATCTATTTTTGCATCCATATTTATATAATACTTAACAGAAGGTACTGTTTCCGATAATTTATTCATACAACCGTTATGCTTATCTGAATAAATTATAGCATCTGCATTGCAGCGACTCAGAATATTTTCTATCTCCATATCAGGAAGTTCTCTATCTATTGGGACAATTATGCCAGTCCCACAAATTGTCGCAAGATAAGTTACACACCATTCATACCTATTCTCGCCTATAACAGCTATACACTTATCTTTTAGTCCAAGACTAAGCAGTGCAGTTCCAAAAGAATCAACATCTTGTTTAAACTGAGAATAGCTAATATTATCGAAATGCCCGTCTTTATTATTTATAAGAAAAGCCGCCTTATCCCCATATAAAGTAGCGCTTTGATTTAACATCTCCTTCAAATTTTCTACAGTTCTTACATCATATAGTGTAGAATGTCTCATATATTCACCTCGAAATAATAATAAAGGTAACAACCTATAATTGAACTATAACATACTAGCTTTTATCATTCAATCATCGCATAAAATTTATTATATTCTTTACATTTTGCAGAACTCTTAAATTTTATTCATGTGAGTGTAGCCTATCTCCAACTGCGTGGACAAAAAAACAGAAGTTCATTGCAGCCTTCTGTTTTTAATTGTTTGCTCAATTTCTTCTTTATTGCTTACTTTTTATCCTTAATACATACGGCCTTGAAATTCCAAGCCTTTTTTAGCTCTACCTCATCCACTATAGACCCAGAAGCGTTACTATTATTACTGAATTTAATGTTTCACCATCGTCAAGTGGTCATTTATCCATTTCAAAATATCCTCTGTTACCTCATCCCTATTTACCTCATTTAGTATTTCATGTCTGCTACCTTGATACAGCTTAATCTCCACGTCTGATACACCTATAGCTTTATAAATATCGTAAAGCTTTTTAACCCTTTGTCCATATTGCCCAACAGGATCCTGTTGACCTGCTATTATATATATAGGTAATGTCTTAGGAATTTTGTCCATTTTTTCTTTTTTATATAGGTTAAGCAGTCCATCAGTAAAATAATAGTAAAACCCTGTAGAGCAAATAAATCCACAGTATTTATCATCAATATATTTTTTTACTTCAGCTGTATCACAACTAAGCCAATCAAAGCCAGTTGAAGGGTTAGCAATTCTTTTATTATAGCTGCCAAAGCCTAATTTATCTAAAAACTTTGCCTCCCTTTCTTCACCAAATAATTTAACTTGAAATGAGGCTAATATTTTGGCAAATCTAAACTCTGCACCTGTCTGAGCAGCTGATCCAGAAAGAATCAACCCGTTTATTTGGTTGCCATACTTAGTTATATATTCCTGTCCTATAAAAGATCCAAAGCTGTGCGCAAGAACATAAATAGGGGTATTCGGATACTTCTGCTTGAGCAGTTTGGTAATCATAAACTCATCTTCAACAATGTTATAAAACCCATTTTTGCCAATCACACCAGTTTTTCCGTTAAGTTGTGAGGTTTTGCCATGTCCTCTGTGATCATCCCCAAAAACCACAAACCCCTGAGTATTCAAGTATTTCGCAAGTCTGTCATATCTTCCGGCATGCTCGGCCATGCCATGAAATATTTGTAGTACTGCTCTTGGATTCTCCACCTTGTCCCAGCAATAAACGCTAATTACATGGTTATCCTTTGCTGTGAGATTAATATTTAGTTCATTTAATTCACTTACCATAATTTAATCCTCCATTCCTAACCAATTCCATCATGAGCATGGTGCTACCAATATCTCAATGTTCTATAGCTTTAAATTTTTTATTAAAACAATATCTGTTATATTCTTAATATTTAACATGTTTTCGCAAATTCCTTCTTATAAATTATATTTTTAGTGTTGGGGTGTCTGCTGATAAATCTAAATATACTTTTAGCTCATCATCAAGCTTTAATAATGAAATAGAAGTACCTGCCATATCAATTGAGTTCATACAATTTCCTACAAAGGTCTTATAGATTTTTATATTCCAACTGTTTATTGCATCGATAACAATGTAAAAGTTGTTTAACTAAATAGTATTTTGTAATTCATAGTAATTATATATGAATAGTATAAAAATTATTGACTTTTAAAAAATCATACCTTATAATTTATATCATACTATTCCAATATGATTACTTAATTGGAGAAAATGAGGAGTAACTTTGAATATTTGGGGACCATTTGAAAGCTTACGTTATCACCATGTAAAGTTTGGACATCAAGCCCATGAGCAGCATAACAGTGGCGTTGTTTGTAATGATTATGCAACTGCTGTTGCAGAATATAGAAAAAGTTTTGCCTCAAAAAAAGACGTTATTGAACAAACACCTGATCCAGCTGTAAAAGAAATGCTGCTACATATGGATGAGATTGGCTGCGAAACTGTTTTTGATCGATTTGATGCGCAAAAGCCACAGTGTAGCTTCGGATTAGCAGGTATCTGTTGTAAAAACTGTAGTATGGGGCCTTGTAAAATTACAAAGAAGAGTCCTAGAGGCGTTTGTGGAGCAGACGCAGATGTCATTGTGGCTCGCAATATGCTTAGAAGTGTAGTTGCAGGTGTTGCAGCTCACGGGGCTCGTGGAAGAGAAAGCATGCTTGCACTTAAATATGCTGCAGAAGGTAAAATAGATATTCCTATTGAGGGAGAAAATAAAGTTTTGGCTGTCGCTAAAGTTTTTGGTCTTGAAACCAAGGATAAATCAACAAAAGAACTTGCAGGACAAATTGCTGACATTCTTTTAGAGGATTTATCTAGAACAATACCTGCACCGCATAGAACACTACATGCCTTTGCTTCAAAGGAAAGAATAAAAACGTGGAGTGACTTGGATATTCTTCCAATCAGCCCATACCATGAAGTCTTTGAAAGCTTGCATAGAACAAGTACAGGTACTGATGGAGATTGGAGAAATTTAATGAAACAGATGCTGCGAACTGGTGTAGCATTTGCTTGGTCAAGTGTCTTGGGTTCCTCCATCGCAATGGATAGTCTCTTCGGGCTCCCAACTAGAAGCACCTCCAAGGTAAACCTTGGTGCTTTAGAGAAAGGCTATGTCAATATCGCTGTGCATGGACATTCACCAGTCTTAATTAGTGAAATTGTAAAACTTGGCAAAACAGAAGAATTTATTGATTTAGCCAAGAAAAACGGAGCACTCGGAATCAAGTTTTACGGGATTTGCTGTTCAGGGCTTTCTGCAATGTACCGCTATGGCGGAGTTATTCCGTTATCAAATGCAATTGGGGCAGAATTAGTTCTTGGAACAGGGGCGTTAGACCTTTGGGTAGCTGATATACAGGATGTATTCCCTACTATTATGGAGGTCGCAAAGTGTTTTAAAACTACAGTCGTTACTACCAACGATTCAGCAAGATTACCAGGTGCGGAGCATTATGGCTTTGATCATGATCATTCCAACCTAGATCAAACAAATTCTCTGGCTAAAAAGATTTTGCACCGAGCTATAGAGAGCTTTGCAGACAGAAGAGAAATACCTGTATATATTCCACAATATGAGACTGAGGCTGAAGTTGGTTTCTCTTTTGAATATATCAATAAGCATTTTGGCGGTGTAAAACCTATCGTGGATGCACTAAAGAGCGGCGAAATATTAGGGGTTGTAAACCTTGTTGGGTGCAATAATCCTCGTATTGTTTATGAAAAAGCGGTGGTAGAGTTAGCAGATGTTTTGATTAAAAACAATGTTTTAATCTTAACTAATGGCTGCGCTTCTTTTCCATTGATGAAGTTGGGATATTGTTCAACAAAAGCATTGGAACACACTGGTGATAAGCTAAAAGGGTTTTTGAAGGATTTGCCACCTGTTTGGCATATGGGTGAATGTTTAGATAATGCCAGAGCATCTGCTTTCTTTAAAGCAGTGGCAGAAGCTTCAGACTTAGCAATTAAGGATATGCCTTACGCTTTTGCAAGCCCAGAATGGTCTAATGAGAAGGGTATTTGTGCTGCACTTAGCTTCAGATTGCTAGGTATAAATTCTTATCACTGCGTCTATGCTCCAACTCAAGGCTCCGACAATGTAACTGCATTTATGAAGGATGGCACAAAAGCTATTTTAGGTTCTAGCATGATTGTAAACGTCAATCATATTGATCTGGCCAATCAGATTGTAAATGACCTAAAGGAACAGAGAAAAACTCTGGGTTGGGAATAATTATTATCGCCGTAATTAGCGGCTTATGGAGGTTATTATGAAAGCTTATAAAATGATTATTGCAACTATTTCAGCTCTTGGACTTATTGCTAGTACAGCTGCCTGCGGAACTACTGCTGTTGATAAAGCAGCAACAAGTAGTACACCGATAGTCAATGCTTTAGAGAACTCAACTAAAAAAGATATTGTTAAAATTGCTTATTTACCAATTACTCATGCTCTCCCTATTTTTGTAGAAAACGAGCTACAAAAACAAGCAGGTGAAAACTATGAAATAGAACTTGTAAAATTCGGCTCATGGCCTGAACTAATGGATGCATTAAATACAGGTCGTGTAGACGGGGCATCTGTGCTGATTGAACTAGCGATGAAGGCTAAAGAACAGGGCATTGGTATAAAGGCCGTTGCACTTGGTCATAAGGATGGTAATGTAGTTGTAGCATCCAATAAAATAAACAGTGCTGATGATTTAAAAGGAAAAAGCTTCGCAATTCCTCATAGACAATCTTCACATAATATACTTCTCGGTCAAATGCTGAAGAATGCTGGTCTTACCTATAAGGATATAAATGTAGTAGAGCTAGCGCCACCAGAAATGCCAGCAGCTCTTGCTCAAGGTCAGATTGACGGTTATTCTGTAGCCGAACCCTTCGGTGCCAAAGCGGTTGCAAGCAATATAGGGAAAGTGCTATTTGAATCAAAAGACCTTTGGAAGGATTCTGTATGCTGCTCTTTGGTTCTAACTGACAACTTTATAAATAGCAAGCATGATATCGCGCAAAAGTTTGTTGCCAATTATGGTGAGGCTGGAAAATATATCGGAGAACATAAGGAAGAAACAGCTACTATTGCAAAGAAGTATTTAAAACTAGATGATAAAGTATTGGATTTGTCTATGAAATGGATTTCTTATGATGATTTAGCAATTACAAAGGATGCATATAATGATTTAACAAAAAAGCTAATAGAGTTTGATATTTCAAAGACTCCACCTGCTTACGACGAGTTTGTAGATACATCATTATTGGGTAAATAAAAAAATAGTCCCATGTCCTAAAAGGTGCAATTCATTTGGGACATGGGTAGCAATGGAGGTCGGTATGAAGAAAGTATCCCATATTATTGTGTCTATTATAGTATTAATCGCTATTTGGCAAATTGCTGTATCCTTTGGAAACTGGAATAAAGCCCTTTTTCCTTCCCCACTTAATGTATTAGAAGGTTTTAGAGAGCTTGTTGCTGATGGAATTTTAATAGTTAGTATTAAAGATAGTCTTTTCAGATTTACAATTGGTTATCTCATAGCTGCATTTATTGGTGTTACTCTCGGATTGATTTTAGGTTGGTTTAGAAGTGCATGGAGCTTTGTAAATCCAATTGTTCAATTGTTTAGACCTATTTCTCCAATAGCATGGCTTCCCTTTATTGTATTATGGTTTGGTATTGGTGATTTGCCTGCAATTGTTATTATCTTTATTGCGGCATTTTTCCCAATCTTATTAACTACCGTTACTGCAGTAGGCAAGTTAGACCAAACCTATATAAAGGTTGCTAAAAATTTTGGCATTAAGAAATTCCGTATGATTACCAAGATAGTATTGCCTTCAGCATTTCCATATATCGCTACAGGTCTTCATATAGCCTTGGGAACCGCATGGGTATTTCTAGTGGCTGGTGAGATGGTTGGAGCACAGACTGGCCTTGGCTATATGATAATTGACGCAAGAAATAATCTTCGAGCAGATATGTTGTTGGCCAGCATTATCGTCATAGGATTAATTGGCCTACTTCTGGATAGTCTGATTGGTTTACTAGAAAAAAGTATACTAAACAAATGTGGATTTGTGGCTAACGAGAGGGGGACTTAATTTGTTTATCAATGTTGAAGATGTTTCAAAACAGTATGTACAAAATAAGAATAGCTTTCAAGCGCTGGAGAGAGTTTCATTGGAAGTTAAAAAAGGAGAATTTATTTGTTTGTTGGGTCCTAGCGGCTGTGGTAAAACAACACTTCTTAATGCTATTGCAGGCTTTGAAAGTATTAATGCTGGACGAATATATATTGATGGCAAAGAAGTTTCCCAACCATCAATTAAAAATGTAACGATATTTCAAAACTATGGTCTGCTTCCCTGGAGAACAGTTCAAAAGAATGTTGAACTTGGTTTAGAAAGTAAAAATCTCTCTAAGAAAGAACGTTCTGAGATTGCCTGCAAATTCATTGATCTTGTAGGTCTAAGCAATTTTAGCAAAAGCGCCATCCTAGCCAGCTATCAGGTGGAATGCAGCAGCGTGTCGCCATTGCCAGGGCCCTTGCAGTTGACCCTGAAATACTTTTCATGGATGAGCCCTTTGGAGCATTAGATGCGCTTACACGCTTGAAAATGCAGGATGAAATATCAGCAATATGGGAAGAACAAAAAAAACTATTATATTCGTGACACATGACATCGAAGAATCTGTTTTTCTTGCTGATAGGGTTGTTATTATGACCCCGAACCCAGGAAAAATTAAAAGTATTATTGATGTTCCTCTAGCAAGGAAACGTGATAGAACCAGTCCTGATTTCTTGAAAATTCGAGATCGAATATTTTCTGAATTTGAATAAGAAACCAGATAAAACAGAGTACTACATTTAATTTAATTTATATGGAAATTTAAACGCACAACACAGCCAGAAGGCTGCTTATCAGCAGCCTTCTGGTTTCAATTCTTTGCTCAATTTTTTTATTGCTTTCTTTTCAATCCTTGATACGTATGACCTTGAAATCCCAAGCATTTTCGCTATTTCCCTCTGAGTTTTGCTAGATCCGTTTTGTAAACCGTACCTTAACTCCAGTACTACCTTTTCTCTGCTTTTAAGTGTTCCCTTCATTTTGCTGTACAGCTTCTTAACCTGCATTTTTAGCTCTACCTCATCCACCACAGACTCAGAGTCATTGCTAATTAAATCGATTAAAGTTATTTCATTGCCTTCCTTATCCACTCCGATAGGGTCTTGCAGTGAAACTTCATTCTGTATTTTTTTAGTAGCCCTGATTTGCATTAGAATTTCATTTGCTACACTTACCTTGTTAACACAGATATTTATTTAGAGAACGTAATCAATCACTACCTCATTCATTTCCTACATGTTCATTTTGAAAATGTGTCACATCCGAACCTCGAATATATTACTTTTGCTACCCAAATAAAATCTTTCCCCCACACTTAAAGCCATTGGCTGTCCGCTTTGTATTCTTGCTCCATTTATAGTAAATGTGCCATATGTTGATCCCAAATCATTTATAACAAACATCCCTGATTGTTGATTAAAGTTAATCTGACAATGATGGCGGCTTATTCCCTGTGTTGCGGGAGAAAAAATAATTTGGCAAGAAACGGTATCTCTTCCCATCAAAACACCACTTGAGGATATTGGAAATGCTTTTCCTGCAAATTCTCCGGAAATTCCAACTATATGACATGTTCCCATTTGTCTTATTGGTTGCTGTGGATTCGGAGAATATCTGGTTGCTGTAGTACTCTCAATTACATAAGTATTTGCTAACTTATCGTGCAGTGCTTGACTTGTGTCAGAAAATGCAGCCATTATGTATCCAATAAATAATATAAATGAAGAAATAATTTTCCCTATATATCTTAGTGTAGCAGTTCCATAGCTTATCCCGTTACCATTTTCATCAACCACCATAATTCCTAATGCTTTTTTACCTAAGGTTGCATTCCAATTTCCACCCTCTGACAGTATAAAGTATAGAGCACCAATAAGCCAGCTAAGCCCTAGATATGTCCAATAACCCCAGATTGCTATAAAGAAGCTGCCTATAACACTTACTACTAATCCGTCAATAATCATTGCTAAAAACCTTTTCCCAAAACTTGCATACTGTTTCATGGTTACCTCCTACATGGTTATTTTAAATAACCTTTGAATTTGATTTTAGCCTTTATCACATACTATCAGCCAATAAAGCAACCTATTACCGACAAATTATCATTGTTCCCTGTTACGCGAAGCAGGAGGCGCTTGACCATAAATTCAATCCATTGCTTTGGTGTTTGTGATTTGAGTAAATCTATTTCCATTTCGGTTTCAAACACATACTCCCAAAATCCATCAGAGCAAAGCAGAAAAGCATCTCCAACCTCCATAGGAATATAATCCTCTATTTTTAAAATCCCCAAATCCTCTGTATCACCTAAAACCTTAAGCAGCTTGTTCCTATCATCATGAAAGCGAATATCAGCTAATGATATTTCACCAAGTTCTACAGCAACTTGAGATACTGAATGATCCTTTGATTGCTTGTATAGGTAGCCATTTTTCAGATAATACATTCTTGAATCTCCAACATTAAAATAATGGAAATTGTTATCTTGTACAAACGCCGAAACAACTGTCGTTCTCATACCCTTATAAGTAGCATTATTTTGTTCTGATAAAATCAGCATATTTGCCTTATTAATGATATCAATCAAGCTGTTATCTGACGCGTCACGAAGTACTTTCATGTCATTTACTATCATGGTTGCTGCAAGCCTTGAAGCTACTTCACCAGAATTATGTCCTCCTAAGCCATCTGCCAATGTCCAAATTCCAAAATTCTCTGAATAGTCATAACAGATATAGTCCTCGTTATTTTCTCTACCTCCCTGGCTTGTATATGAATATGTAACTACATCCATTTATATCACCCCATTCTAAATTCAAAGGAATTATCTTCACTTGCCAAATAGAATTTCTCTCCATTATTTATTTTTGTAAGCTGATTTACTGCAAGTTTTGTTCCATTTGCTAAAAAGGTGCCGTATGATGAACCTAAATCTTTTAGAAATGCTCCATTTTCATTTAATATTATTTCACAGTGCATACCACTGATACCAGGGGTATCAAGAGGAAAAGCTACACCACATTTATTACTGTTCCTTCCAAACAATAAGGAATTAGTGACATTAAAGATTCTCCCTGCAAATACGCCCGATGTTCCCCTTATTGAAGCTGATAGCTGTACCTGTGGTTGTGGCTGATACTTAATAGCTTCATTTGGTATTATATTTTGAACTAAAACAGGTTTTTGTTTTTTGTTTTTTGATATTACTACTATAAGTAAGAATACAACGAAGATACCACCTATAGCTCCACAGATAATGTATATCCACATTTCTAAAGTAATATCGTATGGAAGAGTATATGGAATTATATTTCTATCAATATTTCTCATAAGCTCATCTATTGTGATTGCATAGCTAGCTAAACTCTTTTTAGTTTCAGGATCATTATAGCCAAAGCTATTTATTCCAACTACTTGACCCTTAGAGTTAACAAGAGGTCCACCAGAATTTCCATTAGTTATTTCTAAATCAAGCAAATAACAATCTAATCCATTTATTCTTGTTTGCTTTGATATTCCACCTTTTGTAATACAAATATCACTTTTATCATATTTCATAAAGTCATTACCAATTTCTGCTGTCCATGGATAGCCCAATGCTGAAAAATTATCATCTAGGTTTATATACTTCATCGGACAAAAAACCATTCCTCTTCTTTCTTTTGTTGGCTCTGGTAGCTTTATAACTGCCAAATCTTTTTCGGAACTTTTCCAATATACTTCTGCATTCATAAAATTATTAGCTGCAGCTGAGAAATACACCTGTATTCCTGCTAATGAAATAATATTCCCCTTATCATCTTTTATTTCAGCAGTTACGACATGGCAATTGGTAACGATATATTGAATTGACTTTCCTGGCTCTCCTATGGCAAAGCCAGTTCCTAAAGTCCTTGTTACTCCATCCTGAAACACACCAGCTATCATTACAACGCTGTCCTTAGCCTCACTTGGTGATGCTGCAGATGTGCTCATTACAGATGTAGTTATCAATAAAGTTACTATCATTACTGTGATAAAATTCTTTATTAACTTTTTCCCCATTTTAAATAACCTCCTTTAATTATAATTTATTACCATTATCGTTAAATTATCTTGTTGTTGTATTTTTTTCTTAACTATACTTTTAACTATTTTTTCGACAGCAGGTTGTGGGTCATTTAACAGTTGTAAAATAAATTCTGAGCTACTGATACTATTATAAATACCATCTGAGCATAAAATAATGGTATCATTTTTCTGTAGAGATAGACCTCTTTTGTTATTATCTATATAGGGTAACCTCTCATTTCCTATATAGCTTGTAAGTGAGTCCTTTTGCATATGGTTTTTCGCAATATCTAATGAACTATCACCA
>Ga0209511_1000770_pt1 | contig 30298 bp, 23 predicted proteins | sample SSSSmetaG_FD_184141 | JGI IMG/M metagenome (GOLD analysis project Ga0209511, IMG submission 184141) | Glacier valley bacterial and archeal communities from Borup Fiord, Nunavut, Canada, to study Microbial Dark Matter (Phase II) - ​SSSS... | ecosystem: Environmental > Aquatic > Freshwater > Ice >... | reverse complement strand
TCGACCATCGCACTCTTCGTGTCGATCGCGGCCTTGGCCGGATACGGCGCTCTCGTGCTTCCCCGCATCTCTCCCGACGCCATATGGATCCCCTTTGCCATTCCCGGGCTCGAGCCGTTCCTGTCCCCGAGCACAGGGGACGACCGCGTCGGGCTCGCGGTCGCGGGCGCCGTTGCACTCGTGGGATGTGTCCTGCTGTGGCTGTCGCGAAGGTGGGCAAAGGTCGGCATCACTGCAGCCCTGGTTGTAGCCACCACGGTGACGTTCTGGACCGACGCCGTCCGCGTGGATCCGTTCGAGGGCTCGGTGCGTGCCACCTCCACCATTTCGTCGTTTGTCGCAGCAAATTCCGAGCAACACGTAACGTTCGCGGCCGACCTGGTGCCATGCGCCGATAGAAATAAGTTGCAGCTCGAACTCGCGGGTAGTGCCGTCATCGTCCCCGCGGGAGGCGACTACGGCGACGGCTTCGTCGTGGGGCCTGCCAATTGGCCGGAAGCGGAGGCCGAGGGCCGCATTCGTGTGCCCCTCACCTGGTGGGAATCCTCTGCAGTGTGGACCGCCCCCCAGTAGGCTGAGCGCCGCCCAATGGCGACCCGGTAGGGACTCGTCAGCGCGTCACGGCGGCATACGCAGCGGTCAGCAGCGCCGGATCGGGTCCTTCGAGCCGCACGGGGTTGCCGATGCCGTTCAACACGACGAATCGCAGCAGGTCTCCCCTGGTCTTCTTATCGCGCTTCATCGCCGTGTGCAGAGCATCCCACCGGCGCGCCGCATACGTCGTCGGCAACCCCAGCGAACTGAGAATTGACCGATGCCGGTCGACGTCCGCGTCAGATAGCTTCCCCGCGAGTCTCGCGAGTTCAGCGGCGTACACCATTCCCACCGATACGGCGGCGCCGTGCCGCCATTGGTAGCGCTCGGTGTATTCGATGGCATGAGCAAAGGTGTGACCGTAGTTGAGGATCTCCCTCAGGTTTGACTCCCGCAGGTCTGCCGATACCACATCGGCCTTGACGCGAATGGCACGGCCCATGAGGTCGGTCAGAACGGGCAGAGCCTTCGGATCGAGGGTTCGTTCATCCGAACCCGACGCGCCCCGCTCGCCCTGCTGGGGAGTCGCCGCCGTCAACAAGGAGGCGTTGCTTTCAACAATGTCAAGAATCGCAGTATCACGAATGAACCCCGCCTTCACGATCTCGGCAAGACCCGCCACAAGGTCGTGTCGAGGAAGCGTGAGAAGTCGATCCGTATCGCACCACACGCTGAGGGGCTCATGGAACGCCCCCACAAGGTTCTTGCCCTCGGTCGTGTTGATGCCCGTCTTGCCACCCACGGCTGCGTCAACCATTCCGAGCAATGTGGTGGGCACCTGGATGACGTCAATGCCACGGAGCCACGTCGCCGCGACGAATCCGGCCAAGTCCGTCACGGCTCCACCGCCGAGTCCGATCACCACATCCGATCGGGTGAAGTCAGACTTGCCAAGGACCTGCCAGCAGAAGGCGAGGACCTCCGCGGTCTTGCCCTCCTCGGCATCGGGAACCTCCGCGCGCACAGGGGTGATTCCGCGTGCGTCCATGGCGATGCTTAGGGCATCGGCCCGTGCGGCCATTGGCGCCGAATACACGATCAGCGCCTTGCCAGCACGCTCGGGGATCGCCTTCACGACCGCCTCGTCAAGGCCGGCACCCACGGTCACCGTGTACGGCCTCGCGGTGGATACGGTGATCTCTGTCATGAAATGGCCTGCGCAATCTCGGCGGCAATGTGGGCGGGACGACGATTGTCGGTGAGCACGGTCATCGTGGCGAGCCTCTCGTAGACGGGACGGCGATCCTTCATCAAAGCGAGCCACTGCTGCCGCGGATTTCCCAGCAGCAAGGGCCTCGTTGCGTTGAGGCCAACCCTCGGAACCGCTGCGGTCAGGCTCACGTCGAGGAAGGCGATGGCTCCCCCACCGGCGACATATCGAGCGAGCAGTGACTGGGTCTCCGTATCGATGGGCGCCCCTCCGCCAAGACTCAATACGCCATGGTGTTCGGCAATCGCGGTGGCGACTGCGGCACGCTCCAATTGCCGGAAGTGGTCTTCCCCGTCCGACACGAAAATATCGGCCACCGAACGGCCTGCGACGGCCTCAACGTCGGCGTCGGTATCACGCAGATCAGTGCCAAGCACGCGCGCCAGGGAAGCCCCGACTGTGGACTTTCCGGAGCCCGGAGGACCAATGAGGACGACGACGGGAGGCACTAGCTCAGCGTGTCTGGAATGGCGGCGTTGTAGGCCGCGAGGTTTCGTCGGGTCTCGGCAACGGAATCGCCGCCGAACTTCTCGAGCAATGCCTCAGCGAGAGTCAACGCGACCATCGCCTGCGCCACGACCGCGGCGGGGGCGACGGCGCACACGTCCGAGCGCTGGTGATTGGCCTTGGCGGCCTCGCCGGTTGCGACATCAATGGTGTCGAGCGCGTGCGGCACCGTTGAGATGGGCTTCATTGCGGCCCGTACGCGCAACGGCTCGCCGTTGGTCATTCCGCCCTCTACGCCACCAGCGCGGTTGGTGCGCCGCCGCACTCCCCCATCCATGTACTCGATCTCGTCGTGAGCGACGGAGCCTCGCCGCGCTGCAGTCCGCATACCGTCACCCACCTCGACGGCCTTGATCGCTTGGATACCCATGAGCGCTGCGGCAAGTCGGGAGTCAAGGCGCCGGTCCCAGTGAACGTGACTTCCCAGGCCCACGGGGACGCCATAGGCCACCACCTCGACCACTCCGCCCAGAGTGTCGCCGTCCTTCTGGCACTGGTCTATCTCAGCGACCATCGCGGCGGAGGCCTCCGCGTGAAAACAACGAATCGGGTCGGCGTCCAGGGCCGGCGTCGCGCCAGCCGGGGGCAAGGGCGCGTCCTCGGGCACGGTGATCGGACCTACCTGAACCGTGTGGGACACGAGTTCGATGCCAGCTGCCTGACGTAGAAACGCCTCTGCGACCGCGCCGAGTGCCACCCTGGCCGCGGTTTCCCTTGCGGAAGCACGCTCAAGCACGGGGCGGGCGTCGTCAAAACCGTACTTGGCCATGCCCACGAGATCCGCATGCCCGGGACGCGGGCGCGTGAGCGCAGACGCGCGACCACCCGTGAGTTCCTCGGGTGCCACGGGATCGGCAGACATCACGGTCTGCCACTTGGGCCATTCCGTGTTGCCAATCATGATCGCGATCGGCCCGCCCTGCGTGAGCCCGTGGCGCACTCCTCCCAGGAACGTCACCTCGTCCTGTTCAAAGGACATCCGCGCGCCCCTGCCGTAGCCGAGCCGCCGCCGGGCCAGAGCGTCGCGAACAATGTCCGACGTCACCTCAACGCCCGCAGGCAGCCCCTCAAGGGTGCCCACAAGGGCCTGTCCATGCGATTCACCAGCAGTAAGCCATCTAAGCATGGGCATCATTCTTCCATGATCAAGGCCGGGCGGCTCTCGCCCACCCGGCCTTGATCAAACTCTGAGGAGACGCCCTAGAGGCCGGAGCCGTCCAAAGGCACGAACGGGTTGGCGACGCCGCCTCCTGTGTAGGGAGGGTTAGCGCCGGCATCCTCGACCGGATAAGACTGGTTGGGGTCAATGAGGCTGAACGCCAGATAGGTGACCGTTGCCACCCAGGCGCTAGTGGTGAGTTCGGGGCGCCCGTTCACGGCATCGGCGACCTCTGCTCGGGTGATGTCCAAGTTGGTCACCGTCAAGAATCTGCTGTCTTGCGAGTACATATCTCCGATGAACTGCATGATGGCCGTCGGATCACCTTCGGTGGTGACCGTCACTGGAAGTCCCACGAGTCCTTCGACCGCCCACTTTGCATCGAAAGCGGTATCCGTCGTGACCTCTGGCGTTGCAGCTTCCGTCGGCTCTGGGGTGGGCGATGGTGTGGCGGCTGCGGTGTCAGTGGTTCCCGCTTCGTCGGTCACGGGCGCCACTACAGCCTCGTCGGCTGTCGGGGGCGCAATCAGCTGTGTGGAACCGTAGGCGATGGAGACCACCGGCAGGGCCCTCTTCTCGAGGGCTGCGACGATCAGGCGGTGAAGTTCAGGCTGGTTCGGTAGCGGCGGGAGGTCGATCGCGATCGCGTTCATCTCCCCCATCCAAAGGGGAACCTCCTTCTCCTTCTGCTGCGCCGCCAGAATCTGCAGGTCTAGCTGGTCGTTGAAATCCACCGCCGCTTGCTTCGCAGCGTGGGCGTCTTCGGTGGCGGCTAACTGCGGCTCGATGGCCAGAAAATACGCGCCAACCGCGATAAGTATGGCGATCAAGAGTGTGGAAACAGTCCACACTGCCGCTTGAGAGTTCTTCACGTGTCAGCCCTCGTCATCGGTTGTTGCTGCGGCCGTCGGTTCCACCGGAACGACTTCCTGGGTGGTGGTAACGCGACCGGAAGCCGCGTTTGTGGTGATCCGCACGCTGCCCGAAAAGCTCCAGTAGGCGATGGTGTCACCGTCCTGGATGGCCACGGTGTCGATGGTCGCGTCCTTGAAGCCCGGAAGCGCGTTGATCGCATCTTCCAGTGCGGCAACATCGACGGGGCTCGCCAGGTCTCCAGAGAACGTGATGACACCTAGGTCGAGAGTCGAGAACAACGAGTTGCCCGAGACTAACGGAGCGATCGGTGTTGCTGGCGCCGCCGCGAGACTATCGAGGCGGGTAGACGAAGGCAAAGTGGCGAGGAGCGCGGAAAGTTGATCTGTCCATGCGATATCCGTGATGCCAGCCCACCTTCGCGCATGCTGTGAATTGGCCACCTGAGCCTCGAGCGCGGGCAAGTAGTCATATTTGGCGAGCTCGGTCTGCTTCACAGGAGTGATCGCGACCGCGGCCGCTAAATCGTCTTCAGCGCTTTGACGATTCATGAAAGTCAATACGGTCACTGCCAGCAACGCGAGCACAAACACACCGAGAATCATGCCGAGTAGCCGCACGGTGCGCTGATCGGCACGCTTTCGCACTACGGCCGCGGGAAACAGGTCGACGAGTGGAGTGCGCGGTGCTCCTACGCTCGCTGGTACAGGGTTCATGCTACTTCCCCAAACGTGAGGCCGACCGCGACGGGGACGCGGGCTTCGAAGCCGCGCAACGTGGCGGGGTTGAGTTTGCCGCCGAGACTGACGCGAGCAAAGGAGTTCCCGTAACTCACGGGAAGCCTGGTCGTAGTGGCAAGATACTGCGCGAGTCCGCCAAGGTGCGACCCTCCACCGGTGATGATCACGCGTTCGATTGCTTCTCCATGATTGTTGCTTGAGTAGTACACGAACGTGTTCCGCACCGCCTCGATCAGGGCACGCGTGGTGGCAGCGATGGCCTCCTGCGCGGGTGCCAACTCCCTTTCGGCCGACGCGCTAAGCCCTGTGGCGAACTTAAGCGACTCCGCCTCGTGCGCGCCCATGCGCATCGCGGAAGCCACCGCATCCGTCGTGTCCTGACCACCTGCGGACAAGGTGCGCACCATACGCGGTTGGCCCGCTTGGCAGATGACGACGTTGGTCATCCGCGCTCCAATATCCACAAAGGCCACCACGCGCGTAGCAAGTTCAGGAGTGATCTGGGCGCGCAGCAATGCGAACGCGCTGATGTCGACCGCGACTGTCCTTAGCCCCGCGTTGTCGACGGCATTGAGATTCTGCGAGACCAGGTCCTTGGGCGCTGCGACCAGTGTTCCCCGCAGCAACGTGCCGTTGGTCCCCTCGTGGGATCCTGTGGGAAAGAAATCGAGAACCGACTCGTCGATTGCCATGGGGAGCATGTCCTGCACCTGGAACGGCAGCGACGAACGCAACTGCGCCATCGGCATCTCCGGCAACTCGATCTCGCGCACCACCACACTCTCAGCGCCAACGCCAATGATGACGTCCTTGCTCTTAGGGGAGATGGCAGACACCGCCTTCCTAATGGCAGCGGAAACGACACCGGCCTCCATCACCGTCCCGCCCATGATGGATCCGGGCGGAATGGCCACCTGGGCAAAGCCCGTGAGGACTCCGGAGCCGGTTGCGACGGCGTCCTTATTCGCGAATTCAACTTCGGCAAGCCGCACATGCGTCGAGCCGAGGTCGAGACCTAATCTATGGATGGCCACGTCGCCCCTTTCTGACAAGATTCATTACTGCTATCGGACAATTCGGTCATCAACTCAAGACACCAATGACGAGCGACACATACGCGCGCCCGATCTGGTCGCCACACAGCACACCCAGCCATGCACCCGCGATGAGCCACGGGCCGTATGGAATGGCCACGCCCCTGCTCTTCCGTTCGCGGATCATCACCGCCACGCCAACCACGCCGCCAATCAGGGGTCCCGCGATCGCTCCGACGGCCAGGGCCGGCCATCCGACCGCGCCCAGAATGAGCCCCAGGGCACCTGCTGCCTTCACGTCCCCGAAGCCCATTCCTCTCGGGAAAGCGAACCACAACACAAAGTAGAACCCGCCGAGAATCAGGCAGCCAGCCAGCGCCCTCACCAGCATGCCCCAGTCCCAGTCGACCCACGACTGTGCCACGACGGCGGCGCCCAATATGGGGTAAAGAGGCAGCGTCAGGGCGTCGGGCAATCGCCTGTGTTCCAGGTCGATGGCCGCCAAGGCCACCGAAACGACCGCCAAGAACATGAGCCCGAGGCTCAGCAGCGAGAGACCGAAGACCAGCACGACTAGGCCGAAGAGCGCCCCCACCACCAGTTCGACGAGCGGATAGCGGCCGGAGATTGGCTCGTGACAATAGCGACACCGCCGCCTCAGCCACAACCACGACACCAAGGGCAGGTTGTCGTGCCATGCCAAGTCGTGCCCGCAACGCGGGCAATGGCTCGAGCCGCGAACCCACTGCTCCCCCGACGGCACGCGCGCGATCAGCACGTTGGCGAACGATCCCACGAAGAGGCCAAGGACCGCCGCCACTGCCACCGCCATTACGGTGATGTCTCACGCTTGTACTCCACCGACACATCGGAACCCACGGCGTGCGTCGTCGAGAGGTTCACGCCTGGAATCCCGACGGAGGTGTACTCGAACTGAGTGTTGGGGCCGATGGTGACCTTTTTGGCGTACATCTGCCCGCTGGTGAGGGTGGGGTTATTGAAGTTCAGATTGCCAGGCGTGTACAGGAAGATGCTGATCGGATTCTGAAACTTATTGCTTGCGGAGTCGAAGGTGATATTCCCAGACGCGTAGCCGCTCGGCATCGAGGGGTGATTCTTGTTCGGCACGATGAACCAAATGTTGTGTGGCTGGCCGTCCCCGCTCACGGCCTCGACGGGGTTAGTCGCCGAGAGGTCCTTAACAAAGAACACGACGTCGCCCGTCAGCACAAAGTGAATGTTCTGCAACTTCAACTGACTGCAACCGAGCCCCGTGGTGCCGGTCAGGTCGTATGCCACGAACTGCGGCAGGTTCACATACGCGAACCCGCCTGTCTGGGAGTTGGCCATCCAGTTGGCGAGGGTGCAGGAGTCGAGCTGACCCGTTTGGTAAGTGTTGATGCCTCCCACGGTGCCCGCGATCATGTCGGCCTTCCAACCGGCACGACTCTTAAAGGTGAAGCCCGCCCAGTCGGACGGCACGATGCCGACGACGGGCAACCCGATGGGCGTGAGGTTCGGAATCGTCTGATTAGTAAACACCGACCCGTTGATGACCTGCATGGTGTTGGCGTTCCAGCCGGTGACCACTCCACCGAGCTCGATGTTGCCGTAGAACACCTGATTCGCATTGGCGATATTGAGGTTTCCGGTGCGCACCGTGACTCCGTCGCCGGCCCTTGGCAAGCTGGAACTGGAGTTGACGGTCAGGCTCGTCTGAGTCCACACGTGGCCGGAAACGGAGCAGCCGCCCGACATAGTCGTCGAACCCTGAACCACCGTGAGGTTCCCATCGATGGTGATATTCGTGTTGCAGTCGAAGTTGCCTGCGTCGACCCAGACATTCGCGGTGTCCGTGGGGATGAGCGGCCCCAGGGTGAAACCCGCGCCGTTCGATGGTTGCGTGGCGCTGTAGATGGCAGCGGAGTGTCCTGCCCTCGGCACCAATTGCACCGACGCCTCCAGGGTGCGGACGGGCTCGAGCCCGACGGACGCTTGCACCGGAGTCGACGTCGCCGAGATCGTCGCGCGGGTGGGTGTTCCCACGATCACGCCCCCCGTGCACGTCGTGAGCGGACCCGCCGCGTCGGCATAGGAGATGGTGGCGACCACGTTGACCGCCACGCTGCCCTGCGCCACGTTATTGAACGTCACGGTAGGGCATGGATTGGACACGTTGAGGCGCTCGATCAGGGTGTCGACCACCGCCTCGGCAGCGTGAACCTCGCTCGTGCGGACCGCGTCCCTGCCCGCGTCGCGGGTCACGGATATCGACTGCGCGACCACGATGAGGCACAACGCCGCGCCGATCATCGCAACGCCAACCGCCGCCACGAGGGCAGAACCCTCGTCATCCTTGTGTCTTCTGCTAAACATGTGGGCCTCCTACGGCGTCGGTACCGTCGAACAGTTGGACTCGGAGTACGAAAGGACGGTATTGCGACCCGTCACCACGGTCGACATCGTGATCGGCTTGGAGCCGGCCTTCATCATGTCGTCGGTGACGTGGAGGGTGATCCGCACGTTCTGGGCGGGCGTCGCACCCGCCGCCGCCACGGACGTGGTGGTGTCCTTCCAAAAGGGCGGCCACGTCGACGAGTCGTCTGGATCCGGTGTCGAGGAACCTGACACCACGACGCCATGCGCCACCACGCCCCACGAGCTCACGGCAGGGTCGGCAGGGTAATTGGGCGACCAGTGTCGGTACTCGAGGACGCCCCCGTCGCCATGGTCGATCACTCGCCACTGCGCACACTTGGCGGTGGCACCCTCTTGGGTATAAATGCGCAGGGAATAGTACGGTTCGACCCCGGAGGACGCGAGGGTCTCGCTTGCGGGGTCCAGAATGACGTTGCCAGAACGCACCTGGCGGTCAATCTGCGACACTCCCAATCGGGCTCCCTCAGTGGCGTTGACGCGGCCCATGCTGTCCTTGGACAAGTACAGCATTTGGATCATGATCGCGAAGACAAAACCCATGAGGACTCCAAAGATCCCCATGCTCACTAGCAACTCGACGAGCGTCATGCCGTCGTCGTTGCGCTTCCTCGATGGCCGCCTCATCAGCTTCTGCTCTGGAACGACGCAGTAGACACAGAACCCGCGATGACGCTGCTTTGAGTGATATCCCATGATGCTGTGGGCGTCACCACCTGGTAGCGGAGGTTCACCGTCACCGATCCTGTCGTCGCGTTGATGGCGCACGTGTCGGTCTTGCAGTCGACGACGGGGCTCTCTCCGAGCACCTGGGACGTCACCGGTGTGCCGGAAACCGCGGCCGAGGCGGTCACGGTGACCCCGGCGGCCGGGCTCCACGTGACGGTACCCGATTGCGCGATGACGCCATTCGACGTCGCCGTGAGGGGCACTGTGGCGTAAGCCGAACCGTTCCAGAACCGAACGACCGCCGTGCGCGCCATCGTGGGAGCCGTGGACTTCTGCAGCGCGCCCCTTTGGGCGAGTACCGCGTCGCTATAGTTCGCGATCTCAACGAGGTACGTGGGACTCTCAATCCAAGACCCCGACGTGAACGCGCCAAACTTGATGCTGCTCTCGTCATATGTCGAGCGGGCCGAGGCGCACCCCGATCCCCCGAGCGTCTGGCAACCATAGTTCGCACCCGGGGTGGTCGAAATGAAGCGCCCGCCACCGGAAGTTGAGGTTGCCGAACCGGTGCGGAGAACGGGATACAACGTTTGCCCCGCATAGGAAAGCGAGACCTTCACTTCGGACGAGCCAGCCAGCGTCGTATACGTGCACGGCGCCCCCCCAAAGAGCTGGATGCCGTTGCACGCCTGGGTGACCGATGAACGAGAAGTGCCGCTGCGACCGTCGTCAGCCTTGGCCTCTGCCTGCCAGCCGCCGCTCAACACGCTCGTCGCGGACGAGGCGGCCGCGCCGATGGTGACCAACTGGTCGGGGGTCGCGCCGCCGGAAATCGCGTAGTTGTCCGAAGCCGCCGTGGAAATCCGGCCGTAGCCGTTCGCCACCGAGACACCCGTGGTGCTGGGTGCCACCGGAAGGCTGCCCTTGGTCGCGCCGCCCCGGCTCGCCTTGCCGTCAACGTAGGAGACCTGTACCGATTCGCCATTTGACGTCACCTGCCCGGCGCGCACCGACAGCTCTTGAACCGTTGAGCCCTCCACCAAGGGGGCCAAGTCGGTCGAATCTGGTGCTGTCGCGACCAACGACGTGCTGATGACGCCCGATGACCCACTGAACGTGAATCGGTCCTGACACGACACCAAGTAGGGCTGAACGGAAAGATCACCACAACCGGAGGACCCTGGATACGCAGAGGATCGCAGCGCGATCTCCTTGCGGGCGCCATGCTTCGCGTCGTCCCACGATGCGACGACCAGCAGGCCGACCGAGCCCGCTGTGCCGTCGAGCGAATTGACGATGTAGGCGCGGACGTCAAACGTCACGCCCGGCTTCTCTGGATCGGACATCACCATGTGGTTCGAACCGAAGGAGTCGAAGAGTGGGGTTCGCGGTGTGCTGAGGTCTTGAGCATTCGTGGCGGCGAGCCGCACGGTGTAGGTGGCGCCGTCGACCTTGACTACCCCAGCGGTGTTGGTGCCCACGTAGTAGGGGTCGATGTTGCCGTTAGCGGTGTGGAAGCCGGGAACGTTTCCCTTGTTCAGGGTGTCCCACGGCATCGCACGAAGGGTTTCCATCGCCTCATTGGCGTAGGACGTCGCCTGTTGACGCCTCGTTGCGTCCGTGATGGTGATCATCGCTGATAACTGCACGCCAATCAGCGCGATGAGGACGATCCCCAGAATGAACATGGCGACGACAAGTTCAACCAACGTGAATCCCTCTTCACGTTGGTTCAACACGTTTCGTCGAATGCCTCGCACCATGTTCTCGTTCCTCAGCGTTATTGGAGAATACCCCGGTGGTGGGGCGAGGGCCCAAGCCCCCGCCCCACCACCGGACTCACTACCTACTTACGGGCAAGTGCCTTCTTCGAGGCCGCCCACTGCCGAGTACTTGAAGCCAATGGTCTTAGCCTTGTCGCCCGAGGGGTTGGTTACCCCGACGCACCAAGAGGTCGCCGCAGCCGCGGTTCCCGCAGCCGGCTTGGCGCCCGTCAGCACGACGTTTGCCGACTTCTTGCCGACGTCCACGCCGTTGACCGAGTAGTGGTCGACGGTTCCCACAACCAGAATTGCCACGGCCGGCATCGCGGTGCTGTCGACAAAGTAAGTGGCGATTTCCTTACCGAGGGTGGACACATCCGCCTTGGCAGCGGAGTCCTCGGCCTTCGCACGCTGCGAAAGGAAGATCGGGATGGCGATCGCGGCGAGGATGCCGATGATGATCATGACCACGAGGAGCTCGATGAGCGTGAAGCCCTCATCCTTCTTGGCCATCTGCTTGCGAACGCGAGACATCATGATGTTTCTCCTTGAACGTTGATTTTCAATGTGAATAGGTAAAGGCGGTTTCCCGCCTCCTTGAGGGGCTACGTTGCCTCTCAAAGTCTGTGTGTTGAGCTATTGGATGAGGTCGAAGACTTGGAAGATCGGCATGTAGAGCGCGACGATCATGCCTCCGATGACGCTTCCAAGCACCGCGATCATCAGCGGCTCGATCAGCGAGGTAAGGGCCGCTGTGGTGGCCTCTACCTCCTGGTCGTACAAATCTGCAATTTTGTCGAGCATCGTGTCGAGGGCTCCGGTGTCCTCGCCGACCGCCATCATCTGCACGGCCATCGTCGGGAACACAGGGTGTTGAGCAAGCGGGCCAGCGAGTGACTGCCCTCGCCTCACCGATTCTTTGACTGCCGATGTTGCTTTCTCAATCACCACGTTCCCCGATGCCTGACCCACAATGTCGAGAGCCTGGAGAATCGGGACACCTGCACGCACCATCGCACCAAAGTTCCTGGCAAATCGGGCCAAGGCAATCTTCTTCATCAGAAGCCCAAAGACCGGCAACTTGAGTTTGATGGGGTCGAGACGTTCGCGAACCTCGTACTTGTTCTTATTTTTTTTCCACCATGCCATAGAGGCAATCGTTCCCACAATGATGAGTGGCGAACCCCACTTCAGCACCTCTGACATGGTCACCAAAATCTGTGTGGGAAGCGGAAGATCACCACCCAAATCTTCAAACATGGTGACGAACACGGGCACGATGAAGAGCAGCATCCCCACCACGGCCACGATCGCTATCGCAAACACCACGAGGGGATACGCCATGGCCGACTTGATCTTGCCTCGGAGCGCTACCTCGGACTCAAAGTTCCCGGCGATCGATACCAGGACGTCGTCGAGGAATCCGCCCACCTCGCCTGCCCTCACCATGTTGATCATGATGGGCGGGAAGACTTCGGGATGTTTGCCAAGCGACTGCGAGAAGCTCTGGCCGGTTTCCACATCATTGCGGACCTCGCCGAGGACCTTCGCAAGGAGTTTGCTCTCGGTCTGCTCCGCGAGGATCATCAGCGCCCGCAGCAGCGAAAGGCCCGCGCCGATCATCGTGGCTAGTTGCCGAGCCATGATCGAGACGTCCTTGAGCGTGACCTTGGGGCCGAAGCCAGGGATGTTGATCTCGCGATTCAGACCTTTGTTGCCCTTTTCCGCGACGTTGAGAGGCGTGAGGCCCCTGTCCTTGAGGCGCGACGCGACGAAGGCTGGGGAGGAGCCCTCCATGGTGTCCTTTTGGACCTTGCCCGCGGAATCGCGAGCAGTGAATTCGTAGATTTTCGTAGCAGATGCCATGTCGTCGTCCCTGCCTAGTTGGTGGGTCTGCCGCAGAGTCGCTTGAACTCCTCGATGCTGTGGCACGTCTCTGCCGCCACCTCATATGAAATGGCACCGTTCTTGACCAGTTCGGCAAGGTGTTGGTCCATCGTCTGCATTCCCAGGCTGGCGCCAGCCTGCAGCGCCGTGTAGATCTGGTGAACCTTGCCCTCGCGGATCAGGTTGCGGATGGCAGGGGTGGCGATGAGCACCTCGACCGCAGCCGCACGCCCGGGCCCATCGGCTCTCCTCAACAGCGTCTGACACACAATGCCCTGGACGGCCGTCGCGAGCTGCGTCCGGACCTGTCCCTGCTGGCCAGCGGGGAACACGTCGATGATGCGGTCGATAGTCTGCGCGGCGTCCGACGTGTGAAGCGTCGCGAACACTAGGTGCCCGGTCTCGGCCGCGGTCAGCGCCACCTGGATGGTTTCCAGGTCACGCATTTCGCCGATCAGGATGATGTCGGGGTCCTGACGCAGCACATGCCGCAGCGCCGCCTGGAAGGAGTGGGTGTCGGTGCCCACTTCACGCTGATTCACGAGGCTGCGCTTGTGGCGGTGAAGGAACTCGATCGGGTCTTCGACCGTCATGATGTGGGCGCTGCGCGACCGATTCGCGAGGTCGACGAGCGAGGCAAGCGTGGTCGACTTGCCCGAGCCCGTTGGGCCCGTGACGAGCACCAGACCACGGGGTAGCGCGGCGAAGGCGGAGACCGTGGCGGGGATGCCCAGGGCCTCGAGTGGCTTGATCTCATACGGAATGACACGGAAGGCCGCACCAACGGAGTCTCGTTGCCGGTAGACATTCACGCGGAAGCGAGCCTCGCCCACCAACGCATGCGAGAAGTCGAGCTCGAGGTTCTCCTCGAACGCTTCACGTTGCTTCTGCGTCAACATCGCGTAGATCGAGCGTTGAATGCTCGCCGACGTCAGCACATCGAAGTGGGGCAGCGCAGCCAGTTGGCCATCAAGGCGCACCATGGGCGGGGCGCCCGTGGTCAGGTGTAGGTCGGAGGCCCCCGTGCGCATCATCGCGCGCAGCGCAGCGGCGACGTCAAGGTCACCCGCTTGCGCATCCTGAGACATGCCGACGCGCGTGGACTTGGGAGCCACAGTGACGCTGGGAACCTCGTCAGCGCGAGTCACCGGTGGCGCTTGGGCCGGCATAGCCGGTGCCGCATCGCGCTGAGGTGCACCCTCCTGCGGTTGAGCGAAATGAGGCTGCGCGGCCTGCTCGCCGTATTGCGGCGCCTGGCGCTGGGGAGGTTGAACTCCGTATTCCCCGATGGGGTCGTATGCAGTCACAGGACGCTCCCTCCAAGCCATGAATTCAACGCGGTCATCACTTTGCCACCCTCAGCAACTCTTCGAGCGAAGTCAGTCCCTCACGCACCTTTGCCCAGCCATCCATGAGGAGAGTCTCCATGCCGTGTTCGACGGCCAGCCTGTTGATCTCGGCGGACGACGAACGCGCCACGGTCAAGCGTTCGATGGCTTCGTCAACGACCATAATCTCATGGAGCGCCACGCGGCCGCGATACCCAGTTTGCGAGCAGTGCGAGCATCCGACGGGCACGGAAAGAACGATTTCTGACTCCGTGACCAAGGGCTGCAGCTTCACGGGAAGCTCAGCCTTCGTGAAGGTCTGGTTCTCATGGCACTGAACGCACAGGCGTCGTGCCAGGCGTTGGGCAACGATGCAGTCCACTGCGGATCCCACCAGGAAGGGCTCTACATCCATCTCAATGAGACGGGTGATCGCGCTCGGGGCATCGTTCGTGTGCAGCGTCGAAAGCACCATGTGACCGGTGAGAGCCGCCTCAATCGCAATCTGGGCTGTCTCCTGGTCGCGAATCTCACCGACGAGGACGACGTCGGGGTCACAGCGAAGGATCGATCGCAAGGCCGACGCGAAGGTGAGCCCCGCCTTGGGGTTGACCTGCACCTGATTGATTCCAGGCACGCGGTACTCGACCGGATCTTCCACGGTGATCACGTTGACCTCGGGCCGCGCGATCTGATTGAGGGTCGCGTAGAGCGTGGTCGACTTGCCGGAACCCGTAGGTCCGGTGACGAGAATCATTCCGTATGGCTTGGTAAAGGACGCCCGGTATTTTTCTTGGTTCGCCTCACGAAGGCCAAGATCCTCGAGGTCAAGCGTCGCGGTCGTGTTGTCGAGAATACGCATGACGACCTTTTCACCCCACACCGTGGGAAGCGTCGCCACACGAAGGTCAATCTTGCGACCCTGATGGTTCACCGAGAGTCGACCATCCTGCGGCTTGCGACGCTCGGCGATGTCGATATCGCTCATGATCTTGATCCGCGATACCACGCCGGCCGCCGAGGCCTTGGGGGCCTTCTGCATCTCATGCAACACGCCGTCGATCCGGTAGCGGATCGCCATGTCCCTCTCGCCAGGCTCAATGTGAATATCCGAGGCCCTGTCGACGATCGCCTGCGTGATGAGCAGGTTCACGAAGCGCACGATGGGGGCATCGTCCTCCACGAAGTTCGACATGCCCTCGAGATCGCCGAGTCCTTCAGAGGAGTCCCCGAGCTCGCCCTGAAGTTCGTCAAGTTCGGTGTCGGCTCGACAGTAGCGGTCGATTGCGGCGCTGAGGTCGTCGTGCGTGGCGATGACGGGTACCACCTGCAACCGAGTCGCCGACCTAAAGTCGTCGACCGCGACCACGTTGCTCGGATTGGCCATAGCCAGTTTGAGCACGTCGCCGTCGCGCGAAACCGGCAACGCGTGGTGCCTCCTGCAGAGCACAGCAGGAACGAGTGCCACCGCCGACCGGTCGACCGGGTAGTCCGATAGGTCGACAAATTCCATGCCGACCTGCTTGGTGAGGGCGCGCACCAACTCCGTCTCGGTCACCGCACCGCGTTCTACAAGGGTGCGACCAAGCGTCTGCCCGCGCTCACGCTGCTCGTCGATGGCTTCCATCAACTGCTGCTCTGTGAGAACGCCGTCAGCGATCAGAATCTCGCCCAGCTGTTGCACTCGATCTCCCCGCGCTTGGACTTCACCTGTACATCAGATACCGACAACTACATCGGCAACTGCTGTAGGAAATCAAGTTATGAGGGGGTCAAATGGCGCGAAAGTGCTAAATCCATCACCGTCAACGGCGCCGCGCGCCCCGTCATGAGGCGTACTTGCTCGCCGGCCTGGTGAAGCAACATGCGCACTCCAGACACGAAGATCCCCCCGCCGGCGACCCAAGCCTCGGCAAGCGGTGTGGTCACCGGAGCATAAACAGCATCAAGCAATACGCCTGCAGGGTTCGCCGCCGCATCGGAAAGCCTGTCGGCCAATTGTGAACCGGCCGCCACGGGAATCGTCGACATGACCGCATCCACACGCGTGAGGGCGGTCGTGGTCTCCGCCTTCTCGATGTCGAGAATCCGAACCGTCACCCCCAAGCGGTGTGCCGTCCGCATCAGGTTCCCAGCGCGCGCACGATCTCGTACCGCTACCGAAAGCGATGTCGCGCCCATCGAGGCGAGTGCGGCAAGCGCCGAGGTGGCGGTCGCTCCACCACCGATGATCAATGCAGAGTCACACCGAGACACTCCCGCCTCGCGGAACGAGGCGGTGATCCCATGAATGTCCGTGTTGGCGCCCACCCAATGCCGGTACTCCCCCAGTCCCGACGGAATCAGCGTGTTGACGGGCCCCACGAGCTTCGCCTGTGGCTCAACAAAGTCCGCAAGCCGCGCCGCTTCGCTCTTAAGCGGCATCGTGACTGAAAGACCGGCCCACTCGTCCCCTAGGTCCCCCAGGAAGCCCGCAAGCCCAGGCACATCCACATCGATCGCTTCGTATGTCCAGTCCAGCCCGAGGGCCTCATACGCTGCGCTGTGAAGTGCCGGAGAGAGTGAATGGGAGACCGGATGGCCCAGAACCGCAGCACGCCTCATCAGCCTGTCGCGGCCGCGTTGTCCTGCTCCCACTGATGCAACTTCTGGATATTCACCTGGTGCTCGGGGAAGGTCTCCGCATACGCGGTCTCGCCCGTGATCAGATTGACCGTCACGAAGAACAGGTAGTTGTGAGCGGCAGGGCTCACAGCCGCGGCGATCGACGCCGCGCCTGGTCCCGCGATGGGCCCGGGAGGAAGGTCCTTGTAGAGGTACGTGTTGTAGGGCGAATCGGTAGCCCTTTCCTCTTCCGTGGTGTAAACGCTTCCAGCCTCGCCCGGCGCGACGTACTTCACCGTCGAGTCGAATTCGAGCTTCATGTCCTTGTCGAGCCTGTTGTAGATCACGCCGGCAATCATCGGCCGGTCTTCAGCGAGCTTGGCTTCCTTTTCGACAAGCGAGGCGACAGTCAGAATCTTTTGACGGTCGGCGGGCGCGACGCCCTGTGCGTCGAGCTGGTTGATGGTCTCTTGGACCATTGTCTGCAGCGCCTTAAGAGGAGTGACGCCTGGATTGAACGGGTAGGTCGAGGGGAACAGCCAGCCCTCGAGGTTACCTCCGGCCTCCTCGGGAAGGCCAAGGGCCTCGGTGTCCTCGGCAACGGCCTGGACATCCTCAACGCTGGTCTCGGTGGCTTCGGCAATCCGCTGGAAGTAGGCGCCGAGGGTCAGGCCCTCGGGAATCGTGACTTTCCGCAGCTCTTTGTTCGAGGGGTCGAGAAGCGCCGTCAGCGCATACGTCGCCTTCATCTCACGCTGCAACAAGTAGTAGCCGGGCTGGATACCGGCGGAGTCAGAGTCCTCGCGGGCGGCAGCGAGGAACGCTTCCCGCGATGCAACCACTCCGGCCTCGTAGAGCGTCGTCGCAATGGTGGGGCCGGTGTCACCCGGATTGATGATGACCCGCACGACGCCCTGACCCGCGTCCTCGTAGTCAGCCGCGACACTCGTTGTCGTTGAGAAGGTGGTGTCCACGTAGTTCTTCGCGATCGAACCCGCGATGGCGACAACTACAAGGCCCACCGCGACTAGTAGCAGCGTCCACTTGCGGCGGTTGGCGCGGCGGCTCTGTCGCTGCAGGCGCCGCAAATCCAACGAGGTGGTGGTCGTCACCTCGGCTTCGAACAAGTCAGTCATGGTTCTCCTCGCGGGCCACACTCATGGCCACTTTACCCAGATTCCCCCGCCTGGCTGCATCCAACGCTGTGTCGAGAATAACGACAGCCGCGGCCTGGTCAATAACCGACCGTTGGCTCTTGGCGTTTCGCCCTGCCTCACGCATGTTGCGCGACGCGGACACCGTCGACATTCTCTCGTCCACCAAACGCACGGGGAGGCCCGCGCGTTCCGCGAGTTCGGTAGCGAACACTCGTGCATCGGCGGCCGATGGGCCCTCTTGGCCCGACAACTTCAGAGGCAAACCCACGAAGATTTCGATCGCGTCGCGCTCTGCCGCAAGTACAGCGACTTCGGCAACCGCCGTTGCGCTGCGGGCAACCGTAGCCACGGGAAAGGCCATCACGCCATCCGGATCGCACGCAGCGACCCCGACGCGCACAGTGCCGACGTCGACGCCAAGTCGCACTCCCCTATCCACGAGAAACGACCCTAATCACGCGACGCCACAAGATCCATCACTGCGGCGCGCGCCGCGGGAATCGCCGAGGTATCCGTTCCGCCGCCTTGCGCCAGATCGGGCTTACCGCCACCACCGCCGCCAAGCGCGGTCGAGGCCGCCTTGACGAGGTCGCCCGCCCGCAGGCCCTTGGCGCGCGCGGGCTCATTGGTGGCGACTACGACGGCGGGTCGGCCGTCGATTGCCGCGAACAGGGCCACGACGGCCGGCGAGGAATCGCCGAGTCGCGCGCGCACGTCGAGCGCAAGCGTTCGCAGGTCGTCGGCACTCGCGGCATCGGCCACTGCCACAGTCACAAGGCGTGTGTCCTTGACGAGCTCGAAGGCCTCGGCGACGCTGCCTGCTGTAGCCAGAAGCGACTGCTGGCGCATTGACGCGAGTTCCTTCTCGGCCTGGGACAGCCGCTCGACCAAGGCCCCTACGCGTGCTGTGAGGTCGTGAGGCTGCGTCTTGAGCGAGGTCGTGAGTTCGTTCACGATCGCGCGTTCGGCGGCGAGGTGGCTAAACGCATCGGCGCCAACGAAGGCCTCGATGCGCCTGGCGCCGGAGCCCACGGATCCCTCAGACATGACCGTCAGGAGCCCGATCTGGCTGGAGTTGCCCACGTGGGTGCCCGCGCATAGTTCACGCGAGAACGGCCCACCAATCTCGACTACACGCACCCGGTCGCCGTACTTTTCGCCAAACAGCGCCATCGCGCCAAGCGACTTCGCCTCATCGAGCGACATGATCGTGGTGTCGACGGGGAGATCCTCGCGGATCGCATTATTGGCGATGGCCTCGATCTCGCCGCGCGCCGACGTGGACACGCCTTGGGTCCATGCGAAGTCGAGGCGCATGTAGCCGGGCTTGTTGTATGAGCCCGCCTGATTGGCCTGCTTGCCCAGCACCTCGTGAAGCGCCGCGTGAATCAGGTGGGTTGCCGAATGCGCCTTGGACGCATTGCGACGGTTGACCGCATCGACCTCGGCAGACACCGCATCGCCCACGGCGATCGTGCCCTCCTCCACGCGTGCCGTGTGGACGATGACGTCCTTCACGGGGCGTTGAACGTCGACAACCTCGAGAGTGGCATTGGCGCCACGGATCTCGCCCCGGTCGGCGTCCTGCCCGCCGGATTCCGGGTAGAACGGGGTTTCGGCCAACATCACCTCAACCGTTTCGCCCGCAGACGCGGCGGGAACTGACACGCCGTCCTTGAGGATCGCGACTACCTTCGAGGCCGCCTGCAGCTCTTCGTAGCCCCTGAAGACGGAGGGCGTCGACGCGCCCACGGCCTGATACGCGCTCGTGTCGCCGTGTCCGCCCTTCTTGGCCTTGGCATCGGCGCGCGCGCGGTCCTTCTGCTCCTGCATGAGCGCCCTGAAGGCCGTCTCGTCGACGCTCAGGCCCTGTTCGGACGCCATCTCGAGCGTGAGGTCGATCGGGAAGCCATACGTGTCGTGAAGCGTGAAGGCTGCCTTGCCGCCGATGACCTTGCCGCCTGCCGACTTGGTCGACGATGCCGCGGTGTCAAAAATCGTGGTGCCCGCGGTGAGCGTGCGGCTGAACGCATCCTCTTCCGCACCGCCCAGGTCGCGAATGCGAGGGAAGGTCGTGTCGAGCCCGGGGTACGAGGCGCGCATCGCGTCGTAGCTGGTCTCAAGCAACGGAACGAGCGAGGCGTCCTGGACGCCCATGAGGCGCATCGAGCGGACGGAACGACGCAGCAGGCGGCGCAGCACGTAGCCGCGACCCTCGTTGCCTGGAACCACACCGTCGTCCATGAGCATGAGGCTTGAGCGGACGTGGTCCGCGATCACTCGCATGCGGACGTCATCCTCGTGAATGGCGCCGTACGCGCGGCCGGTGATCTCCTCGGCCTTGTGGATCACGGGAATGACCTCGTCGATCTCGTACAGGTTGCCTACGCCCTGCTTGAGGTACGCGACGCGCTCGAGACCCATTCCGGTGTCGATGTTCTTCTGGCGGAGCTCGCCGAGCAGGGGGAACGAGTCCTTGCCGCCGCCAGGGCCGCGCTCATATTGCATGAACACGAGGTTCCAGATCTCGACGTAGCGGTCCTCGTCGACGACGGGCCCGCCCTCCTTGCCGAATTCGGGGCCGCGGTCGATGTAGATCTCGGAGCAGGGGCCCGCAGGGCCAGGCTGGCCGGTCGACCAGAAGTTGTCCTTCATCCCGCGGCGCTGAATGCGCTCGTCGGGGAGGCCCGCGATCTCTTTCCACAGATCGGCTGCCTCGTCGTCGTCGTGATAGACGGTGACCCACACGGTCTCGGGGTCAAAGCCGTACTTGCCGTCCGCCTCGGAACCCGTGATCAGGTCCCATGCATACGTGATGGCGCCCTCTTTGAAGTAATCGCCAAACGAGAAGTTGCCGTTCATTTGGAAGAACGTGCCGTGACGCGTGGTCTTGCCAACCTCCTCGATGTCGAGGGTGCGGATGCACTTCTGCACGCTCGTGGCGCGCAGCCACGGCGGCTGCTGCTGGCCGAGCATGTACGGGATGAACGGCACCATCCCAGCGACCGTGAAGAGGAGGGAGGGGTCGGGCGACACCAGCGAGGCCGAGGGCACGACGGTGTGCCCCTGCGACTCGAAGTAGTCGAGCCAACGTTGACGAATATCTGCAGTGCGCATGACAACCTCCACACGTGACAACGCCGCCGGCCCCCGACATGTGCCAGGGCCCGGCGGCGGTTTGGTCAGGTCGATGTTTTCACATCTCTGACGAGACTAGTACGCCTTAGCGTGCGTAGAACTCGACGACGAGCTGTACTTCACAAATCACGGGAACCTCGGCGCGCTTGGGGCGACGCACGAGCTTGGCCGTGAGCTTTTCGAGTTCAACGTCGAGGTAGTCGGGAACCTCAGGAAGCAGGTCGCGGTGTGCACCGGCGGCCGCTGCCATGTAGGGCTCCATCGTGACTGCCTTGGCCTTAACCTGAATGGTCTGGCCGGGGGTCACGCGGAACGACGGACGGTCGACGATCTTGCCGTCGACGAGGATGTGGCGGTGCAGCACCGTCTGGCGTGCCTGCAGGATGGTGCGGGCGAAACCTGAGCGCAGGACGAGCGCGTCGAGACGCATCTCGAGCAGCTCGACGAACGCCTCACCGGTCAAACCCGGCTCCTTGCGTGCCTCGGTGTAGGTGCGCGTCATCTGCTTTTCGCGCAGGCCGTACTGGGCGCGCAAACGCTGCTTCTCGCGCAGACGCACCGCGTAGTCGCTTTCCTTACGACGCGCCGTGCGGCCGTGCTCGCCTGGCGGGTAGGGGCGCTTCTCAAAGTGCTTGACGGCCTTGGGGGTCAGGGCGATGCCCAGGGCGCGCGACAGGCGAACCTGGCGGCGCGCACGCTGTACTGAAGTCACAAATGTTCCTTAAGTGTTGGTGGACGCGCAAACACGTGTCCGTATGCCGTAAATATGAGAGGTGTCGCGGCGACAGCAGCCAACCGTCCGCGAGGGCAGACGTTCATACTAGCAAACTCGCCGCGTGTGTGTGATCAACGGCGAGTCGGTGCGGCCCACGCCAAAAGAGTCAGCGATCGCGGCCGAGCATCTTCCTGATCACCACAAGCCGTTCGCTGAGCGTGCGCTCGGTGCCGTGATCCGTGGGCACGTAATACCTCTCGCTCTTGAGCGTGTCCGGCAGGTACTGCTGGGAGGCCACTCCATGTGGAGCGTCATGCGCGTATTGATAGCCCGTTCCGTGCCCGAGACCCTCGGCTCCTGCATAGTGCGCATCGCGCAGGTGAGTGGGGACGACGCCCGCCTTGCCCGCCTTCACATCGGCGATCGCGGTGTCGATCGCGACGTACGCGCGGTTCGATTTGGGGGCAAGGGCCAGGTACGCGGTCGCCTCCGCGAGGGGAATGCGCCCCTCGGGCATGCCGATGAATGTCACCGCATCCGCGGCTGCCTGAGCGATCACGAGGCCCTGCGGATCCGCGAGCCCGATGTCCTCGCTTGCGAGGATCACGAGTCGCCTCGCGATGAAGCGCGGGTCCTCCCCCGCGACGACCATGCGCGCCAGATAGTGGAGTGACGCGTCGACGTCGGAGCCGCGCACGGATTTAATGAAGGCGCTGATGACGTCGTAGTGCTGGTCGCCCGACTTGTCGTACGCGATGAGGGCAGCGTCCATCGCCGATTCGGCGATCGCAGTGGTGATCACTCCCCCGGCGTCGGCGGCGGCGTCTGCGACGGATTCGAGCAGCGTGAGCGCCTTGCGCGCGTCGGCGCCAGCGACGCGAACGATGTGCGCGCGAGCTCCGTCCTCAATCGTCACCTCGCCGCCAAGGCCGCGCGGGTCTGAGACTGCCCTGTCGATGAGCGCGGCGATGTCACCGGGAGCCAGGGGCTTGAGGGTGAGCATGAGCGAACGCGATAGCAGCGGCCCTACCACCGAAAACGAGGGGTTCTCCGTGGTCGCGCCGATGAGCGTGACCCATCTGTTCTCAACCGCGGGCAGCAGCACATCCTGCTGGCTGCGGGTGAAGCGGTGGATCTCATCGATGAACACGACGGTCTCACGTGCCCCCGTCGCGAGGCGGCGCTTGGAGTCTTCGATGATCGCGCGCACGTCCTTGACGCCCGCGGTGACCGCGCTCAGCTCGACAAAGCGCCTGCCACCCGCCACTAGGTAGGCGAGCGTGGTCTTTCCCGTTCCTGGCGGACCCCACAGGATCACGCTGGTTGCTGGCACCGTGTCGGAGATAAGCCTCTTGAGTGGGGCGCCGTCTGCGAGTAGATGAGACTGCCCGACCACCTCATCGAGCGTCGTGGGACGCATGCGCACCGCCAACGGGGCGCCTGCCGAGGCCTGGGGAACACCCGTCGCACTCATGCTGGTCGAGTCGAAGAGGTCCACCCCCACACTGTACGGGCGCAGGGTGACGTGACGGGGCCCCGCTCACGCCCGAATCATGGGTGATTACGATGGCGTGGTGTACGTCTCCCTCGCCGGCTTGATCGCCCGCCGCCCTCGCCTCGTGCTCATCGCATGGATCGCCGCCGCGATTGCGATGTATTCGCTCGCAATGGTTGGGGTGGGTGGAGGAAATCTCTTCGACCGCGCGTCGACGAGGTTGCCCACGGCTCAAGGGGCGGATTCGACCAAGGTCTATGAGTTTCAACTGGCGCACCCGTCCGAGACGACGGGGCCACTGCTCTCTGCGGAGTTCACGGGTCTTCCACCCACAGACCCGTCGCACGCCCAACCTCTCGGCGCGCTCGCGGAAGAGATTGCCTCGCGCCCAGACGTGATTGCCGTGATGTGGCCGCAAGGTGTGGTTCCAGGGCCGCAGGCCTCCCAAGGCGCGCAAACAGGCGCGTCGGTCACTCCCGACATGCTCGTGAGTGCGGACGGCCAATCGTTCCTTTTCACCGTCTCCTACGTGCCCTTTGCCGACCTCAGCGCGGCCACCGAGGAGCAGCAGGAGGTCGAGTCGCTCATCAAGGCTGCTACCGCCAGCTGGTCTGCGCCACGCCCCAAGGTGCGCGTCTTCTCCAACCCCTTGTTCTACAACGACTTCACCACGCAGATCGAGAAGGACCTTGTCACCGGCGAGGCAGTCGCCCTTCCCATCGCCCTTCTGGTGATGGTGTTCGTCTTCGGCGGCTTCCTTGCGGCGTCAGCTCCGCTGATCGGAGCGGTCGCGTCGATCGCGGGAGGGCTCGCGGTCCTCTTTGGGTTCTCCTACCCGATCGAGCTCGATCAGTCCGCGATTAACGTGGTGACGGTGTTGGCGATCGGCCTCTCGATCGATTACGGCCTACTGATCGTGTCGAGATATCGCGAAGAAATCGCGCGCCTGGGAGACTCTCCCACCCACGATGTGCGAGCCGAGGCACTCACCACGACGCTGACCACCGCCGGACGCACCGTGGCCTTCTCCGCAGTGACGGTAGGGATCTCCGTGGGAGGAATGCTCGTCTTCCCTGCGGCACTCATCCGGGGCATCGGCGGGGCCGCTCTTGGAGCGGTCATCATGGCGCTGCTCTCGGCACTGACCCTGGTGCCCGCGGTGCTCTTCCTATACGGGCATCGGCTGGCTCGACGGTCGCTTCTCGATCGCGTTCCCGGCGTGCGGAATGTGCTGAGGCGTACGGCCGACGTGTCGAACGAGGATGGCTCCTTTTCGCGCCTCGCGCTATGGGTTCAGCACCGGCCGTGGGCCATCGTCGGCGCCGTCACTGGCATTCTGCTCGTGCTTGCCAGCCCCATCCTCGACATCGCGGTGCGCAACTCCGACTATCAGCTGCTACCTGTGTCGAATGAACGCAGGCAGATGCTCGACGGATTCGATGCGCGCTATCCCGTGCTCGCTTCGCCGCAAATCAACGTACTCGCGTCTTCAACGCCCGCGGAACTCGACGCATGGCTCCAGACCGTCTCGGACGTCGACGGCGTCACTCGCGTGACCGAGTCCGCCGCCTCTGACGGCATGTCTACCGCAGGGATCTACACGGTGTTCCCTGACCAGGCGGGCAAGGAGGCGGCTGCTCTCGTGAGCGAACTGCGCGCACTGGACGCCGCGTTCCCCATATACGTGGGCGGCCAGGCCGCCATCCAGGCCGACTTTGTGGCTTCGCTAAGCGCCGGCGCGCCTTGGGCGTTGGGGCTGGTGGTCCTGGCCACGTTCGTGCTGCTCTTTCTGATGACGGGCTCGCTCCTGGTGCCTGTCAAAACGCTGATCATCAACAGTCTCTCGCTAGGCGCTGCCCTGGGCATCGTGTCCTGGATCTTCGCCGACGGCCATCTGCAGGGCCCGCTGCAATTCACCACGACCGGTGGCATCGAGACCTCCGTTCTCGTGATGATCATCGCGTTCGGCTTTGGCCTCGCCATGGACTACGAGGTGTTCTTGCTGGCACGCATCAAGGAGCATGTCGACGCGGGCGACACGAACGATGAGGCCGTGCGCAAGGGGTTGCAGCGGTCGGGACGCATCATCACCTCGGCCGCGGCCGTGATCGTGCTCGTGTTCGTCGGCTTCGCCACCGGGCAGCTGCTGATCATCAAGGAAGTGGGCATCGGCCTGGCCGTCGCCGTGTTCCTCGATGCGACACTCGTGCGCATGCTGCTGGTGCCTGCCACCATGACCCTGCTCGGTCACTGGAACTGGTGGGCGCCCGCTCCCCTGCGGCGGCTTTATGAACGGCGCGGACTGCGGCACTAGCCACGCCCTGCGCCCTGTCCGCACACGGCACAGGGTGAGGCCCCTCGACCCAGGCGCCATGTGCGGATGGCACGCATAGACATAGATAGGCACTCTCCAAACCCTCATCGACACTGACGGACTGCCGAATGGGCTGGTGCGAGGCAAAGTGGGCCACCGGGAAGTCAATGAGTCCGAGAATTCCCACTTTCTTAAGGACCGTCGCTCTGGCAACAACGGCGGGCAAAAGATGGGTAGGGGAAGCGACAACGTGCGCGTCGATACAGCGAACGGTAGGGACCAACGATGACCCGGTCACGGACCGTGCTGGCTCTCACGCCAAGTATTGGCGGCTACTTCTACGGAGAGCTCATCGCGGGTCTGACGAGGGAGGTTGCTGGTGCTGGCGCGCGCCTTGTGCTCGTCCAGACACTGGAAGCCGGTACGCACAGTGGCGAGGTGGGCGAGGCAAGGGAGGCGGGCGACTTCGCCACTCCGGTGGCCCTGTCTCAGGTCGACGGTGTCGTGTCGCTCAATTCGGCCGTCGGCTCGTCTTATTTGCAACGCGTGCGAGACGCCGGAAAGCCCGTCGTGCTCACGACGGCAGCAAGCGCGGAATTCGCGGCCCCGCTGGTGAGGCCGGACAACTCCGGAGGAACATATTCAGCGGTTGAGCACCTCATCGCACACGGACACACGCGCATCGCGTTCGTAGGCAACTTCACGCAGCCGGACGTACAAGAGCGCTACACCGGTTACGTGGCAGCGCTGAAGGACCACCACCTCACTGCTGATCCAGCACTCGTGTATACCGCCCACAACAACGCCCGAGCAGGCGGGGTTGAGGCGGCGAGAGCGTTGCTCGACTCCCCGCAACGTCCCACTGCGGTGATGGTCGCCACCGATCGCAACGCAATTGGACTCATGGCCACCCTGATCGAGGCCGGCGTGGCGATTCCTCAGGATGTGGCAGTCATGGGGTTCGATAACGCCGAAGCGGCGCTCGTCACCACCCCGACACTATCGAGCGTCGACCAGCGGTTCGACGAGATTGGCGCTCTCGCTGGCCGGCTCGTGCTGGCTGGGATGCGCGGCGAGGTAGTACCAAACGCGACGTATAGTCCGAAGGCTGCCGCGATCGCGACGCGAGATTCGTGTGGGTGTTCGGCCGGACCGATCGAAAGTTCACTCCGAGGCGATCATGTGGCGTCCGATCCGTTCGACGATGTTCTCAGCGAAGAGCTTCGGCGCGCGGTTTTTGGGGCAATGCTCGCGGGTGAGGACAGCGGCGATCGGCTGATGCGTTCCGGCGTACTGGCGATCCTGAGCGAGGCAGACCGGTTGCTAGACATGGGCGACCGAGTGACAAGCTCACAGATCCAGGCGCTCATCGCATCCGTTTCCCGACTCGACTCCCGCCTTGACGTCCTGCGCCGCGTCACGTTTGCATTGACCGAGTACGTTCAGCGCCGCAGCACGTCCACGTCCCAGGAGCCCGGCACCGGGGCCATGGCAGTCGGGGCTGCCCGCCTGTCAGCGGCGCTATGGCAGCTCCAGGCGGGCGTGTTCTTACGCCAGGTTGATGTCGCCGAGACGATGCTCGATACACAACTTGCGGTGGACGCCCGCCTACTCGACACGAGTCACTCAGACCCACAGCGCCTTGACTGGCTCTCAAGCACGCACGTGCGCGCCGGCGTGCTGGCACTGTGGGACGGCGATCCGTCCTGTGGCGAAATGAGGGTGGCGGGAACCTACGATCCAGCAGGCCTGTTGCAGGGACTTGTCGACACCATCACGACTCCAGAGTGCTTCCCTCCAGCCGCCCTGATCGGCATACTCGAACCTGCTGAACGCGAAGTGTGCGTTGTCGTACCGGTGAGCACCACTGAACGTGACTGGGGACTCCTTGCTGTCGTAGGGGGAGACAGTTCTACGACCGCCACTCGCAAGTCCTATCAACACTGGGCAGCGCTGCTCTGCGCCTCCTTGGAGTCTCACCGTCTGCAAGAAGAGGTTCGCCGGAGCGCGCTTCACGACGGGCTCACGGGATTGCCGAATCGCCAACTCTTTGTCAAACAGTTGGAACACACCATCGCGTTGTGGAAACGCTCGGCCGTCCCGTTCGCCGTCATTTTCCTCGACCTCGACGGTTTCAAGCTCATCAACGACTCGCTAGGCCACCAGGTGGGCGACCGGGTGCTCAAGTCAGTTGCGGCGGACATCATCAGCCAGTTGCGCTCGGTCGATATCGGCGCCCGCTTTGGCGGCGATGAGTTTGTGATCCTCTTGACCGATACCGATGCAGCCGGCGCGCAGGTTGTCGCCCAGAGGTTGCAGGCGAGACTCGCCGCGGCGCAGGACATCGATGGGCACGAACTTGTGAAGCGAGCGAGTATGGGAATCGCGACCTCCGCAATCGAGTACTCGAATGCCGAGGACGTGCTTCACGACGCAGACACCGCGATGTATCGAGCCAAGTCGGCAGAACCGGGCACGCTGGCCTTTTTCGATGCTCCGATGCACGTCAGCGCGCTGAAGCGGGACGCGCTCGCACGGGAACTCGATGAGGGACTCCGGGACAACCAGTTCGAGCTGAAATACCAGCCGATAGTCAACTTGTCGTCCGGTACCACGGATCGCTTCGAAGCTCTTGTGCGGTGGCGCCACCCCGAGCGTGGGCTGCTCTTGCCAGATGACTTCCTACCCGCGATGGAAGAGACAGGCCTCATCGTGCAACTAGGCCACTGGGTCGTGGCAGAAGTGTGCCGTCAGATTGTGAAGTGGGGTCCCGAGGTCGAAGCGGTGAGCATCAACATTTCGGACAAGGAGTTCTGGAGTCAGGACCTTTTGGCGCGCGTCCTCGATACTTTGCAGCGTCACGACCTGGAGCCGGATCGCCTCACGCTCGAGGTAACCGAAGGCGTTCTCATGCGCCGGCCTGAGTTGGCCTTGCGGCTGATGCACAAAATGCACGACGCGGGCCTGCGGCTTCACATCGACGACTTCGGGACGGGGTACTCGTCGCTCGAGACCCTGCATCGCTTCCCTATTGACGCATTCAAGATCGATCGATCGTTCATACGGACTCTGACGAGTTCTGATAACAGCGCGGAGTTGATCGCAGCCTTGGTGAAACTTGGCAATGCGTTGGGTATCGCCGTAGTCGCCGAGGGCGTCGAAACCGACGAGCAGCTGGCGTTCCTGCAGGAGCTCGGCTGCGCGACCGGTCAAGGCTATTTGTTCATGCCCGCCGTCACCGGCACCGATGCCGCGGAACTGTTGGGACGGTGCTTGCGCCCCGAAGGGTCTGACGTGGTGTTGCGCCCCTCCCACGCCATCGAGTAGCGGTAACTGCGCCGGGCGGGGTCAGGCCGGGAGAATCGGGCGGTTCTCGTAGAACGTCTGCAGCACCACCGTAGTGCGGGTGTTGACTGAGGCGGCGGAGCGGATGTCGCGGATGAGCGCCTCGAGATCCCGAGGCGACGCGACGCGCACCAGCAGCATGTAGGCGGCGTCGCCCGCGATCGAGTGGCACGCCTCGATCTCGGCGAGGTGCTCGAGCAGCTCAGGGGCGTTGTCGGGCTGCCCTGGGTCGAGCGGGGTGATCTCGACAAAGGCCGCGAGCGGCTTGCCTACCGACTCGGCGTCGACCAGCGCGCGGTAGCCAGTGATGACGCCCCGCGCCTCAAGCCGCCGCAGTCGCGCTTGCACGGCCGAGACGGACAGCCCTACAGCCGCGGACAGGTCGGCGAGGGTCGCCCTGGCGTCCTGCAGCACCGCCGTGACGATCCCGGCATCAATGTCGTCGTCGAGGCGCGCGGGAGTGTCGTTGGCCATGGCCCGACACTACCAGCGGGGACAACCCGCCACGGGAAACATTCCGGCCAAACAGATGACTCGCAGGAACTTGTCCCGTAGTCTCGCGGTACGAGGTCAACCCAGCATCACCCCTATGCAGGGACCGGAGGTCTACATGTCTGTCCACGCCCACTCGACAGTCGCCCCATCGACGCAGAACATCGTCGGCGAACCCGAGGTTGTCAAGGACGCGCGCCTGGCCGAGTCCAGCGACGCGTGGCTGGGCCTCAAGGCGGCGGTCACCGCGATCCAGCACCTGCAGGCGCAGGACGGCTCGATCCCCGCCCCCACGGACGCGGGCGTGGACGGGGCAGCGGCCGACGCGGGTGCAGTCGACAAACGCGGTGAGGCCAGTGCCCTGGTGGCCCAGATCATCGCAACCATCCGCGCGCTCGCGCCCGCCTTTCCGCATGACGCCGAGTACCTCGCAGCCTCCGTGCGCGACTTTGAGCGGTGGGCGGAGCAGGGCTTTGGCGTCCCAGACTTTCTCGATTCGCTGAGCGAGTTCCAGCCCCAGCAGCACCGCGTGGACGGCACCCGTCACCTGGTCGTGTTCCCGATGTACACCCAGAACGGCTCGAGCGACCGCCACGTCGAGGCGGTGCTCGTGGAGACGATTTGGCCCGAGTTCATCGCGCAGCTTGAGGCGGGCGACTACCGCAACAGGATGTTCGTGTCGCTGCGCTTCGTAGACTTCACGCCCGGCTACGACACCAACTCCGCCGTGCTGTTCCCCGAGACCATCGCGATGCGCGAGATCCCTGCGTTCTCGTGGGGAGCGATCTTCCAGGACCGCGAGGCCGCTCGCTACCGACGCGTCGTCCGAGCCGCCGCC
>Ga0209511_1000768_pt1 | contig 30308 bp, 29 predicted proteins | sample SSSSmetaG_FD_184141 | JGI IMG/M metagenome (GOLD analysis project Ga0209511, IMG submission 184141) | Glacier valley bacterial and archeal communities from Borup Fiord, Nunavut, Canada, to study Microbial Dark Matter (Phase II) - ​SSSS... | ecosystem: Environmental > Aquatic > Freshwater > Ice >... | reverse complement strand
CACGAAGTACCGTTAACGGTGTTCTTAGATCATGAGCAAACGCTGCATTTACTCTTTTCTGTTCTTCCATCATTCGCCACATTTTACTGTTGTTTTGTTGCAACTGTTCCCTCATCTTTTCAAAGGAGTCACAAAGTTGGCCCATCTCATCTCTTTTATCATAATGGATTGTAAAATCCAAATTGTTATTCACAATTTCTTCTGCACCTTTATCTAAAAGATGTAGTGGTGTTTTTATCTTGTTTTTGTAAAACAGAAGTACTGCACCTAATACACATCCGGCAGAATAAATAAAGATACTCCAGGTCTGTAAAAAATCACACCATTCAACAATTATATTCTCCTGTGCGGTTAATACACTCGATGATACCCTGGGATAAACATAGATTATATTTACTTCCTCCTGCAAATCACCATTGATATAATTGGATGCACCCATACCAATGATATTTTCGGTTTCTTCCCCCTCTGATTTACTATATTTTTCCCATATGGAATTTTGCCTGTCATCTGCATAATTGATTGTTAATGAGGATAGTGCGATTCCAAAAAGCAGAAAACATACGATATAAAGTACTAATGTTTTTCTCAATGATAAATTTTTAATTCTTTCTAATCCACCCATTTGTACCCCATTCCCCATACAGTCTCTATATAAGATTTTTCTGTATATTTTCCGATTTTACTTCGTATCCTTCTGACATGTTCGGTCACAATATTGCTATCTCCTTCGCTGTCATATCCCCATAGTTTCTCATAAATTCTTTCTCTACCAAAGATCTGACCTCTATTCATGGATAGTAGCTCCATAATATCAAATTCTTTTTTGGTTAAAGAAATTAATTGCTTTTGATAATATATAGCTCGCTCACTGTAATTGATAGCAAGATTCTCTGTAAAATAAACCTCTTTTTTATTTCGTCCTCGCATTTCTCTTCTTAAATGTGCGCCTATTCTCACTCCTAATTCATCGATACTAAAAGGCTTCGTAATATAATCATCTCCACCTGAAATAAGACCATTAATCCTATCGATTTCTTCTACTTTTGCTGTTAAAAATACAATCGGACAAGCCACATAGTCTCTGATCCTCTTGCATACTTCTATTCCATCTACATCAGGCATATTGATATCCAACAAAATAATATCCGGTAATTTTGTTATCTTTTGCATCGCCTCTCTGCCATCTTTTGCAGTGAATACCTCATAGCCTTGTATCTCAAAATAGTCTTGCAATAATTGTCTAATATCTGCCTCATCATCAACTACTAATATCTTATATGCCACCGATGTAACGCCCCCTCGCTCAATAGCCACAAAAAAAATGATACAATCACATTGTATCACTCACCCTTTGTACTTCCTATTCATTTTTTTATTTCTTCTAACGTAAGTCCTTGTTGAACTTCTTAAATCAGGAAGACTTCTAATTCTTTTTGAAGTAAATCAATATCATCTTTCGCATTGATGGTCAGTTCAATTGGTTTTGATAAATCCAAGCTAAAGATACCCAGGATGGATTTCCCATCAATTACATACCTGCCTGAAACCAAATCAAAATCACAATCAAATTTATTGGTTAAATTAACAAATCTTTTTACTTTATCAACAGAATTTAAAGAGACACGAACTTTTTCCACTAAATTACCTCCTTTCAACTTAATATAAGTTTTCATCTTCATTATCAACAAAATCGTCAATATCATCTAACAGTTCCTCTATGTCATCAAATAAATCTACTATATACTTTTTTTGAAATCTAGATAATTGTTCCATCATAATTGGCATTTCCTTCATCTCCTTTCAACTCCTTCTTTTAAATCTATTATATCAAAGCAATGTAAAATCCAAAATCATTATAATGTTAAATCAATGTATATTATTAAAAAAATCTGAGCTCAAATATGAAAAAAGGGGCTGTCGCATAATTAGTACCACCTTCCTCCATTACAAAAGGCTGCTTAAAATTTCAGAGCAGAAGAGGCTATTTATTGTTGTGATACAGAAAAAGCGTGCTACAAGCTAACTTAAAAAGTTATTTTGGGACACGCTTTTTTTCACTTTATGCTTTATTCTATAATCGTTGCTTATTTAACATCTACCGTCTCTTCCTATTGAAGTACCGGTAATGAATAATTTCTTGTTCATTGTACAATAGCTCCCATAAAATTTTATTGCCATCAGATTCTATACAATTTTATTGCCATCAGATTCTATACAATTTATTGATTTCGAATCATTCCATTGGAACTTTTTCACATGAAATGATACATCCTTTTTGTATCACTCTTCCTATGTACGTTCCTTTCCTACGTTTTCAGTCATATTAATGTATCCTTATGTACTTCTAGATAATAAATGCTTCTAATTCATCCGGAATGTAATCCATGTCATATTTCATGTTAATATGCACCTCGATCGGTTTTGATAAATCCAAGCTAAAAATGCCCAATATAGATTTACCATCAATCATATTTCTTCCTGAAACTAAATCTAAATCACAATCTAATTTTGATGTTACATTAACAAAATTTTTTACTTTATCCATTGTATTTAAAGATATCCTTATTTTTTTCATTCTGTCACCTCCTCATACTAAATCAATTTTAATTTTACACACAAATATAGTATATTAGAGTAATGTTAATTTATAACTAATATATTGTTAAAATTTATAATGAAATTCTAAATATATCAAAAGACACACCGATCGGCTATTTTAATAGCAAACGGTATGTCTTGATCTAGAACATTTTTGCATTTATCAGGCAGGCATATAGGAACGAATAAAAACCGCAGTCCAAATAAATGCTTACTGCGGTTTTTATGTATTTTGGATCGCCTTGTATCAGATTATCGCACCAGACACGGTTTCTTAGAGTCAAATTTCCAATCTTCTATTAAGTATTGCATACCGATTGCATCGTTTCTTGCACTCAGACAATTTTCTGTATAGAGCTTGTTTGCTTTCAAAATCTGGTCCATATCCACATCAATACCAAGACCTGGCTTATTTGTAATTTCAATACAGCCATCTACGATCTGTGGTGACTCTTTTGTCAGTCTTTCACTACCCTCTTGCCAAATCCAGTGTGTATCAATTGCATTTATTTCTCCTGGTACTGCTGCTGCCGTATGAGCGCACATAGCCAGTGAAATGTCAAAATGGTTATTGGAGTGAGAACCCCAAGTCAGCCCAAATTCATTGCACATCTGTCCCACTCTTACTGAGCCTTCCATGGTCCAGAAATGTGGATCAGCTAGTGGAATATCTACAGATTGCAATGCTATGGAGTGGCTCATCTGTCTCCAATCGGTTGCAATCATATTGGTTGCCGTAGGAAGACCAGTTGCTCGCCTGAATTCAGCCAAAACTTCACGACCAGAGAATCCATCTTCAGCTCCACATGGATCTTCACAGTAAGTAAGGATACCATGCATATCTTTACAAAGCGCAATCGCATCTTTTAACATCCAGCCACCGTTGGGATCTAGCGTAATTCTGGCTTCTGGAAATGCTTCCTTCAATGCCTTGATTGCCTTGATTTCTTCTTTTCCCTCTAATACGCCACCCTTTAATTTAAAGTCTTCAAAGCCGTATTTTTCTTTTGCTGCTATTCCTAACGCTACAATGCTTTCTGGTGTCAGAGCTTCCTCGTGGCGGAGTCTATCCCAGTCGCAAGTACTGTCTGGTTCAGAAGCATAAGGTAAATCTGTCTTATTTCTGTCTCCCACATAGAACAGGTAACCCAAAACACGTACCTTGTCTCTTTGCTTTCCTTCTCCTAGCAAGGAAGCTACCGGCACATTCAGGTATTTTCCTAGCAAATCTAACAGAGGAGCTTCTACAGCAGTAACTACATGTACACCGGTTCTTGAATCAAAGGTCTGCGCACCGCGCACATCCTTCTCTCCTTTTGCCTCCAAGTACTTTTTTATCATTAATAATGTGTCTTTATATTCACCGATACTAGTTCCTACCACCATATTTCTACACTCTTCCAGTGCAGTGGTAATCTTCTGACCTCCTGGAACTTCTCCTACACCCATGGCGCCTGTGCTGTCTGTAAGTATTACTACATTTCTTGTAAAAAAGGGTGCATGAGCTCCGCTCAAATTCAATAGCATGCTGTCTCTGCCGGCAACCGGATATACTTCCATCTTAGTAATTTTTGGTGTCATCTTATGATACTCCTTTTATCTCGTTTTGTACCTTCAGTACCTTTTCTGCTATCACCTGGGATTCTTCCCAGAAATGGCATGCAACACAATGTCCATTATCACCCACTGGCTGCAAATGAGGAGTCTCTGTCTTACAGATATCCTTTGCCATCCAGCAGCGAGGAGCAAAACGACAGCCCTCAACTGGATTCATTGGGCTTGGAACATCGCCCTTAAGCACGATACGGGAAACATTTTTTTCAACGTCTATCTTCGGGATTGCCGAAAGCAATGCAATCGTATAAGGATGGACTGCATTCGCAAAAACTTCATCCGTATCTGCAATCTCAATTATCTCTCCCAGATACATAACTGCGATACGGTTAGAGATGTGACGCACAACACTTAAGTCATGAGAGATAAATAGATAAGACAGCTGATGCTTCTTCTGCAAATCCATCAGCAAGTTAATAATCGTAGCCTGAATGGAAACATCCAGTGAAGATACTGGTTCATCACATACGATAAATTTAGGTGAAAGGGACAAGGCACGGGCTATACCCACAATCTGCCTCTTGCCACCATCTAACTCGTGAGGATATTTATTAAGTAGGTCTTCGGTAATTCCACAATCTACACAAAGTTCTCTCACTTTTTTCTCCCGTGCCTTAGCATTACCCAGCTTATGAATCTTATAAGGTTCCATCAGGATTGAGCGAATCGTCTTACGTGGGTTCAAAGAGGAATATGGATCTTGGAAAATAATCTGTATGTTGGAGCATATCTCAAAGCGGTCAGCTTTACTGGTTGCCTTAAATACATTCTTCCCATTGAAAAGCATCTCACCATCGGTTGCAGAAAGCAGACGCATTAGCACATTGCCAACCGTACTTTTACCACAGCCGCTTTCGCCTACTAGACCCAGCGTCTCACCAGGATAGATATCAAAGGTTAGATGATCTACCGCATGCAGTTGACCTTTTCCTTTTACATCAAAATATTTCACTAGATTCTTGACCTGAATCATAGGTTTGCCTTTATTTTCGCTCATTTTGCTACCCCCTCTACGCCTTTGAAACATGCCACATAATGGTTGTCATTCACCTTCAGCATCTTGGGCTGTTCAGTTTTGCAGCGTTCGCTACAGCGGGTGCAGCGGTTATGGAATGCACATCCGGTCGGTAAATTCTCTGGATTTGCTACCGTTCCCGGAATTGAAGCCAGACGCTCACGAGGACCGGTAAGCTTAGGAATAGAGCCGAATAGTCCGATTGTATATTGATGTAGCGGGTTGGAAAATACTTCTTTTACCGAACCATATTCCACTATTGTACCTGCATACATAACTGCCACGTTTTGACATATCTCTGAAATGATACCTAAGTTGTGGGTAATCATCAGTAGAGAGCTTGAATATTTGGTTAACAGTTCTTTAATCAGCTCTAGAATCTGTGCTTGGATTGTTACATCCAAAGCAGTTGTTGGCTCATCTGCAATTAATAACGCAGGGTTACATGCCAGAGCTGCTGCAATACCTACACGCTGTCTCATACCACCACTAAACTGATGTGGGAAGTCGTTAACACGATGTTTTGCGATTCCTACAACCTCGAGAAGTTTTCCTGCTTCTTCTGTTGCTTCTTTTTTAGACAGATGTCTATGCTTGCGTAGCACCATAGAGATCTGCTCACCTACTGTAAACACTGGGTTTAAAGAGGTTAACGGGTTCTGAAAGATCATTGAAATCTTATCTCCACGCATATCCATCAGTTCTTTTTGTGACATTTTGAATACGGATTTCCCTTCGAAAAGGATATCCCCGCCTGTAACCTTGCCTGCCGGCTGCGGTATGAGATTAAGCATTCCCAGAGCGGTAGTTGTCTTTCCTGCTCCGGACTCGCCTACAAGTCCCATGGCCTCACCTTTATTTATCGATAGATTAACCCCGTTAAGAGCATACGATACGGCACGTCCCGTTTCAAATTTCACCGAAAAGTCTTTTATTTCTAGTAGTTTTTCCAATTCGATTCACCCTTTCGTGGTTAATTCTTGTTTTTCGGATCAAGTACATCGCGCACACCGTCTCCCAAGAAGTTAAATGCAAGTACGGCAATCATAAGTGCAACACCAGGAGCAATAATTACCCAGGAAGCTGTTGCCAGATATTCACGTCCATCTGCAATCATAACACCCCATGATGGTGCCGGTGCCGGAACACCAAGTCCTAAGAAACTCAAGGAAGATTCCGTCAGAATGGTACGTCCAAATTCCTGGCTCATAACGATAATCAACTGCGTCAGTACATTAGGTAAAATCTGTGTAAACATGATTCGCAATTTTGAAGATCCCAGCACCACTGATGCATGGATATATTCCATATTACGGATCATCATAACGTTACTTCGCACAATACGGGCGTATTGTACCCAACGTGTAAATATCAATACCAAAATTAAGTTAGTGGTACTATTTCCTAATACCGCCATAACTGCAATAGCCAAAACAATAGGAGGAATAGAAACCTGAATATCACTGGTACGCATGATAATTGTATCTATTAATCCTCCGAAGTAACCAGAGATAATTCCAAGTGCTGTACCAATAATAGCGGTAGAAATAACAACTAAGAATGAAATCTTAAGTGATACACGGCTACCTACCATCAATCTAGACAAGATGTCCTGCCCTAATGGGTCAGTACCCAGAATATTTCCTTTCCAGCCCTTTAATAATCCGTCCGGAGCCTTTAAACGATTAGCTAGATCTAATTTTACCGGGTCATGTGGTGCAATCCATGGGGAAAGCAACGCTATTATGATGATTCCGATAACAAGTACTGCCCCGATAATAAAGAAGTTGCTCTTGCGCATTCTCCTCCAAAGTTCTTTTTTACTCACTTGCCCACCCCCTTAATTAAAGTCCATACGTGGATCTACCACCGTATAAATAATGTCTACCAACAAGTTCACCAATACGAAACAGGCCGAAATTACTAACAGGATGGACTGTACCAGTGAGAAATCTCGAAGTCCGATTGCCTGTACTGTAAGTGTACCGATTCCTGGCCATCCAAAAATCTGTTCCGTAACAACTGCCCCGCCTAAGAATGTTCCAACCTGCAGACCAATTACAGTGATAACTGGCAGGATGGCATTACGCAACGCATATTTTGTAATAATACTTTGACGGCTGATTCCTTTTGCATAGGTTGCTATAATATAATCTTCCTGTAGCACATCAACCATGCCAGAACGTAACATACGTGTAATTAATGCTGCCATCTGCATAGCCAAAGCTGTCGCAGGCATAATTACGAATGACAGTCCGCCATAGCCCATGGCAGGTAGCCAACCTAATTTAACCGCGAATACTAGGATGAAAACCAGTCCCAGCACAACGCCAGAGATAGACTGACCAAGTAATGCAAATACCATTGCTGTAAAGTCGATTCCCGACCCCCTTTTCACACCCGCTATAATTCCTAGCGGTATTGCGATTATCAGTGCAATGATCAACGCAACGATTGTCAGATAACCAGTAGCTGGAAGACGCTGGAAGATCAATGTTGAATTCGGCATATTATAGAAAAGTGAATAGCCCAGATCTCCTTGGAACACACCCGAAATATACTTAGCATACTGTACTACAATCGGCTTATCCAGTCCCATTTCTATTTCTTTTTCCTTCACCTGTGCTTCTGTTGCACCATCTGAAAGCATTAACCGCGCTGGTGAACCCGGTGTTAACTGTAACAGTAAAAATGTCAGGATGGACACGCCAAGTAACACGAAAATTGTATAACTCAGTCTTTTTAAAATAAACCTAAACATGCTGCTATCCCTCCTTTTATAGGTATTGTTTTTCTTTTTTAAAGCAGGACACAAGGGAAAATCCCTGGTCCTGCTCCTCTTTCGTACAGGTTGTTAAGATTGTATAACAGCAGATTTACTGTGCTTTTGAGACATTAGAGTAATCAAATACATTATCGGTACGAATTCTTAGACCTGTAATGCCTTCACGATATGCCAATGTGGTAACCTGTTGGTACAAAGCCATATGTGGAGCCATTTCCGACCACTGAATTGCAAATACTTCTTTCAGAAGCTGTTCACGCTTAACTTGGTCAGATTCTCTCTTGGAAGCAAGAATCTTCTCATTCAATTCATCATTAACATAACCTGATTTGTGAGCATCATTTAACCAACGCTGCGTAATAACGCTGTCAGGATCATTTACAGAGAATGGATAACGCTGAAGATATAAATCGTAGTCGCCTGATGCACGACGCTCCTGGAATGCAGCATTTTCCATGATTTCCATATTAACATTGAAACCTGCTTCCGTCAGCATAGCAAGAATTGCCTGTGCTACTTCTTTATTACGGGCGAATACGCCAGTTGGAGCAATGAAGGAAATCTCCTCGCCATTATAAGACGTCTTTCCAAGCAACTCCTTAGCCATCTCTAGATTGTACTCCGGCACTGCAGCATTTTCAGCATCATATCCGAAAACGACGTCTGGACATGGCCAGTCACTGGCTTTACCACCACCAGCAATAGAATCAACAATTAACTGACGGTTGATCGCATGGTTAACTGCCTGACGTGCATTTATATCCTCAAAGATACGTCCATCGGCACAACGGAAACCAAGATGAACAATAGCGGAACCAAGAATTTGTTCAGTCTTTACACCTTTAACACTGGCAAGCATATCAGCCTGCTCAACTGGAACTGCATCAATCATATCCAAATCGCCTGTCTGGATACCAGAAACACGGGTAGTATCCTCGATAACCGGGCGATAAATCATTCTGTCAACGTTGGTCTTATCATCGCCCCAACCCCAGTATTCTTCATTACGGACAAATTCTGCATCCTGTCCTGGAGTCCATTTATCAGCAATCCATGGTCCAGTACCGATTGGTTGGTTCGTTGCGTTAAATTCGAACAGTGCATCACCTTTTTCAGCAAGTGCTTTCGCTGGTAGCATTGGGGTGTCAACTAACTGAATAAGTAATGCGCCCCATGGTTCTTTTAATTTAATAACAGCTGTCAGCGCATCAGGTGCTTCTACTGCTTCCAGTGAAGTCCAGAATGCTGCATGAACAAGTGTTGGGTTGTCCAATATACGTTGAAGTGTTGCTACAACAGAGGATGAATCAAAAACTTCTCCATTATGGAACTTAACGCCTTCACGTAATTTGAAAGTCCAAGTTAAACCATCATCAGAAACGTTCCACTCCGTAGCAAGCTCTGGTTGTATTGTATCATTTTCCCCATATGGGTTAACCAAGGTGTTATAAGTCAGTTTAGAAAGCATATAGGCATTGGTTTTATTTTCATTCAGTGGGTCCCACTGCGTGATGTTATTTGGACCTGCAAATATAAAAGTCACCTCATCATCTTTATTCGTTGCTGTTTCCCCACCAGCAGATCCCTTATCATTTGTTTTGGAATTGTTACCGCAGGCTGTTAAGCTGCCAACTACCATTATAGTACATAGAGCAATACTAAGAATTCGTTTTGTAAAACTTTTTTTTCTCATAATTTCCTCCTTTATATAATAAGTTCCTCTTTTTGTATGTCAAATGCTGTCTTTTTCTACGACTGCATTAGCAACATCTACTTATCACTTACCGAACCAAACATGGTTTCTTGCAATCAAACTTCCAATCTGGAATCAGATACTGCATACCCGCAACATCGTTTCTATCATGATATGGAATTTGGTTGTATAGCTTATTGGCTTCCATAACACGATCCATATTGATTGTTACACCAAGTCCGGGACCTTTCGGCACTTCCAGATATCCATCTACAATCTTCGGTGCATTCTCTAATAAATCCTGACCATCCTGCCATATCCAGTGGGTATCTAACGCAGTTGGTTTACCAGGTGCTGCTGCTGCCACATGTGCAAATGCGGTTAATGTAATATCAAAATGATTATTGGAGTGGCATCCCCAAGTTAAGCCCCAATCATTTAATATCTGAGCCATGCGGACACTTCCGCTAAATCCCCAGAAATGTGGATCTGCAAGGACAATATCTACCGATTTTAGAGAAACTGCATGGTAAAACTGTCTCCAATCTGTTGCAATCATATTGGTTGCTACCGGCATATTGGTTGCATTCTTAAACTCCGCCATGATTTCACGGCTACTGAAACCACTTTCCGGCCCACATGGATCTTCTACATAGGTAAGAATTCCGTGCGCATCCTTGCAAAGCTCTATCGCCTCTGCAAGGCTCCATGCTCCATTAGGATCAATATTGATTCTTGCCTCCTGGAAATGTTTTTTCAGAGCTCTGATGGATTCCATCTCTTCAGCCCCTTTTAACACGCCGCCTTTTAATTTGAAATTACGAAATCCGTATTTCTCCTGTAGTACGCATGCTTGCTCTACAATACGAGATGATGTCATCATCTCCTGTCTTCTGAGTCTGAACCAAGGATCACTGCTACTACTTTCATCAATATACGGAAGTTCGCATCCTGCTTTCTCCTTGTCGCTTACATAGAACAGATATCCTAATGTTTCTATTTTGTCTCTCTGTTTTCCATCGCCTAACAGTTCACATACTGGCAAGTCTAGGTACTGACCAAGTAAATCTAGCATTGCACATTCTATTGCCCATTCAGCCTTTACTACAAATTTTAATTTGCTGATATCTAACGTCTGAATGCCCTCTCCATCATCTTCCTTATCTCTGGTAAATGCTTTATGGATGATGTTCAAAATGTTTCGGTACATTCCAACCTGTTTTCCTACTACAAATGGTATGCAGCTTTCCAGAGCGCTACAAGTATAATCTCCACCATGAATCTCTCCTATCCCTGTATGGCCAGCATTATCTTTTAATATCACCAGGTTACGTGTAAACCAGGGTGAATGTGCACCAGACAAGGACATCAACATACTATCATATCCTGCTACCGGAATTACCTTCATCTCAGTAATTAACGGGGAACTTTTAACTTCCATATTTTTATTTCTCCATTTTCTATCAGTTTTTCTTCAAAAGCTTGCCACTGCCTAGATATTTACCATAGCCCTCAAATTGCATATATTGTAATTCTCCATACCATCTGATATAATTGGCAGATAGGCAATTTTTATTTTTGGTAATTTTCACTATTTAAGATAGCTTTATTATATGGCATGTTAGTTATAATGGCCAATATTTAAAAGTAATCGTCCTATCACATTTACTTATGTCACTATTTTCAATTTGTATCAAAATGAAAATAGTCAATGCATATAGTAGGGAGGTAATAATGGATACGAAACATTTAAACTATATTTTAATACTTGCTAAGAAAAAAAACATGACAAAAGCTGCGGAAGAATTATTTGTGTCGCAGTCCTCCTTAAGCCAGTATCTGGCTAAGTTGGAGCAGGAAGTTGGTATGGCTTTGTTTATCCGTGCCAAAGGAGAACTGACTTTGACACCTGCAGGGCAGTTATATATAGAGGGTGCCCAAAAGGTAATCCGGATTCAAAGAGATCTATATCGCAGCATCCACAATCTGGTTAATAAATGTCATATTAACATAGGGGTCACTTCTCAATTTGGATTGGGCATGCTAACTGAGATAATCCCAAAATTAAAAAAGCAGTTCCCTGAGGTAACAATAGAGATATCAGAAACCAGCGTTCCTGATCTGACTAATATGATTCTGGAAGAAGATATTGACTGTGGATTGATGGCACTCAATACAATTGAGCCCTTCTCTTTTGAACAGGTAGACATTTTACGGAAGGAAGAAGTATATTTTGCCATACCTTCCAATCATCCGTATCATAAGCAGAACACGAACACAAGTGAACCGATTCCTATTACAGCTTTACCTGCATTGTTTAATACAGATAATTTTCTTCTTCCCAGAAAGGGTTCTTCCCTGCGGATACTGGCAGACGAGATATTTTCTGTCAGCCATTACAAGCCGAATACCATGTGTGAGACCAATAGCGTTATCGCCACACGAAGCATGGTTGCTATGGAAATTGGAGTTACCTTGATTGCAGATTCCTGCGTTAATGACAAAGCACATATCGCTTACTATCCCCTAGACCCTCCGATATACCGCTACAACGCACTGGTGCGTCGGAAAAATCTGATTATCAATGGACCAGAATCTATGTTTTGTGATTATGCAAAAAAATATTTTAACAAAAATAAGTAAAGCGTCAAAAAGTGCGTTTCTGTGAACAACCAGGAACGCACTTTTGTATGAGTTATATCACAATTAATTACAATAGCATGCACCAGAGCGGTATGGTAATCAACGACATTAACGTTGTGAATACCACACATTTTGTTCCAAAGATATAATTACCACCATATTTGGCGGAAAGGATTGCGGTAGTACTTCCAGCAGGCATACCTGCCAGTAAAACTGATACTCCAGTTAACAGCGGGTCAACATGACAGAGCTTACATCCCACAAAAACCAGCAATGGAATCAAAAAAAGTCGAATCAATGTGAAATAAATCAAAGTCTTACTTAAAATAGTCTTTATATCCACTTCAGCAAGGATCGTTCCAATCAAGAGCATCGATAACGTGGTTGTACACCCACCTACTGACCGGATTGTATTATAAAGAAATACTGGCAAAGGTATCTGAGAAATCATAAGCGCCAATCCAATGTATACTGCTACGATACATGGGTGAGTGACTACTTTTTTGATTACCGTCTTGCGGTCAGGGCTTTTCGTAAAATATGCAACTCCAGCTGACCACATTACGATTCGTAGTGGTATTAAAAAAATGGAAGCATACATGAGTCCTTGTGCTCCAAACATCCCTTCTGCAATTGGATTTCCCATAAAGCCTGCATTCGAACAGCACGTTGCATATTGTAACACCTGTTTTATTGACGCTGGCTGCTTATTATACAAGGTATTGCTTAGTATCAGGCAGACAGCCTGAACCAGAATTGATATGGTAAATACAATAATAAATCCTTTCATAATATCAAAGCTCAGTTTCATCTGAAACGAGTAAATAATATTACAGGGCAGTATTAGATAGATGACCAAATCAGTCAGTATCGCAGTTCCCGCCTGTGGTAGGATATTGAGTTTCCGTAATATTACGCCTGCTGCAACCAGCAAAAACAAAGTCCCCTGCAACGAAAATAAACTTCCCATTTCCATGACGTTTTATTCCTCTCAATATTTATAGATTATCAACTCAGTAAAGTAACGATTACTTATTAAATTGCATACCGACTTTTAATAAACGGAACATTCTATCGGCAGCTCCTGTATACAGCTCTTCTGCACGATCCAATGCTTCGTTAATATCCATAGCGCCATTGATGGTCGGAATAATACTGTCCACGCCGTGTTCAAATATTTTACTAGCACCATCTCCCATACCACCTACAATCGCAATCGCCGGAACACCTTTTTGTTTACAGCGCATACCGACACCGCTAGGAACCTTACCAAACGCAGACTGCCAATCAATACGTCCTTCACCGGTAACTACCAGATCAACGCCCTCTAATAAGGAATTAAAATCAATTAAATCCAATATTGTTTCAATACCGGATTTTAAATTTGCTCCTAAGAATACACACAGTGCAGCTCCTAGCCCGCCTGCCGCTCCTGCTCCCGGTATTTTATCTACATCCACTCCAGTCTTTTCCTGGATTATTGCGGCGTATTGTTTCATTCCAGCTTCTAGTTCATCTAAAATCTCAGGGGTACCGCCCTTTTGTTTTCCAAAGGTATATGTAGCTCCTTCCGTTCCAGTCAGCGGATTGTTAACGTCACACATAACGGTAAATGCTGTCTCAGCAATTGCAGGGTGCATTCCGCTTGTATCAATGTCTTTTACTTTTTGTAAATCAGAACCAATTCCGGTAAGTACCTGATCATCTGCACCCAAAAAACGTACGCCCAGAGCACGCATGGCACCCATACCACCATCGTTGGTCGCACTGCCTCCGATTGCGATAGATATCTTACGATATCCACGGTCTAATGCATCTTTAATCAATTCTCCAGTTCCGTAGGTAGTGGTATTCAATGGATTTCTCTTCTCAGTAGGAACCATAGGAAGTCCGGAAGCTGTCGCCATCTCAATAATCGCAGAATCCCCATTAAACTCACCATAATAAGCCTCCGTCACTTCCATCAAAGGCCCATGAATCTTTACCTTCCTGATGTTGCCTTTGGTCACTGAAAGGACTGCATCTACCGTTCCTTCTCCGCCGTCTGCGATAGGAATCCCACGCGTATCACACGCTGGGAATACCTTATTCGCAACTTCGGTCAATAGCTCAATGATTCTTTCAGATGATAACGTCCCCTTAAATGAATCTGATGCAAATAAAAACTTCATATATTGCTCCTATCTGCGTGCTTTAGCACGCGTATAAATCAAGGGGTACGAAAGTGTTCTTTCACATTTTCCTCCCCATCGCATTATTCTGATTGTTTGTGCTGCATATAGTTATCCATAGCCTTTGCAACTACTTTAGAATAAGCAGTTGCTTCTACCACAGTTTTGGCTCCGAGTACTACGTCACCGGAAGCGAAGATCCCATCGCAGGTAGTTTCTCCATTTTCATCTGTTAAAAGTAGACCATACTTGGATGCTTTCAGCCCATCCGTCGTATTTACTAGCTTGTTCTTTGGTCCCTGACTGATTGAAATGATTGTAGAATCAGTATAAATCTGTTCCTTTTTGTCTGACAGACCAACCTTGTAACCAGCTTCATCGAAGATAATATCTTGGAATACAGGACCATCATCTGTAATTTCTATAATATGTTTTCCAAATTCTAATTTTGCGCCATCTATCTTGGCATAATCAGTCTCATGTTTGCTAGCATTGCTAGTCAACCCTCTGGCATATAAGATTACTTTAGAGGTTCCCTTACGAATTGCAGTTCTGGCAACATCCATGGCTGCATTACCCATCCCTATGATAGCCAAAGAATTACCTATATCGTAAGCATCCGGATTAGCCAGATAGTCAATAGCAAAATGCACGTTTCCCAGAGATTCACCCTTTACCCCAAGCGTCTTAGGTTTCCAAATTCCAGTTCCAATAAAGATACTTTCATATCCATCCCGAATCAGATCTTTAATCTCCAAGGCTGTACCAATGGCAGTATTGGGGCGGATCCTAACGCCGATTTCTTTTAATTTATTTCTATATCTTTGTAAAATAGTTTTTGGAAGGCGGAACTCAGGAATTCCATATTGAAGAATACCGCCAATCTTATCTTTGGAATCAAAGATTGTAACGTCGTAGCCTTCCTTCGCTAATTGTATAGAAATTGTAATGCCTGCCGGTCCAGCTCCGATTACCGCAACCTTCTTGCCATTCTTGGCCTTGCACGGAATCTGCATCTTGTCTAAACAGGTGTCAGAGATATAATTTTCAATACTGCTGATATGAACCGGTTGGCCTTTTCTTCCCAGGACGCAGTGTCCCTCGCATTGATTCTCATGATTACAAATCAGTGAGCAAATTAAGGACATAGGGTTGTTATCAAAAAGCATCTCTCCTGCTTTGTTTAGATCCCCTTCTTTTAATTTTTTGATTATTTGTGGAATTGGGGTATGAATTGGACATCCCTCCTGACACATTGGTTTTTTACAATTTAAGCAACGATTTGCTTCATCAATTACATGAACTGCCATAGAATATCCTCCCTTTATAAGCGTATCATAATTACGATGCTCCTATTATATCAAAATTCAGAAAAAAAAACAGACCAGTAGCATAAAAAAGGGCCACTCGTCTGCTTTTTGTCATGTATTAGCTACTAAATCAATCCAACTTTCTGCATCTGCGTTCTGATTTTATCTAATACAGGACCTTTCGGTGTTGCCATGCTAGGTCTGTATGGAAGTCCGATATCTCTGCCACGTAAGTTTGCCATATCCTTTGCGGCAACTGGAAAGCTTGCCGGATCCATCGCTAATCTGACAGGATTTAATTTAAACTGTGCCTCTAAAGAACCCTCCAAATCGCCTTCTACGAACTTATTATAAACTGCTACGATTAATTCTGGCATGAAGTTTGCCGCGGTACACACACCGCCAACAGCTCCGTGACACATAGAAGCATACAATAAAGTATCTTTTCCACCGAATACCCTGAAACCCAAATGACGTGTTCTGCGGATAAATTCAGCAAGCTGTGTAATATCGCCGCTGGTGTCTTTCATACCTACAATGTTAGGAACTTCTGTAGCCAGACGTTCTACCAAATTTGCTGATAACGTATAATTTACTCTACTTGGATTATTGTAAAGCAGTATCGGTGTTTCTGGAATAGTTTCTGCTATCGTCTTGAAATGTTCAAATAACTCTGTTTCCGTTGGTTTCAGGAACATAGGCTGAAGTATAGAGACACCTGCAGCTCCACAGGCTACTCCCATCTTTGCTAATCTGCAGCATTTCTTTGTACTGATTTCCCCTATACCCATGTATACTGGTACTCTTCCTGCAGCCTGATCAATCATAATCTTCAGACCTCGTTCCATCTCGTCTTCTTCGATCATATAGAATTCACCATTACTGCCGAAAGCTAAGATTCCTAATACACCGCCTTCAATCACATAGTCAACCTGTTCTCTTAATTTAGTCTCCTCGATCAGCTCATCTGCATCAATCGGTGTCAGAATCGGGACAATTACACCCTTGATAAAATCTGTATTCATGCTTTTTTCTCCTTCTATTGTCATGAATTAGGACTCAACCGTTATGTTAGAGATTTTCTCATAGTATTTTACAATACTCGAGTGATCTTCTTTTTCATATCCGTCAGCCTTTAATCCCTGCATGATTTCCATTAATTGTCCAGTTAAAGGAAGTGGAGCGCTTACTGCATGGCCTGCATTTAAAGCATTGTTTAAATCTTTTATGTGTAATTCAATTTTAAAGCCTGGTTTAAAGTTTCTTTCCAACATCATAGGTACTTTTGCATTCATAACATTAGAACCTGCGAGACCGCCTTTGATTGCCTGATAAACTAACTCTGGGTCAGCACCTGCTTTTTTCGCAAGTGTCAATGCCTCAGATACTGCTGCAATGTTAACAGCTACTATGATCTGGTTTGCTAACTTGGCAATATTACCAGCACCTAATTCTCCAACATATACTACAGAGCCGGCCATAACCATCAGTAAGTCATAATATTTATCAAATAATTCTTTCTTACCACCAACCATAACAGACAAAGTTCCGTCGATTGCTTTTGGCTCTCCGCCAGAAACAGGAGCATCAATCATCTCGATTCCCTTCTTGGCAAGCTCTGCACCAATTGCTTTGCTTTCAGTTGGGTCGATAGAACTCATGTCGATTAAAATAGTACCTGGTTTTGCGCCTTCTGCAATTCCACCTGCGCCAAGAGCAGCTGCTCTTACATGAGGAGAATTTGGTACCATAGTGATTATTACTTCACACTGTGCGGCTACTGCGGCGCCATTTTCTGCACCAATTGCTCCACAACCAACTATTTCTTCTACAGAGGCTTTGTTAAAGTCACATACTACCACTTCGTATCCAGCCTTGATTAAATTCTTACACATGGGCTTACCCATAATTCCTAATCCGATAAATCCTACTTTCATTTTCGTATACCTCACTTTTCATTATACTTCACTATTTTCAGTTACTTGGCATATCAGATTAAATTCCAAGATGCCTATGCGTTGATTATAGTTGGCTGAAAAGAAATATTCTATTGGCGTATTCCACGAAAACCGGATGAAACTATGTACAATCCCAATAATGTATCAATTTCTGAAACATTATTGTTTCATTCGTTTCATATTTGTTTCTATTTTCCATCAATCTCATACTTTTTCATATGGCGCCACAAAGTTGCTTTGCTGATTCCAAGCTCTTTTGCTGTCTGTTCTCGACTACCGCCATGTTTTTCTAAAGCTTTCTGTATCGCCACTGCTTCTCGACTTTTATAAGTATATCTGCGTTCATTCTTAATATCAGGCTCAGCGTCAGGATATAATTCCTGAAGCAGATGATTCACCACAATTTCATCAATTGTTCTTTTATTAGCTGTTAGAATCAGTCGTTCACAAAAGCTTTCTATCTGAAGCAGGTTCCCCTTCCACAGATATTCCATCAAAGATTTCTGGGCACCGTTAGTCAATACATGATACCGAGAATATCGGTCGCAGCTTTCTTTTATACAATCGGCAAGGATCTGCTTCAAATCATCCTTACGTTCCCGAATAGGGGGTATCGCGATCGTCAAACCATTGAGCAGATAGTATAAATCTTCCCTAAAGTTTCCCTGTTCCACCATAAAGGAAAGTGAAGTGGGGGCTGTTACCAATACCCGCACATCTGCCGGCTCTAGCTGTGAAAGAGCATTTTCGCTTCTCACCTTATAGCGAATTAATTGATATAGCCTATATTGGTTCGACTGGCTCAATTTGTGGATTTCTTCAATCAGAATTGTCCCACCCTGGGCTCTGGCCAAAGCTCCCTTTTCCCCAAAGATAATATTCAACTGCGCCTCTTCCGATAAGCCGTCGCAATGAACCTCCACGTACGATTCATCATTTCGCAGACTGTTATTATGAATACTTTGCGCTAAAAGGCGTTTTTCCGTCCCTGTCTCCCCTGTAATCAAAACTGGTCTATCCGACTGCGAATAAAGCTTTGCAAGGTAAATACAGTTTTTTATTAATGCAGATTGTTGAATAATATCCTGAAAATTTCCTAAAGCTACCAGCCTATTCTTGCTATGCTTGCGCAAACTATCCTGCTTTGAATCTTGTTTTTTCATCATTTTATGGCAGGATAAAATTGCTCCGTCTACCAAACCATCGATTTGTACTGGGGCCAAAATGGCAAAGATGGAAGTACGCTTCACCTTCATAAACAGCGAATAAGTTTCCTGCCCCTGCGTCAGTACCTGCTCTAACTTATCCTTTTCAATATCCCGAAAAATTTCCGCAACATGTATGCCTACCGTCTGCTCTTTCTTGGCTTCTAGAATACCTTCCATAATTGGGTTAATATCTGTAATCGTCCCATACTGATCCATTTTCACCACACCGTCGAAAGAATTGTCTAACAGTGTTTCCATCTGAGCTGCGTTTCTCTTTTCCACACCCATGGCATATTTCATGCTTTCCGCCATAGAAAACGCCGTTCTTAAGGAATCTTCCTTAATGGATAAAAACAGGGAAGGGACCTTGTATTCCGTAGCCACCTCTACTGCCGTATCACCGCCGATAATCAGATCCGCCTCATCCTCCGCTGCCGCCACCGCCGCATCACGAAGTCCGATACCATTAATAGCGTAGTAAGTCCGTAACTCAATATCATATATGGTATCAAAATAAGACATATCGCAAAACATATTTTTAAAACCCACTACAGCTATCACTGGCCGGGGTTTGTTGATAATCTGCTTGGCTTTCGTCACCAGAAGCGCCATCTCCTGTGCAGTAATCACAATTTCTACAACAGGGATCTCCGTATATTGTTTAATCAGTGAAGCCTGCAGACCTCTTGCAATAATGATGGAGGCACCATTCGCAATGGAATCTCTCGCCTCCATCACCGCTTTCTCCGTCTGGATGACCCGCATTTCCTCAATTTCATACTTTTTTTCCTGCAAAATGTTATGAGCCTGATAAAGCATCTCGTCTCTTGACACTAGTAATGCTATTTTTCCCAATCTATACCCTCCATTTCATTTCGTCTCTTCTTATCTTTCACTATTTCTCATATCATATCACAATTACAGCCATTCTATATTATTTTATTGCAAAAATGTACTTTAAATAGAGTATATGGTAGAATAAAGTAAAGAATAAAATATACTTGCACCAGGGGGCAAACAATGATATCGACTCATGTCAGTGATGATAATAATGATTATAAATTACTTAGATTAATATGCTTATTTGGAGCAGTTGGCTCTCCCATAGCCACATTAGCATGGTTATATACCATTTCAACAATTACTTCAGGTAGAAGTTATATAAGTTTCTTCCAATGTGTAATGTTTTCTGTTATGTTTATATTAATTTATTTATTGACTTATTTTAATGATGCTGCCAAAAGGAATGCCTATTACTATATATACGGAATTTACTATTTTACAGGAAGTAATTTTGTCTATGTTGTTTTTCGTAATAATTTTTCAATACAAGCTGTCTTGTTAATGATTTTAATTAACTGTAGTATAATTATGGTAGTCAAAAAAATTTCTCATTTAATTTATTATATTTCTTATACCCTGGTGTTAATATTGATTGCTTTGTGTTCACTTGAACAACCCGAAATCAACAGAGTGTTTTTAATCATCTTTTTATTATTATACTATCTCTTAACTTTTGGATTTGTAAAAATAAAACTAGATGCACAGGATGCTTTATATAAAAGTGAAGAGGATTACCGAAACTTGGTTGAAATTTCTCCTCAAGCGATCTTAGTAAGTCAAAATGATAAAATTGTGTATTGCAATTCCGCAGCAATTAAACTTGCCTCTGCTCATAACTCAAGTGATCTTAAAGGTAAACCAATCACCAACTTTGTTAACCCTTCTAGTTTAGAGAATATTAGAACACAGACAAATGTTGTATTAAACGGTGAGGAACCAGAATATCTTGAGCAAAAATTTACTAGGCTAGATGGAAAAGAAGTTGATGTCGAAGCTAATATTATTAGTATTAAGCACCACGGTAAGCAAGCGATCATGAGTATAATTAAAGATATTACTGAACGTAAAATAGCAGAAAAAGAGATTAAATACATAGCATATCATGATACTCTGACAGGATTGCCCAACCGTTATTTACTAAATACCAACTTAAGTGACCTAATAGCAAATCCGTATAAAGGTAATCAAACCGTCGCCGTATTGTTCATAGATTTGGACCGCTTTAAGATAGTAAACGATACATTGGGCCATAACTATGGTGACATTCTATTACAGCAAGTATCAGAAAGATTAAGAGAATGTGTACGTGAAGGTGATATTGTCTCACGTTATGGTGGTGACGAATTTGTTATTATTATTAATACCTTCAATTATATTAACGATAACTCCATCGCACAAAGGATTCTTGATGAATTCTGCAAACCATTTAATGTAAATAACCATGAAATATTTATTTCTCCTAGTATAGGTATCAGTCTCTACCCTAAGGATGGAAATAATGTAGATACCCTAATAAAAAATGCAGATGCCGCTATGTATCTTGCTAAAGAAAAAGGAAAGAACAATTTTAAATATTATTCCTTGAGTTTAAACAAAAAAATAACTAGAAGAATGGAATTAGAAAATGGGTTACGCAAAGCGTTATTTAATAATGAGTTTGAGCTCTTTTACCAACCGCAAATTAATTTAAATTCTAACAAAATAATTGCGATGGAAGCATTACTTCGCTGGACTCATCCCCAACTTGGGAGTGTTACTCCTTCAGAATTTATTCCCATTGCTGAAGAAACAGGTCTCATTATTCCAATCGGAGCGTGGGTGCTCAAAACAGCTTGTGCCCAGAACAAAGCATGGCAGGATGAAGAATTTTCTTGCATTCCTGTGACTGTAAATGTTTCTCGATGCCAACTTATATTTTCAAATTTCATAGATAATATTAATAAAGTTTTAGAAGAAACCGGGCTCAAAGCAAGTTATCTAGATATAGAAATAACAGAAAGTGTTATGCAAGAAATTGACAGTATGTCCACGTCACTTAATGATTTAAAGTCATTGGGCGTAAAGATATCAATTGATGATTTCGGGACAGGTTATTCCTCCTTAAGTATACTAAAAAACTTAAGCATTGATAATCTAAAAATCGACATATCATTTATAAATGATATTACAACAAATGCAAGAACAGAGGGAGTAATTAAATCCATAATTGATATGGGACATTATTTAGATCTTACTATTATTGCAGAGGGCGTTGAGCAAGAAGAGCAATACACTATATTAAAGAATCATAACTGTGATGCGATTCAAGGCTACTACTTTAGTAAGCCACTTTGTGTTAAAGACATTGAGCAGCTTTGGCATAAGTTAACCTAACCGTACACCACTTTGATGACCAATAAGGAAAACCTGTTTTTAGATTAGTAATTAAAATACCTTTTGCCAATAATTCTGAATAAAACCAAAGTACTTAATCATTTTATGAGAGACCTACAATAAAATATCATTAAAAAAGAACTCAGCATAATGAACTGACCCCCATAAGTTAGACCTAAAAATCTAACGTATGGGAGGTCAGTTTTTCTATTGCAAAAAATAGTTACCAATTTAAGAAAGAAGTTGTCAACGCATACTTAAATGGAGAAGGTGGATACAAGTACCTTGCAGAAAAATATAGCATTACAGGCAAGTCAATGGTTTTTAAATGGATCAATGCTTATAAAGAGTTTGGTGATGAAGGGTTAATGCGTTCCAGAAAAAATAAAACATATACTTTCGAATTTAAACTTCATGTGGTAGAGTTATATTTAACAACAGAAGTTTCTTATCAGGAACTAGCTTTATCAGTTGGAATGAATAATCCACCATTGATTACCAAATGGGTTAATGATTTCAGAATTGCGGGTCCTGATGCTTTGCGACCAAAGCCGAAAGGACGGAAGAAATCAATGGAATCATCTAAGAACTCCCACCCCAAAAAACTGGTTGATATCAGACCAATTGATACAAGTGCTGAGCATGTAAAACAACTTGAAGATGAATTACTAAGATTGAAAATAGAGAATGCCTATTTAAAAGAACTGAGGAGGCTGCGTTTAGAGGAGGAAGCTCTTCTGAAAAAACAGCGAGAATTATCCACAGCCTCCGAGGAGCCTTCAAACTAAAAGATATTCTCGCATTCACAGGTTATCCTAAAGTAACATATATGTACTGGCAATAACGCTTTGATAGAGAAAATCCAAATATGGATCTTGAGCAAAGAATCCTGGAAGTCAGAAAAGAAAACAAAGATTTCGGCTATCGTCGAATTTATGGAGAATTAAGAAAACAGGGACTCATTGTAAACAAGAAACGGGTTCAACGTATTGTTCAAAAACTAGGTATTCAAGTCATTTCATTTACCAGAAAAAGCCGTAAATACAGTTCTTATAAAGCCAAGGTGGGTAAGGTTGCTCCCAATAGAGTTCACAGAAGATTTGATACTCATATTCCACACCAAAAGATTACAACAGACACCTCTGAATTTAAGTATTATGATATAGATGACAAAGGACGAGTGATCATCAAGAAACTCTATCTGGACCCATTTATGGATTTGAGCAATAGAGAAATAATTAGTTATGGTATTTCACAAAGATCATCCGCTGAGAATATAATGAATGCTTTAAATGAAGCCATAAAAATTACAAGCGATTGTAAATACAGGCGCACATTTCATTCAGATCAAGGATGGGCTTACCAGATGAAGGCTTATAGTTATAAGCTGAAAGAAAATAAAGTCTTCCAAAGTATGTCACGGAAAGGAAACTGCCATGATAATTCAGTAATGGAAAACTTCTTTGGAATTATGAAACAAGAGATGTATTATGGTGTGGTTTATTACAGTTATGAGGAACTCAAAGAGACAATAGACAAATACATAAAGTATTATAACGAAAAACGAATTAAAGAGAAACTAGGATGGATGAGTCCAGTAGAATACAGGCTCAGTCGCTTAGCTGCATAAAATAATTGCGTAGCAGTTAAAAACTACTACGCAATAAAGTCTAACTTATTGGGGTCACATCATATATTTTTTTGAACTTCCTACTTTTTTTATTCTTTTACGATTTACACTAACTTCTTTCTATGATTAATATTTGGTATCGGAGTTACTACCTATTATGCGCAGGAGCTTATAACACTTATCAGAGTGGACATCAATTTGACATCAATTATTTTGAATTTTTACATTCTAATTTGTATGATTATAAAAAATTAAAAAGTAAAAAGAAACTCTAAACACCTAGTTTATAAGCATTTAGAGTTTCTTTTAATCAAGGCGACAACCAGATTTGAACTGATATACCATTTCACAAACCCTTATAGAAAGGAGCGTTCAGCGATATCCGATTTGATTTGCATACAGATTGCATACATTTTATTTAACTTGACTTAGGCAGTAGGATTTGAACCATCTGCACTATTCGCAAGCACTGATAGAAAGGGCATTCCGCATACCGGATTTGAAAGTAATCAAACTCATTTTATTTACACTAACACTAATTTAACGTTTTCTGTCACTGTTCAAATCTTTTATCACTTAAATCTGGTCCAGCTACGACACTTTGTCGCTGTTCAGTCGCTGTTCAATTCTTTTTATCACTTAAATCTGGTCCAGCTACGACATTTTGTCGCTGTTCTGTCGCTGTTCAATTCTTTTTATCACTTAAATCTGGTCCAGCTACGACACTTTATCGCTGTTCTGTCGCTGTTCAATTCTTTTTATCACATAAATCTGGTCCAGCTACGACACTTTGTCGCTACTCTGTCGCTGTTCAATTCTTTTTATCACTTAAATCTGGTCCAGCTACGACACTTTGTCGCTGTTCTGTCGCTGTTCAATTCTTTTTATCACTTAAATCTGGTCCTTCTACGACACTTTGTCGCTGTTCTGTCGCTGTTCAATTCTTTTTATCACATAAATCTGGTCCAGCTACGACACTTTGTCGCTGCTCTGTCGCTGTTCAATTCTTTTTATCACATAAATCTGGTCCAGCCACTACACTTTGACACTGTATTGTTGCTGGATACATCTAATTAACACATGAATTATTTCCAGCTACGACACTATCATTAAATAATTGTTTATCAATCATTATCTTTATTATAGTTTATTTTATACCTTAGCTTACTAGATTTAGTGCTTTCTCCGTTAGTTATAATTAATCCGAGTTCAATCAACTTTTTAATTTGTCTTTGAGCTTTTCTAACATCATACCCAAAATGCTCACCAAATTGTTCTCTACTCACTTCAACATTTTCCTTAATATAATTATATTCTAGATCTGTTTTATCCTCATTCATAATCAACGAGAATGTCAAATTCAAATAAGGATCTTCATAATTAAATACTGGTACCGGCAAAGAATATTTCTCCGGCATGCTTATAAATGTATCCATTCCGAATCTATTCTCTTCCATTAAGCCCAACACATTAAAAACATATGCAATTTTTGGATTTCTTGCCAATGATGGTGCTTTAAAATTTACTAATTGTTCTAAAGTGATTGGATTTATAGGTAAGCCCGGACTTCTCACAACAACTTTATCGCTAAAAATCTCTAAATATATTTTAGCTCCTTCAATCTCATAATCTCGATGAACTATTGCATTGACAATAGCTTCCCTTATAGGCTTATAATCCAGAAGTTGGCTTTTTTCTCTTTTAGATTCGCTTCTATTAATTATCCACGGGATAGTTTTTGTGTACCATTCCTCGATTTTTTTAGGTATCAATACCAACGGTCCAGAAAAATCCTCATGAGACTCTAAATCTTTTATTCCGAAAGATGTTTTTACTTTAATAACTGCTTGGGGTATGTATTCTCTTGGATTCTTTGCAAACAGTAAAACACACACTTTACTAAAATCATATTTATCATTATCATAATTTAACATACCTAATTTTTTCAAATGACTAATAAGCTTATCATAATTTTCACTAATATCAATATTTGCAGCATTAGCATATTCTATTAATGCCTCATCCGATAATATCTCAAGACTATTATCACTTATATTATTATCAAGTAATTCATTAGTACCCTTTTCTTCTATTTCCTCTGCTCGATGTAATGCTTGAGTAAGAAATTCAGAATTTTCATCCTTGATAATTTTCTGAAATTCTTTATCAAACATGTTCACTTTAATTCCCCGGGATTGAATATATTTTATACCTTTTGTTGCAACTGTTGGGTCCGGATCTTCTATTCCAATATATACTTCAGAAACTCTAGCATTCACTATTCTTTCAGAGCAACTTAATTTTGGTGCTTTTCGTGCTCCTGGTGCGCATGGTTCAAGAGTTGCAAATAATACTGAACCCGTTAAATTTTTATGTCTGTTTTTTCTTTCAATCACTGTAAATTCGGCATGATCTCCATCTCTCAACTCCCCCCTACATGCAGTACAGACCGTGTTATCGGGTAATACTAATAAAGCACCAACTTTGGGACTTATTTTGCCATCATCTCGCTTCTCATACACAGACTCTCGCATAACATCTATAGCAAGACTCATATATTTTCTTTTATCGTTTTCTGTCATACTTTGACCCTTCTTTTTATTTAATATAACATTATTATATATATGTCTGATAATTATGTCAATAATAACCATAACCCTGCTTTTTCTGACAATGATTAATTCGAAGTATTATGCCATAAACAATTTTTATCCCCAAAAACATGAACTACTGTATCCAGAACCTTACTTTTAGTTCTGTGATGCAACATCCAATTGATTATCATACTTCTCCTCTACGTTTATCTACTAATGATTATCCTTTATCATTCTTCAGAGGGTGGAACATGGCTCCATTCTACCTGACTGGTATACCACCGCTTACGATAATATTCATAGTCCTCATATCCGTTATCCACCTCATCATAGTCATGCGTGTGTATTTCTTCATCACGCTCATCTTTATAAGTCACTCTGTAGGTATAAGGCTTGACATCTATTTCCCTGTTCTGAGTTCTGCTATTCCAGTATTTCACGCCCGGAGCATGCTCATGAACTTCTGGATCATCAGTATCTATTTTCACAGTTTAGTTAGTGTCATCGTTGTCATCATCAAAATCCAATAAAGGAATAGAATCAGAATCTTCATCTAAATCCTTAGAGACTAAATAAATCAATCCTACTACGTCACCGATACCTGCAGCAATCTTTGTTCCGGTCTTAAAGGGAGATTTCCACTTAGTGCGTCGATCCGCTCTGCTTTCGTCATATAGACCATGCTTATTCTGGTCCATTACATATAAAAGAGTTGTTAGACATTACTTATCTAACAACCTCTTTATTGTATTACATTTTTTCTATTTCTTCTTTTAGTTTTCTTTTAAGCGATTTTGATACTGGATATTTTTGAATTTTATTTAAGATACTACTTTTGGTTTCTCCTTTTTTATATAATTCTTTTACTACTCCTGTAAATATAGCATCAAAACCAAATTCTGTTAATCCATGGGCTAACAATCCTGCTACTCCTAAAAATGCAATTCCTCCAAGCATTCCTCCAGGTCCTAATGCTGCTAATGCAGCTGTTATGGCTGCTGCCCCTGTTAATCCCGAAGCCGCCATTGCAACTACCAACATTAATCCTGGCACTCCTAATGCCGCTACTTTAGAAATTAATTTTTCCAATTTAAGTACCTCTTTTATAATTATTTATCTTTTGGTTTCCTTGTTCCGAAAATCTTTGACATCCAAATAGCGCTTCCCGCCGCAAAACCTATCGCTCCCCCTACGATTTCGATTTCACAAACATTAGAATTGGTTTCCAACCTGTTGTTAAGCGTTTCCTATATAAAAACGGTGAGCTATGAGGTGTAATACAAGCAAGTGTCCAATGATATGTCAAATGCTTGCTTAACAGAGCGATTTGTTCGGGTAGGTAACTTTGCCCTACCATACATAATAACAATCCGTTATCTCGTAACACACGATTTGCAACCCGTCCTAAATCTTCAAAAAGAGGAACACCCTCACGGCAATATAAAGCATCAGTGAGCAGCAAATCGACACTAGAATCAGCTATTTGCGGAATGCCTTGTTTAATATCAGCTACAAATATCCTGCAGGAATCATCACCAAGTTCCACATACAAGCTGTTACGAGCAACCTTTGCTTCCTTGAATAGCAATCTTTGAGCATACACAGGACTCGACAATTTCTTTGATTCCATGATGGTGAGCACACCTTCTGCCTTAATAGCTCGCTTGCCTTGCTCACTCAAATTTTCGAGGATGCGTGGATTCTTTATTACATAAGGATGCAATCTCCAGGCATCTTTTATTGTGTTCGATTGGTCAATAAGACCGGCTTTTTTCATTTCTTCCCTGATTTTTAGTACAGTTGCGTGTGAACATCCGCAAATCCGAGCTATGCTTCTACTAGAAAGCAAAGGGTCTTCTTTTATACATTCTTTTATTTGTAGACGGCGTTGTTCCTGCGAAAGTTGGCGTTTTGGCTTATTCATACACACATCTCCTATTTTTTCTGTAGCTATTATAGCATACCTTCAGCGTTTTGTCCGCATCGTTTGCTCTTGGCCGATAAGTTTTATGACCGTTTTATGACCTTTGCCGGACTGTTGTTTGCTCTTGACGCTAAAATTTATTTTTGATGAATGGGTGCCTGCCTCAATACCTACTAAATTTAGAATTTTAGGGGGTTTAATTATGGCTAGAAGCACTAAAAGCGGAAACTTATATTACTTATTGCAATTCTTACCATCTGATGGTATGCTTTCGGCATCGGGTATCGCAGAACTACACGCATATATGAGCAAAGAAAGTATACTGAAAGAAGTGATCGACCTTACCAAGGTTAAAACCAGACCAGACGGGAGAAGCTATATTTACATCAACCGCAAGCAGTTTAATGGTGCAGATTATCCTGATTTGATTTGTAAGATTTACGCCTTATATTTTGGAACAAGAGTAACAACATTAGAGGAATTGTATCCACAATGGCAGATATGGCGCAGGGACTTCACATAGACATCTGATAAAACTATAAAAGAGAATAGCTATCTTTGGTCAGCATTCTTTGAGGATACTGATATTGTAAAAGTTCCTATGGTTAATCTGAAAACTATTGATTTCATAAGGTTCTTCAGACTTATGACAAAGGATGGCTTTATCACCAGAAGACGTTTCAATGACGCTAAGAGTATCCTTAACAGTATGTTCTATTATGCGATTGAGCAGGAAATTGTAGAAAGAAACTCTTTGAGGGATATCGATTACAAGCAGTTTTCTTACAAACCAGAAAATGCACATACCGACATTTTTACGATTGCAGAAAGAGAACTGATTTTAGATTATCTTGCAGATAAGAATGATTTGTTGTCTTTAGCTATTCAATTGGATTTCTGTTTGATATCAAGAATTGGTGAAATTAAGGCTTTGAAATGGTCCGACCTTAACTTTAAGAACAAAACTATACGTTTACAAAGACAGTTCCTCAGTTCTCAGGATGTTAATGATGATTTATCATTTCAAGAGACGAAACACTATTGTGTAGATTACGTTAAGGGAAAAACTGCTCAGGGATTTCGAGATTTGCCATTGATACCAAAGGCCTTAGCGATAATTGATAGGATTAAAGCAGTTAATCCCGATAGTGAATATCTTTTCGTACATAGCAATAATCAGCCAATCACAACGATTACGTTCAATCGCCATATTGAAGCAATCTGTAAGAAACTAAATATCCCGTATCCCAGTTCTCATAATACAAGATTTTGTGTAGCGTCCTTGCTTTACAAAGACGGTATTCCCGCTACTGTAATTCAAGGACTTCTAGGACACACTACTTTAGCGATGACGCTACACTATCTACGGAATGTCACACCAAACGACGAGGTATTCAGCCAGATTACAGAGGCTCTTAGTAAGTCTGCATACACTTGCATACAATAACTGAGTACATAAAAAATCCTCAAAGCCTTATTTTTCAAGGTTTTGAGGACTTCTAAGAGAGAGGCGACAGTGAGATTTGAACTCGCGATCAGGGTGTTGCAGACCCATGCCTTACCGCTTGGCTATGTCGCCATAACTGTATTATTTTTTGTTTGTTTTGTAGTTATTATATTATAACAATGTCTTGATTATACGTCAAGGATAAATACTATTTGTAATAATATACTTTTCTGAAAATCAATGTCTGTCATATAAATACCTAGATAATAGAAAAAACAGAAAATATTAATTGAATTTTCTGTCTTCTAATTATGTTAATAGATTTGGCAAGCCAAATCAATTATTGACTTTATCTACACACGAAAATGTTTACATCTAAAAACAGTCAAACCTTTTTAGGTCAAGTCCTCGACCTATTAGTAACAATCAGCTCCATACGTTACCGTACTTCCACATTTGTCCTATCAACCTCGTCGTCTTCAAGGGGTCTTACTAGATT
>Ga0209511_1000766_pt1 | contig 30347 bp, 27 predicted proteins | sample SSSSmetaG_FD_184141 | JGI IMG/M metagenome (GOLD analysis project Ga0209511, IMG submission 184141) | Glacier valley bacterial and archeal communities from Borup Fiord, Nunavut, Canada, to study Microbial Dark Matter (Phase II) - ​SSSS... | ecosystem: Environmental > Aquatic > Freshwater > Ice >... | reverse complement strand
CGCCGAGTTGGCGACGCTGAATCCGGCGTCGGTGGCCACCCGCTTCGCCATCGCGCAGAGGCGCACCATGTCTGGGTCGCCCCGGTCGAGCGCATCCGCTGCTCGAGCCAGGAGCGTGCGGGCCGATTCGAGCTCGGTGTCCATGTCGGCGAGTTGGAAGAGCAGGGCCTGCTGGTCGATGAGTGGCCCCCCGAAGGCGGTGCGGCTCTTGAGATAGCTGACAGTCGCTTCGAGCGCGGCCTGGCCCCCACCGAGAGAGCACGCACCCATGTTGATGCGCCCGCCATTCAGACCACTCATCGCGATGCCGAAGCCGTCGCCCTCCTGGCCGAGTAGATTGGCGACGGGCACGCGCACGCCGTCGAAGAAGACCTGGCGGGTCGGTTGCGCATGCCAGCCCATCTTCTTCTCGAGCGGTCCAAAACTGAGCCCGGCAGTGCCGTCCGGCACGACGATGGCACTGATGCCCTGGCTGCCGGTATCGGCCGTGCGCGCCATCACGATGTAGACAGCGGAGGATCCCGCACCCGAAATGAACTGTTTCACACCGTCGATCACGTAGTCGCCGCCGTCGCGCACCGCCCGGGTGCTGAGGGCCGCGGCATCCGATCCCACCCCCGGCTCGGTGAGGCAATAGCTGCCAAGCGCTTCCATCGTGGCGAGTTGCGGAACCCACCGGGCACACTGTTCGTCCGTGCCGAAGCTGTCGATCATCCACGTGACCATGTTGTGAATCGAGATATAGGCCGCAATCGTGGTGTCTCCCTTCGCCAACTCTTCGAAGATGAGCACCGAGTCGGCGCGGCTGAGCCCCGATCCGCCGAATTGTTCACGCGAATAGATGCCCCCCATCCCGAGCTCGCCGGCCTGCCGCAACACCTCGACCGGAAAATAGTGGGTCTCATCCCATTCGGCCGCGTGCGGCGCGAGCGATTCCGTGGCGAATTGGCGCACCATCTGCACAATCGCCGCCTGGTCTTCGGTTACTCCGTACATTCTGACTAATTTACTAGGACTTCCGACTAATTTTACTAGGACTTCCGAGTATTTTCTCGCCAGGTACATCGGTGCCGACCCTGCCGTTTGCGAGAAAGCCGTATTTGCCGTTTGGCAGAATGTCCCTATGACCAACGCATCCGTCGTCTCGGTCAGCCGAGACGAACTCCACCGGTTCAGCAAGCCCGTGGTGGCGGAGATCCTGTTGCTCGCAGGACTGGGAATTCACGGCGACGCGCACTGCGGTGCCACGACTCAACACCGTTACCTGGTCAAGAAGGATCCGATGCGGCCCAATCTCTGCCAGGTACACCTCGTTGACCTGGAACTCTACGACGACCTCGCGCGCGACGGTTGGCCGATCGAACCCGGCCAACTGGGCGAGAACGTGACCACACGCGGAATCGACCTGATGTCGCTTCCGGGCGGGAGCATCCTGCATCTGGGCACCGGTGCGAGCATCCGGATCACCGGAAAGCGCAGCCCATGCAACCAGATCGACGGCTTCCAGCCAGGACTGATGAAAGCGGTGTTCGGCGTGCACGAGTCGGGGAGGCGGGAATCGCGAGCCGGCATCATGGGCGTCGTGCTCACCGGAGGGATCGTGCGCTCGAACGACGCCATACGGGTCGAACTGCCCCGGGGGCCGTTCCGTGCGCTGGTCGCGGTCTGACCGTGCGCTCCGCTCTTCCACGTCGGAGCACACCGAGGGTGGGCCCACCGAACCGTGAGCTGATTGATCCTCGCACTCGTTACCCAGTAACCTGAGCGCACGACCGTTCGAGGGGGGACCAGAACATGGCCGAGACAGGTTCCAACAGCTCGCGGCGGGAGGGTGACGCCTCGCCGGGCGACCGCGACTATCGCCGATTCGCTGGGCGCGTGCTGTTTCCGAGGTTTCCCGCCGACCTCACCGACACTTCACAGTGCCCCGCCTGCTACACGGTTCTGGTGGGGAAGGTCTGCTCGGTCTGCCAGCTCGACCTGTCGCATCCCGCAGCCGCGGAGATCACGACCCTCTCCCTGCAGAGCGCCGTCCTTCTCGATCGACGCCTCGAGGTCATCGGCAGGATCCGCTACGACACCGCACAGGCCGATCTCGCGTCTTCGGCTGCGACCACAATCGCGAACGATGCCCGGGCTTTCGCCCGCGAGGTCGTCCCGGGCCCGGTGACCGAATTCATGCCGGTGTCACTGCCCTCGATGACACCCGCCTCGATGACACCCGCCTCGAGCACGCCGCCAACCGGTGCAGCACGGCCGGGCGCACCCACGACCACCAGCACCGATGCGACGCCCCCTCGACGCTCGAGCGTGCAGGTGATCCTGCTCATCGTGGGCATCTCGCTCCTCTCGGTGGCCGCGATTTTCTTCCTCGTCTACGCCTTCATCAATTTCGGTATTCTCGGTCGCTCGCTGGTCATCGCTGCCGTCACGATCGCCGCTTTTGTCCTCGCCTCGATGCTGCGGCGACGCTCGCTCACCGCTACTGCCGAGGGAATCGCCGTACTCGCGGTGGTGCTCGTCTACCTCGACGCCTTCGCGATCCGCGCCAACGACTTTTTCTCACTCGCGTCGGCGAACGGTGCCGCGTTCTGGGGAGTGGCCCTGCTCATGACCGCGGCGGTATTTCTCGCCTGGCATCGACTGTCCGGCCTCCGCACCCCCCACGTCATCGGCTTCGCGGCCATAGTGCCGGGCGTCGCTCTGGTGGTCGTGGGCCTGGACGAGGTGGCAGATGACGGCAGCCGCGTGTTCCTCGCGTTCGGCGCTGCGGCACTGGCCGGAGTCGCCCACCGCTTCACCGGGCGGGCGGCAACCGCGATCCGTCCGGCCTTCGCGGGTCGCCCCGAGCGCCTCATCGTCCGCGGCCTCACCGGCGTCGCCCTGCTCGGTTCGCTCGTCGCCGCGGCGGCCGTCGCCCCCGACCAGCCGTGGGCGTCGACCCCGGCATTTCTCGGGGTGGCGACCCTCGCGGCGCTGCACGCGTGGCTCGTCGGCTCGGTGTCCGGGGAACCGCCTGCTCCATCCGGCGCGGTCTTCGCATGCCTCGGCGGCGTAGCCGCAGCCGCCGCTGTGGCGGCGGCCGCCCTTCGACTCGGCGATCTGGATGTCATCGCCATCGTGCCCCCGGTCTCGGCCGCACTCGTCACGCTTGCGCTCGAGTCGCTCTGGCGACGTTCGCGCCACTGGGAAGGTGCCCGGACTTCCCACCGTCGGAACGTGCTGGTCGCGACGATCTCAGCCAGCATCATCGCGGGTATCACCCTCCTGTTTCCCCTCGGCCTGGCCATCGGATCCGTTGTGAGCTCGGTGTTGCGCGGCGTCTCGTCGCCCTGGACGCTCGGTGCGAGTGACGAACTCTTTCGCCCCACCACTCTCGTCGCACTGGCGGTCGCTGCGCTGGCGCTCTGCTGCCTCATGATTACGGCGGCCTGGGTCGCGGGCGGCACAATTCGCCCGCGCGGGGCCATCCTGTGCTGGTTCGGCGGGCTCGTCCTGGTCGTCGCGGTGCCGCTCTCGACCACCCTCGGGGCGGTCATGACCGGCTGGCTCGTGCTTTCCGCAGCCGCCTTCGGCGCTCTTCTCCTCGCCCATCTCCGCAGCAATCACCACAGCAGTCACGCCGGGCTTCACGCCCCCCTGATGGTGCTTCTCGCGGTCTCCGGGGTGCTCGGCTACCTGGTCGCGTGGGGCAGCACCGCAACCTGGTGGATCGGGTCGCTCGCCGCGATTGCACTGCTTCTGGCTTCCCGGCTTCTCCCCGCGAGTCCGCTCGGGCGGGCCACTGCGGTGGGTGCCTCCGTGGTCGTCGTGCTCATCGGCGCGGCAGCAGCGGCGCGGCAACTGGCCCTTCCACTCCAGCCGGATTCCGCCGTCGACGCCGACAACGCACTGCGGTTCATCGGCATCATCGCCGTGCTGCTACTTGCGGCGTCCGCTTTCCGTGTGACCACCGGTTTTTCACCGCTCGATCGCCAAGTGGTCTTCTGGATCGGTGGCGCGGTCGCAGCCGCGTCATTCGGCCTGCTGTCCCTCTCGGTCGGGTCGCTCTCACCGGGCGAGCGGATGTCGCTGCTCCTGCCCGAACCCGGTACAAGCCTCGCGGCCGATGCGGGGCTCCTCGCGGCGCTGCTACTCGTGGTGACTCGCCCCCTCACCTCCCGACTGCCGGTTGAGCGGGTCGTCGCGTCCGTCGCACTCGCGCCCGTCCTCTCGCTAACGGTGGATGCATTCGCGCGAGTGGTCGGGCTGCCGGAACTGGTGAGGTCGGTGGGGCCGATCACGGCCGCCCTTCTCGCCGCCGTCGGTGTGCTCGTCGTGGCGAATCGCCGCGCTCGGAATCAGAACGGGCTCGCACCCGAAAGCAAACCAGGGGGCCCGGTCGCGGAAAGGCTGCGCGAGGGACGATGGGCGCGAGAGCTCGGTGTGCTCCTGGTCGCAGTGCCGAGTGTCGTCATCGGCGTCGCCCGCCAAGACACGGTGACCTGGCTCGTGCTGGTCGTCACCGCGCTCGTCGCCCTCGTCCTGGCGACCAGCCCCGACGGGCTGGTCGCCTCAGCCTCTCCGCGGCGCCACCTCGGCTGGGTCGCTCTCGCGCTGGCCACGGCCGGGCTGTGGTGGCGGCTCGTCGACGCCGGGATCACCGACCTCGAACCCTATGTGTTGCCACTGTCCGGGGTGCTGCTGCTCGTGGCTTTGTCGGTCTGGCGCACGACCCACGCGATGACCGGGCCCGGTGAGGACCTCGTGGCCCCGGTGATTACCCTCGCGGCGCTGCTAGTGGCGATTCTGCCTCTCGCGGCGACCGCGGCCACGGGACCGCTCGAGCGAGCGCTGGTGCTGGGAGGTGTCTCGGCCGCTCTTCTGCTCCTTGGCAGCGCCGCTGTCGGCACCACAGCCTCCCGCCGCTATCTCGATTCGATCGCGCTCGCGGGCGCTTTCGGTGTTCTCACCGTGGTGGTCGGTCGAAGCGTAAGCCTGAGCACTGAACCGGGCCCCCCCGACATCCGTCTTGACGCCTGGCTAGTGTCGGGGCTGATCGTCCTGCTCCTCGCCGCGATCGGCCAGGCCCGTGATCGAGACGACCACAGCACAGCCTGGCGATCGATAACGAGCCAACTGCTCGGGATGCTCGGCCTCACCATCCTGCTCGCATTCGAACTTGCAGCTTTCGAGGAGACGGCACTCGGTGAACTCCGGGCCTTCGCGGTAATCCTGTTGTTCTGCTCTGTGCACGTGACCGCCTTCCTCCTGGGTCGCGCACCCTTCACGCTCACCGTGGGCTGGCTCGCGATCGGCAGCGCGGCGACGGCGGCGATCGGCGCGCTTGTCACGGGAGCGATCGGCGCTGTGGAAATCGGTTCCATCCCGGTGGCCGGGGCACTCATCCTCACCGGGGCGCTCACGCTGTCGCGAGTGCCGAAGGCCCGCACCTGGCCCTGGCTCGCACCCGGGATCGGGATGCTGCTCATTCCCTCGCTCATCGCCACAGCCGACCATCCGCCGCTCTGGAGGCTCGTGGGACTCGGGGTGGTGGGAGTTGCGATCATCGTCGCGAGTGCGTTCCTGCGGCTGCAGTCACCGTTCCTTATCGCCGTTGCGGTCGTGCTGGTCCATGCGGCCGCGACCTTCGCACCGCAGATCCGTGCAATCTACGAATCGGTGGAATGGTGGCTCTGGTTCGTGCCGGTGGGCATCGCCGTCGTGGTCTTCGCGGCCCGGTTCGAGAAGAGCGTTCTGCGAATGCGAAGCGTCGCGATGCGGATCCGGGCGCTGCGCTGAGAGAGCTGGCTGCTCTCGAGAGGAGAATATCGGACACCCCCCTTTTGGGGGTCTGTTCTGTCCTCTCTTTGGGGGACTATCGTAATGTGCACCGCACCCGAATAGCCCCCCGCGGTGGGGCACATCCCCACAGGAGTATCCCGATGCCTTCAGTGAAAAGTTCTGCCGTACCCGCCGGCTGGTACCGCGATCCGCTCAACCTCCCCCAGCTGCGCTGGTGGAATGGCCTCAGCTGGACCAACCGTGTCGAAGAGCGCCGCCCCGAGATCCAAATGGCAACCCCCGAGGTCGCGCCGTCGAATCTGGTCGTCGCGGGCTGAATCGAGCGTCATCCGCGGCCTGATTGATCGGCGCTGCACCCAAGTCAGCACTGCGCGGACCAGGCGGTAGTCGTCGTCCAAAACGCGGAGCCCCAGTTTCTGGGAGCTCGACGCGACGTTCTTCTCCACCGCGACCGTACCGGCCACCAGTGCAGTCGCACTGGAGGAATTGGCGCGGCCATCGGCCGTGTGCGTCAACACTTCACGCTTTTTGGGCGTGAGCGAGCCGAGCGGGTCGCGTCGGCGCCCGAGCAACCGTGCCACGACTTCGGGGTCGAGCACAGCTCCACCCGGCGCGATCCGTTCGTTGACTTCCTTGAGCTCAGCGAGCGACGCCATCCGGTCTTTCCGGAAGTGCTCTGTCCTCCGCCAGCGAGGCGGGTGCTGGTGAGAGTCACCGCAACGAGGGTCCGCACCGCGAAGGAATCCTTCGCCGGCCGCAAGGGCACGACCACGATGGGGAGCGTGGGAAGAAAAGACCCGAGTTCGCGGGGGAGGATACGCGGCCGGCTGCCATACCGCTGCGGTGTGGGGTTGGGCCCGGAGTCTTGCGATGCGCGAGAGCTGATCGCGCTAGGAGGATCCGCTCCAGGCCGCCGGAACAATCGTCCAGATCAGTTCGGTCTCGCCGCCCGATTCGTTGTCCCAGGAGTGCGGCTCGCGCCCCACGAGCGTCATGGTGTCACCCTCCGCGAGATCGATCCAGCCAGTGACGAGTCGAACCCGCAGGCTGCCGCGCACCACGTGAACCACCTCCACGTCACAGTTGATCGTGTAGAGCTCTTCCCCGCCGGAGGCACCCGGTTCGAGCACTGATCGCAGCAGTTGCACCCGAGCCTCGCTGCGCGGAGTGAGCAGCTTCTCCATCGCTCCGACCCCGCCCATGTTGATGCGCGGCGCATCGGCCAGGGCGACGACCTCGTTCTCTGGCGGCTCGAACAGCGACCCGAGCTTGAGCGAGAGCACCTGGCATAGCGTGACAAGCGTCGACACGCTCGGCGAGGTCTCATCCCGTTCTACCCGGCTGATGAATCCGGTGCTCAGCCCGCTCGCGACAGCGACCTCCGCCATGGTGAGCGACTGCGCCAGTCGCGTCGCCCGCAGCTTCGCACCGATCGCGAGCGGCGATCCTGAGGGCGCGGGGTGGACTGCTCGCATGTGCGGTTCTCCGATCGGATCAGCGGGGTGTCATCGCTGACAGGATCTCATACGCGACGTGCGAAGCGGCGACGGCGGTCACCTGCGCGTGATCGTAGGCCGGAGCGACCTCCACGATGTCGGCACCGACGATGGCCAGGGGACTTAGCGCACGGATGATCGCGAGGAGCTCACGGCTCGTCAACCCTCCCGCCTCGGGAGTGCCGGTGCCGGGGGCGTGCGACGGGTCGAGAACGTCGATGTCGACCGAGATGTAGACCGGACGGTTGCCGAGCCGGACGAGCATTCGTTCGATGACCCTCGCCAGCCCCTCGGTCTCGAACTCGTGGGCGGCGATGACCGCGAAGCCGAGGCGGGCGTCGTCCTTCAGATCCTGCCGGCTGTAGAGCGGGCCGCGGATGCCGATGTGCAGACTCGCTTCGAGGTCGATCAGGCTCTCCTCGGATGCCCGTCGGAAGGGGGTCCCGTGGGTCACGGGGGCCCCGAAGTAGGTGTCCCAGGTGTCGAGGTGGGCGTCGAAGTGCAGCACCGCAACCGGGCCTGTGCGCTTGGTGACCGCCCGCAGAAGCGGCAGAGCGATGGTGTGATCCCCGCCGATGGTAAGCAGCCGCGTGCCATCGGCGCCGAGTCTCGTCGCAGCCTCCTCGATCTGGGCGACGGCCTCCTCGATGTCGAACGGGTTGGCGGCGATGTCTCCCGCGTCGACGATTTGTTGCGTCGAGAACGGCTCGACGTCCTGCACCGGGTTGTACGGACGCAGCAGTCGGGATGCCTCGCGCACGTGCGCCGGACCGAAGCGGGCACCCGGCCGGTAACTCACGCCGCTGTCGAACGGAACACCCACCACCGCGATATCAGCCCGGGCTACGTCTTCGATTCGGGGTAGCCGGGCAAAGGTGGCGATACCGGCGTAGCGGGGCGAGACACTCGCATCCGACGGTCCGATCGGTGTTGTTGTCATGATGGGTTTCCTGGTGGCTGTGTCGTCGGGGAGTTCGGGTGCGGGCAACTCAGCCCGCGATCCGCAGGGCGACCGCGCGCACCGGGGCGCCGTCCGCCGCCTCGAACGCGATGGGGAGCAACGAGATGATCGGATCGTCGAAATCGATCGCCTCGAGATTCGTGAGATTCTCGCTGATCACCCCGGCCACGTTCGCGATGAGGTGATGCACGGGGAATCCCTCGCCCGGGTGGTCGGCATCCGGGGTCTCGTCGATGTTGATCGCGTCGATTCCGAAGGTGCGAACGCCCAGGGCGATGAGTCGCGCGCAGGCGTCCGCGTCGAGGAAGGGGTTCTCGAAGTACTCGTCGGTGCCGTAATGGGCGCTCCACCCGGTGTGCAGCAGCACGATCGTTCCGGCCAGCAGTCTGTGCTCGAGCCCGACAAAGTAGTCCCAGCTGATGCGGCCACGCGCTCCTGCCGCCCGGGCATCCACAATCACTCCGGTGCCGATGAAGCGGTCGAGGGGCAGCGCGTCAAGCCGGGGGGCGGCGGAATCGAAGTGAAATGGTGCGTCAACATGGGTGCCGGTCTGGGACCCCATCGACACGCTCAGCAGGTTGAATCCGTCGCGTTCGACCGTGGAGTGCGGGACGAATCTCGGCACCGGATCGCCCGGATAGACCTGGGTCGCGGCATTGATCACGAGGGAGAGATCAACCACCTTGTTTATCTTCATAGTCAAAAACTATTGCACATACGACAACAGCCCGCTAGTGTCAGGCCAATCCTCAGAGCCCCCGCCATCCCGTTCGTTTCGTCGAAAGCACACCTCATGAGCACACCAAACGATGTCCATCCCGACTCCGTCTCCGTGGGGCTGAACGCGCGTCCCAAGATCACCGAGGTCGAGGTGCACGGGGTCGACACCATTCCGGACGCTGACCGCACCTCCAGCTGGCTCGACCTGCTGCGAATCCAGTTCGGAGGCGCCAACACGTTCGCGACAGTGCTGCTCGGCACCTTGCCGATCGCGCTCGGCCTCTCGTTTTGGCAGGCGGTGCTCGCCACCGTCTGCGGAGTGCTCCTCGGCACGATCTTCCTCATGCCGATGGGGCTGTTCGGCCCGAAGACCGGCACGAACAACGCCGTCTCATCCGCCGCCTTCTTCGGAGTGCGCGGCCGAATCGTCGGATCCTTCCTCTCGCTACTCACCGCGGTCGCGTTCTACTCGATCTCGGTCTGGGTGAGCGGCGACGCTCTCGTCGGAGCGGTGACACGGCTCGGCGGCATCCCCGACTCCCTCGGCTTGCGCACCCTCGTCTACGGCGTCATCGGAGTGCTTGTGATCATCGTGGTCGTCTTCGGCTTCCAGTTCATGCTCCTCGTGAACAAGACCGCGGTGATTGCCAACACGATCCTGATCCTGCTAGCCATCGTCGCCTTCAGCGGCACGTTCGACAGCTCCTACGACCCGGGACCGAAGGGCTTCGCCCTCGGGGGCTTCTGGGCGACCTTCGTGTTAGCCGCCCTCATCGTGGCCTCCAACCCCATCTCGTTCGGAGCGTTTCTCGGGGACTGGGCACGGTACATCCCCCGCAACACGCCACAGCGCAAGCTGCTGGCGGCGACCCTGTTCGGGCAGCTGCTCACCCTCATCCCGTTCCTGTTCGGTGTGGCCACCGCCACGATTGTCGCCGGTAAGAGCGACTACGTGGTGGCTTTGATCCAGGCTTCGCCGATCTGGTACGCGGTACTGCTCATGGTCGTCGCCTTCATCGGCGGCCTGTCCACCGGCACCACCTCGCTCTACGGCACCGGTCTCGACTTCTCGTCGGTGTTCCCGAGATTCAGCCGCGTGCAGGCCACCATCGGCATCGGAGTGGTTGCGTTCCTGTTCATCCTCACCGGCCGGATCTTCTTCGACCTCCTCGGTGCCGTCAACGCGTTCGTCGGCGCCATCATCGTGACCACGACCCCGTGGATGGTGATCATGACCATCGGCTACATCGTGCGTCGAGGCAGCTTCCGTCCGCGTGACCTCCAGGTCTTCAACCGCGGCGAGATCGGCGGGACCTACTGGTTCCAGAACGGCATCAACTGGCGCGGGATGGTCGCGTGGATCGGAGCCGCAGCCCTCGGCCTGCTCTTCGCGAACTATCCGCCGATCATCATCGGACCGTTCATCAACGCCGCCGGCGGTATCGACCTGAGCCTCGCGGTCGCCGTCGTGGCCGGTGCCGTGCTGTACCTCGGTGCTCTCTTCCTGTTCCCCGAGCCACGCTACGTGTTCGGCAACGATGGACCGCGCGGCGTACCGACCGGCCGGGCGAGCCCCAGCCGATCGAGACCGACCACACCTCCACTGCCGCCCGCGTCGCGGCCCGTCGAGCCGGAACCGCGTCATGACCGCGACCGACGTGCCTTCCGAAGCAGATGCCCTCGCCGCCGCGGACCGCATCATCGACGACTTCGGGCATCACCGCCGCGATGCCTATTTTGCGGGCTTCGCCCCCGAGGCGACGTTCCTCTTCCACAACGTAGATCACCGACTCGAGTCCCGGGTGGCCTATGAGAAACTCTGGGCGGAGTGGGAGACCGAGGGCTTTCGGGTGCGGGCGTGCCGATCATCCAATCGACGCGTTCAGCTCCTCGGCTCCGTTGCGGTCTTCAGCCACGACGTCGACACGGAGTCCGAGGTGGCGGGGATCGCGGAGACCACCCGCGAACGCGAGACCATCGTGCTCGCATTGACCGACGGGTTCTGGCTCGGGGTGCACGAGCACCTGTCGAGGAGGGAGTAGCGCGCCGTCAGCTAACCGGCAAGTGTGTTGTGGGTGAAGCGGCCCGCGATGAGGGTCGCTGACACCGGCATCCCGCGCAGCCCGCCGCCTGTGGCGGCCAGCGGATCGATGTCGACGACACACAGGTCGGCAGCATCGCCGATGGCTACCCGGCGGCGACCGTGGGCTGATGCCCCGATCGCTTCCGCCGCAGTGATCGACTGTTCCGGATGCCACGCGGCACGCCCATCCCGCGCTCGTCCGACTGCGGCCGCGATCGTGATCCACGGGTCGAGCGGCGCGACCGGGGCATCCGAACCGAGCACAACGGTCGCCCCGGCATCGAACAGGCTCCGCAGCGCAAAGGCGCGCGACGTGCGACCCGCCCAGTACCGGTCGGCGACGTCGCGGTCATCCATCGCCTGCTCCGGCTGTAGGCTCGCCGTCACCCCCAGGGCAGCAAACCTCGGGAGGTCCGCGTCGCGAAGCAACTGCGCGTGTTCGATTCGTCCGCGACATCCGACCGTCTCGAAGGCATCGAGGGCGACGCGGTTGGCGTCATCGCCGATCGCGTGAACGGCGGGCAGGAGTCCCGCGGCAGATACCCGCCTCAGCACCGGCACGAGCGCATCCGGTGTCACGGTGAGCATGCCGTGGGAGTGGGAATGCCCCTCGAGCCCGGGGTATTCGTCGACGCAGTAGGCCGTTCGGGTGTTGAGCGACCCGTCGATGAGGATCTTGAACGGACCGACCGCGAGCAATCCCCCGGTGCCCGGGATGACCTCCCCGGTGCGGTGGCCGGCCGCAATCGCCGCATCGACGTATTCGGTGTAAATCCCTGCGGCAATCCGCAGCGAGTGCGATCCGGCCGCGACCCGCCGTGTCCACACCGCGAGGTTGTCGGCCATCTCGAAGTCCACGACCCCGACGACTCCGCGGGATGCCGCGGCCGCGGCGGCTTGGTCCACCCACCCGTCAAGAACGCTGTCCGGCACATTCTGGAGGGAGTCCGTGATGCGGAAGGCATCGTCCTCCCGCAGCATCCCGGTCAGATGCGTGCCGACACCGAAACGGTCGAGCGCGGCAGTATTGAGCCAGCAGCAGTGCAGGTCGCCGCTGATGAGCACGGTCGGAAACGCACCGGTCGCCCGGTCGAGCAGCGCCGCAGTCGGGATGTCCGGCCAGAGCCCGTCACGGAACCCGAAGCCCACGAGCGGCAGTCCCGGCTCGGGTGGCCGCACCACGACCGCTGCCGCCATTATCGCCGCGGCTTCGGCGGCAGAACCGGCGGTGGACACATCCACTCGACGCTGCGCGAGGGCGTGCTGGCTGAGATGCACGTGATCGTCCCAGAGCCCTGGCACGACATGACGGCCCTCGAGGTCGACGGACCGACGCGCGGCGAGTCCGAGGCCGATCTGCACGACCGTGCCGTTCTCGATCAGGAGATCGAGCGGATCCGCCCCGTCGATGCGGCCGTTGCGCAACACGAGCCCGGTCACGGCGCGACCGGGTTCCCGCGTCGCATCTCGGCAGCCAGTGGCGCGCTGGCGTACGCGCCGTCACCCTCAAGATGCCGGGCGATGCGCTCGACGACGGCGGGCTCCTTGTTCTGGCTCAGCTTGAGCCGAGCGTCGAATCGGGTGACCCGAAGCCGGAGACCGACGGTGCCGGTGGCGATGTGACGCGCGGCGGACTCGTCGATCTGCAGCGACATCGGCTGCGGCATCCGCTGTTCGAAGTGGTCGACCAGATGGCCGAGGACGGCGAAGTTCTCCTCCTCGGAGAGCAGCTCCGGGATGCCGTAGAGGTGTGCCGTCACATGGTTCCAGGTGGGTACGAAGTCCTCGGACTCGTACCAGCCGGGCGAGATATAGCCGTGCGGACCCTGGATGATCACGAGGATCTCGTGCTGCCCGAGCTCGTGAAGGCGCTCGTCAGGACGCCCGACATGGCTCACGATACTGATGCCCTCGCCATCTTCTTCGAGCAACACGGGATAGTGCGAGGCGACGATGCCGTTCGAGGTGGCGGAGACGATGGTCGCCCACGGATTCTCGCGGATGAGCCGCTTCACCTCGTCCGGGTCGGCGAGCAGATAGGCGGGAGTATGACGCATTTATCTATTGTGCTGCAGTGGATCCTGGTGCTGCAGTGGATCCTGGTGCTGCAGTGGATCTTGGTGCTGCAGCCGATCAGGCCTGGTCGACTGGGCACCAGTAGAGCTTTCGCCCACCGAGCTCCTCCAGCAGGATGTTCGTGCCGCAGACCCGGCAGGGCAACCCCTCACGGTGGTAGACCCAGTGCCGGTCAACCCGACGGGTGAGCGCCTTGCGCTTGCCGGCAGCAGTGAGCCCGTCTCTGGTCAGCATCTGGCCGGTCTTCACCCCGATGGGAAGCAGGTGACACCAGTCCTGCCAGAGGGCACGCACGGTCTCCTCGGGCACGAGCTTGCCCGGGGTATGCGGATTGAGCCTGGCCCGAAACAGCAGTTCCGCTCGATAGACGTTCCCGATTCCGCTGACCACGCTCTGGTCCATGAGAAGCAGGGCGATGGGAGTCGGCTTCTTGCGGATGACGCTCACGAACCGCTCCTCGCTAAGGGCCTGGTCGTCGACGAGCGGATCGGGACCGAGCTTGGCGAGCGAGGCATCCACCTGCTCAGGCGTCTGCACCTCGCAGGCGGTGGGGCCGCGCAGGTCGGCGACCGTGTCCCGGGTGAGCAGTCGAACGCGGACGGCGCCGACCGGCTCGTGCGGGAAGACTGTCGGCTCGTCGCTGAGCACCTCCTGTTCCGACATGCGCAGCCGCCTTCGCCGCGGGGCGCCGATGCTTGGCGGCGAGCCGTCGGCAGCGTCCAAATCGAGGAGTGTGCCGCGCTGGTTGGTCTGCCCCATGCGCCCGCCAGCGGATGCCACGGTGGCATCGGCGGTGAAGTCGCCCGCAAAATCCCAGGCCCCGTAGAGCCCGAGATGAATCCGAAGCGTCAGGTGATTGTCGAACTCGAGAAACATCTGCTTACCGACAGCACGCGCGGCGATCATCGTGTGTCCGTCGAGCAGGGTCGCTCCGTCGGCGAAGCGGCCCTGCGGGGACGAGACGGCTGTCTCCTTGCCCACGAAATGTCGGGCGAACTGGCGGGCGATGCGGTGGACGGAATGACCCTCTGGCACGGTCAGTCGATCTCGTGGCCGGTGATCAGGCCCGTGGATTCGTATTCCGCGAGCTGCGCAATGCGACGCGCGTGGCGTTCCTCACCCGAGAACGGCTCCCCGATGAAGGTGTCGATGAAGAGTTTCGCCTCCTCGACGCTGTGCTGCCGAGCGCCGATCGCGATCAGATTTGCATCGTTGTGCTGGCGGGCGAGCAGGGCCGTCGACACATTCCAGACCAGGGCCGCACGGGCGCCACGCACCTTGTTGGCCGCCATCTGCTCACCGTTTCCCGATCCCCCGAAGACGATTCCGAGGGCGTCGGCGCCAGCCTTCTGGTCGGCGACCGTGCCGCGCGCCGCGTTGATGCAGAAACTCGGGTAGTCATCCACCGCGTCGTAGGTCTTCGGCCCGTGATCCACGACCTCGTGACCCGCGGCTCGGAGGTGCTGCTGCAGATCCTCACTGAATTCGAGCCCGGCATGGTCCGTGGCGATGTGGATGCGCATGATCTCCAATTTAGGCGATATGCATCCGGGCGATGTGCATCTGGACGATGTGCATCTGGGCGATGTACGCCTTGCGGAGCGACTCGGTCGCCGTCCAGACAGTTCGTTCGCCGGCACGGAGCCGAGCCACCGATCCCACGCCGAGACGCACCACCCTGTCGTCGGCGTCGAAGGTGACCGTGGTGCGCCGGGCGATCACGAGGTCCAGCGCAACGACCGAAGAATCAGGTGGCGACATCACGGAACCCAGTACCCCACTCGAGCGAGCAGACGTGTTTCGCTGTCGGCATCCTCCGCAACCGTGATCTCGGGAGGAAAGACCCCCATCGCCCGGAAGTCATCGATCTGCGGTCCGAGAATCTGCCACAGCCCGTCGACGAGTGGATCGGGCAGCGAATAGTCGAGGCCGATGAATTTGGCGATCGACCAGGCCTGGAACGCACGGTAAGTGCTGGTGTGCACCAAATAGTCGCCGATCGGGAAGTCGCCGTAAGTCAGGTGCACGATGCGGTCGAGGTCGAGATCGCCGGTGACCGCCTCGGTAGCCGCGTCGTTGATGTCGTCGTAGTTTCCGATCGGGTCATCACCGAGCAGGTCGCCGTCGTGCCGGGCACCGACCTCCTCCGTGGTTCGGCCGGCGAGCACATCCGGCACCCAGGCCTCATCGAAGGCGTGATGGGCAAGGATGTCGCGAAGAGTGGGGTCGAGCTTGCGCGACCAGTCCGCCGGAGCGGCGAGGCACAGCTGGTCGAGATCGACCATGTCGATAACCTCTCGCAGTGCGGCGTCGGACATGAGGAAGAGGTCCAGTTGGTTCATTCCCACACGCTACTGCGGGCTGCCGACACCCAAGAGACCGCAGACGTCGAAGAGACCGCTGCCGCCTAAGAGACCGCTGCCGCCTAAGAGACCGCTGCCGCCTAAGAGATCAAGAGTCGAAGCCGAGTCCCGCGGCATCCAGTGTCTTGAGCAGCAGGTTGCGGCGCCCGTCGTTGTGGTCGGCACGGTCCAGGGCCCACTTGGTGGCCTGCACGCCGGCAAAGGTGGCCGGCTCCGGGGGAAAGGGCAGCGGTGTCGAGCGAACCATCTCGAGCTCGGTTCGCTCGGTCGACTCACCCGAAAGGTGGTCGAGCATCACGTTGGCGGCAAACCGGCTCGCACCGACACCGAGCCCGGTGAAGCCGGCGGCATACGCCACGCGACCGCGGCGCGCGAGCCCAAAGAACGCACAGAACCGCGTACTGGTGTCGATGACGCCGGCCCAGCGATGGCTGAACCTCAGGCCTTCGAGCTGCGGGAAGGTCGTGAAGAAGTGGCTCGCGAGTCTCTGGAACGACTGTGGCCGGTCGCCGTAGGAGGCGCGGATGCGTCCACCATAGTGATAGACCGCGTCGTAGCCACCCCAGAGGATGCGGTTGTCGGCGCTCAGCCGGTAGTAGTGGAACTGGTTGGCGAGGTCCGCGACACCCTGCCGCCCCTCCCAACCGATGGAGGCGAGCTGGGCATCCGTCAGCGGTTCGGTCATGAGCACGTAGTCGTAGACCGGCACGGTGTGCAGCCGGTAGCGCTTGAGCAGGGACGGGAAGGCGTTGGTGGCGAGCGCGACCCGATCGGCGTTCACGAAGCCGCCGTCGGTGGTGAGGGTCACTGCGCCGGTCGGCAGCTCGCTGTCGATGCCTCGCACCGGCGAGTTCTCGCAGATATCGACGCCGGCCTCGACGCAGGCCCTGGCGAGTTCTGCGGCGAGCTTCGCCGGGTGCACGAGGGCTGTCGCGTGCATGCTCCACAGCCCCCCGTGGTAGGTGGGCGAGTTGACCAGCGAACGGATGCCCTCGGCGTCGTAGTACCGCTCGCTATCGCCATCGTGGGCGGCGCCAAGCTCCGGAAGCTGGTAGCGCTCTGTCGCAACGGCGAGCGAACCGGTGCGTTCGAAGTCGCAGTCGAGCCCGAGTCGCGCGACGGTCGCCTGGATTTCATCGAGGTTCTCCGCGCCGAGTCGATCGAGTTGCGCGAGCTCCTCCGGAAAGCGGGCGAGCCCGTTGGCCTCGCCGTGCGTAAGCGATGCCTCACAGAATCCACCGTTGCGTCCGGATGCCGCCCAGCCGATCGTCTTTGCTTCGAGCACGATAACCCGGGTGCTCGGGTCCCGTTCGATCGCCTGTAGCGCGGTCCAGAGTCCGGTGTAGCCGGCACCGACCACGGCGAGGTCGTAGTGAACGGTGCCCGAGTGTCGCCGGTGCGTCGCACGCGGGCCCAGATCGTCGAGCCAGAACGGCGCGAGCCGGGCATCCGCCAACGAGTCGGTGATGATGCGGGCGTCGGGTGCGGATCGTTCGAAAACCGTGCTTGGCATGGGGCAACACTACGGTCGCCGCCCCCCTCCGCGCCCGCGAGTGACACTCGCTCCCGCACATTTCGGGGCGCGTGTCACTCAAAGGTGCGAAGGCCGGGCCCGCGCTCAGTCGCGCGCTCAGTCGAAGATCGGCCCCCGCGTGCGCGAGCGCTTGATCTCGAAGAACCCGTCGTAGCTTGCCAACGCCACGACGCCGTCCCATAGCGCGGCCGCCTGTTCCCCCTTCGGTGCGGGTGAGATGACCGGACCGAAGAAGGCATAGCCGCCGACCGCGATCACGGGGGTGCCGACATCCTGCCCGACCCGCTCGATTCCATCGAAGTGGGATGCCCGCATCTGTGGGTCGTATTCGTGGGAATCGGCGAAGGCCGCGAGCGAGGCGGGGAGTCCGGCCTCGGCCAGGGACTCGGCGATGATCGCGTCGACGTCCATACGCTCGCCGGAATGGATTCGCTTTCCCAACGCGTCGTACAGGGGCTTCACCGCGGACTGGCCGTGCAGTTCCGTCACCGCCGCGACGAGGCGCGTATAGCGGAGGGCCCGCGGCAGGAACTCCCCGTACCGTTCCGGGAGATCGGTCGCATTCTCGTTGAGCACGGCGAGGCTCATCACGTGCCAGCCCACTTCGAGGTTGCGCAGCGTGGCGACTTCGTCGAGCCAGCGGCTGGTCATCCAGGCCCACGGGCAGGATGGGTCGAACCAGAAATCGACGGTGGTCGGGGACAGGGCGGAGACAGTCATGCTTCGAAACGTATCGGAGTCGCCTGAAAATGCGAGCTGGGTCTGGATTCAGGCCCGTCGAAGGCGCACACTTAAGGTCCAGATTCCGAGAGTCGTGGGAGGCCCTCATGCGAACAACTCCAGAACTGCTTCCGGTGCTGTCCCGAGGCAAACATCGCACTCCCCGGCGGGGGGCCTGCTTCATGGAGTACGCCTCCTATCTGGCCGGTGAGACCTGGAGCGATCATCCCTCGTGCACCGATCCGGCGCTCGCGTCACTCGCCCGCATGGTGAACGACTGCACGTCGGATGCGGCGCGTGGCCGGCTGGTCACCCTCATCCCCTCTGTCATCGGCCTCACCGGTGAGGGCACGATCACAGGCATCCGTCTCGCCGCCCGCGCCGCGAGCGCTGCCCTGCCCATCGCTAATGAGGGCCGCCAGCGCGCCCTCGCGGCAGGCCTTCTGCGCTCCGACGAACTGCTGGCGGGATTCGGCGAATCCCCGTCGAGCGCCAGCCGATCACTGATCCGCTGCGCCCTCGATGAAACCCCGGGAGCCTCCTCCTGGGCGGCCGAGTTCCTCACGGCGGCTGGGGCGCTCAACCACCGGTCGATACCGCTGATGTGCGACGCGATAATCCGAACGGCCGTGGTGGGAATCGCTGATGCGTGTGTTCAGGATCCCGACGACCGCCTGCGCGAACTGCTCTCACTGGCGATCGAAGACTGCGCCGGCGAGGTCGACGTGCATATCGGCACTGCACACCGGGAGCTCCAGCCGACGCCCTGACGACTCCAACTAGACTCGCTCGTTGGACACGATCCATTGAGCGAAGGAGCCGCAGTTGCCTGGAGAGAATCTCACCCGCGTCGAAGCCCAGGAGCGCAAGTCGCTCGTTTCGGTCGATCACTATGACGTGACACTCGATCTGACTACCGGTCCGGAAACCTTCCGCAGTACCACCGTCGTCGCGTTCGACGCGACAGTGGGGTCCTCCACGTTCATCGATGCGATCACCCGCGCGGTGCACTCCGTCACGCTCAATGGCACGGAGCTGGATGCCGCGACCGTGAGCGACGGCATCCGCATCCAGCTGCGTGGACTAGCCGCGCACAACGTGCTCACCGTCGTCGCCGACGCCGAATACACCAACACGGGCGAAGGGCTGCACCGTTTCGTCGACCCGGTCGACAACGAGGTCTACCTCTACACGCAGTTCGAAGTACCGGACTCCCGCCGGGTCTTCGCGGTGTTCGAGCAGCCCGACCTCAAGGCCACCTTCGGATTCACGGTGACCGCGCCCGCCGCATGGCAGCTGGTGAGCAATTCGCCCACCCCGGAACCTGTCGTCAGCGGCGATTCCGCCACCTGGGTGTTCGAGCCCACCCCGATCCTGTCCTCGTACGTGACGGCGCTGGTCGCTGGCCCCTACGAGGTCGTGCGCTCCGAGTTGACGAGCAGCAGCGGCCGGGTCATCCCGCTCGGGCTGTTCTCCCGCAAGTCGCTCAGCCAGTACCTCGACGCCGACTACATCTTCGAGAAGACCCGCCAGGGCTTCGCATACTACGAAGAGAAATTCCAGTACCCCTATCCCTTCGCCAAGTACGACCAGCTGTTCGTTCCGGAATTCAACGCGGGTGCGATGGAGAATGCGGGTGCGGTCACGTTCACCGAGACCTACATCTTCCGTTCGAAGGTGACCGACGCCATCAAGGAGCGTCGCGTCGTCACGATCCTGCACGAGTTGGCACACATGTGGTTCGGCGATCTCGTCACCATGAAGTGGTGGAACGACCTCTGGCTCAACGAATCGTTCGCGGAGTGGGCATCCACCATCGCGACGGCCGAGGCCACCGAGTGGACGGAGGCATGGACCACTTTCCAGGCCATGGAAAAGAGCTGGGCGTACCGCCAGGACCAGCTACCGTCGACGCATCCCGTGGTGGCGACCATCGACGACCTCGAGGCCGTGCAGGTGAACTTCGACGGCATCACTTACGCGAAGGGCGGATCGGTGCTCAAGCAGCTCGTCGCCTGGGTCGGCATCGACGCCTTCTTCGCCGGAGTCGCCGCATACTTCACCAAGCACGAGTACGGCAACACGGAGCTCAGCGACCTGCTCGCCGAGCTCGAGATCACCAGCGGGCGTGACCTGAGCGGCTGGTCCGCGCTCTGGCTCGAGACCGCCGGAGTCAACACACTGACACCGGAGATCGAGACGGATGCGACGGGGGTCATCACCTCGTTCGTTATCGTCCAGACGGCCGTGGCCGACTACCCGACTCTCCGACCGCACCGTCTGGCCGTCGGCTACTACGATCCCTTCGACGGATCCCTGGTGCGCACGCACCGGATGGAACTCGACGTGGACGGTGTGCGCACGGAGGTGCCCGAACTCGTCGGTACGACGAAACCGGCCCTGGTGCTGCTCAACGATGATGACCTCGCCTACGCGAAGATCCGTCTCGATGCCGGCTCCCTTGCCGTGGCGATCGATCATCTCGCGCAGATCGAGAACCCGCTCGCCCGGGCGATCGTCTGGGGCGCGGCCTGGGATGCCACCCGCGACGGCGAGAGCGCTGCGGGCGATTATGTGCGCCTGGTGCTCGCCAACATCGCGAGCGAGACCGAATCGACGACCATCCGCACCACTCTCGGCCAGCTCGGCCTCGTGGCCAAGCAGTACGTGTCACGCGAGCGACGCACGGAGACGCTCACCCGCATCGGTGACGCACTGTGGACCCTCGCCAGGGACGCCGCCCCCGGCTCCGACGCCCAGTTCCAGTTCGTGAAGTTCTTCGCGGCCTATGCGTCGACCCCCGAGCACGCGGCAGCACTCGTTGCGCTCCGCGACGGCTCGGCGCCGCTCGAAAGCTTGGAGATCGACACCGATCTCGGCTGGGAGATCCTCGCGGGTCTCGTGCTGAACGGCGCCGCCGGGCAGGCGGAGATCGACGCCGCCCTCGCAGCCGACAACACCTCGAACGGCCAGCAGGCCGCGGCTCGGGCATCCGCCACCATCCCCACCGTCGAGGGCAAGCGCGCCGCCTTCGACTCCCTCGTCGACAGCGACGCACTGCCGAACGCGATCGTGCGCAATGTGACCGCTGGTTTCCAGCACGTCAATGAGCCGTCGGTCCTCGCGCCGTTCGTCGAGTCGTACTTCGCGGCGCTCAACGACATTTGGGCGAACCGGTCATACGCGATCGCGGAATACGTGGTCGTCGGCCTGTACCCGGCGCCGTTGGCATCCGTCGCCCTGGTCGACGCGACGAAGGCATGGCTCGCGGCCAACCCCGGAGTGCCGGCGCTGCGCCGTCTCGTCACCGAGAACCTCGCGGGCGTGGAACGCGCCCTCATGGTGCAGTCGAAGGACCGGTAGCGCGCTCCACTCCCCTCCCCCGCCGGCTCTTCCCGGCGGGGGAGGCACCCAGCGGCCCGCCGTAAACTTGGGAACCATGATGACTGCGGTAGCGATAGACGGATGGACCGCCTTCTGGGCGACCGTCAGTGACATCTACAGCATGACGTTCGTGCAGGTGATCCTCATCATCGTGGTAGCTGTGGTGTTGCGGATAGTTCTGCGATTCGCGATCGACCGGGTCGTCAGCCGCATCGTCAACGGTGTCAAGAGGCGCCAGAACGTCGAGGACACCCAGGCGCTGGTGACCTCGCCGCTGAGCGCAGTGCGCATCGTGCAGCGCACCCGAACTCTCGGCAGCGTGCTCAACAACATCGTGGCCGTGGCGCTCGTGATCGTTGCGGTGTTATCGGTCATCACGACGATCAACGACAAAATCCTCGGGTCCTTCGCGCTCATCACTGCCGCCCTCGGTGCCGGTCTCGGCTTCGGCGCCCAGAACATCGTGAAAGACGTGCTCAACGGACTGTTCATGGTGGCCGAGGACCAGCTCGGCGTCGGGGATGTCGTGGACCTCGGTCCTGCCACCGGCGTCGTGGAGACCGTCGGCATCCGCATCACCCAGATCCGGGATGTCAACGGCACGGTGTGGTTCGTGCGCAACGGCGAGATCATCCGGGTCGGCAACATGTCGCAGGGCTGGTCACGGGTTATCATCGACCTCGCCGTACCCTACGACGCGGATGTCGCAGCGGTCCAGGAGCGAATGCTCGGGATTGCGACGCAGATGGCCGCCGACCCCAAGTGGCGCAGCCGCATTCTCGAAAAGCCCGAGATCTGGGGTATCGAATCGATCTCCGCGGAGGCGGTCGTGATCCGCCTGGTGGTGAAGACCCGGCCGGGCACGAAGGACGACGTGGCCCGAGACCTGCGCGCACGGCTCAAAACAGGCCTGGATGCCATGGGTATCAAACTTCCCGCCCTCAACAGCATCGTACTCAGCGGCTTCGAGGGGGCCGAGAGCATCGCGGGGGCTCGTCCTCCGCGAACCGCTCCGAATCCGATTGCCTCGACTGCGGATCCGAAGCCTCTGAGAAAGCCACGTCCGTGAGTACTGAGATCCCCGGAGGGCAGGTCAACCCGGTGACCCTGCGAGTCAGCGAACACGGCGAGGCCGCAATCGGCAGTTTCTACGAGAAGATCGGGGGGCGTCCCGCGTTCGAGCAGCTGGTTCGTGCGTTCTACGACGGGATCCGCACCGACGAGGTGTTGATGCCGATGTACCCGGAGCAGCCGGAGCTCGAGGGGGCGATCCAGCGCCTCATCGGATTCCTCGAGCAGTACTGGGGCGGACCGGGCACCTATTCCGAAGAGCGCGGCCACCCTCGGCTGCGCGCCCGCCACCTGCCATTCACGGTGAACCCGGATGCCCGCGACCGGTGGCTGCGCCACATGCGCGCCGCCGTGGACGGCCTCCACCTCTCCCCGCTCGACGACGCCACACTCTGGGGTTACCTCGACCGCGCCGCGCACGCGATGGTCAACACCTTCGACTAGTAGTTCGACCAGGTCTCGCGATACGCGAGACTCGTGCCTCGCGCGTTATTCGACCACCGGCGGTCATACAGCCTGACCAAAGACTGGGAGTCCGCTCGGGTAGTCCCGTCCCTCGGGCCGTCGGTGTCGAACTAGGACAGCCCGTGATGCAAAGTTAACGTGCATCGCGGTCGCCCCGACCACCCAGCAGAGTGAGGCTCAGCATGAGCACGACCACCAGTACCCCCGTCGTCACTGTCACCAAGACGAAGCCGCGCGGCGACCGGACGAATCCTACGACCGAATATTCGGCGCTTCTGCGCACCGTGCGGGAGGCGGGCCTCCTGCGCCGCAGCCGCGGCTTCTACTACGGCATGTTCGGTGCCCTCATCGGCGCTCTCGCTGCCACAGCTACCGGCATGGTGTTGCTCGGTCACTCCTGGTTTCAGCTCCTCTTCGCTGCGGCACTCGGGCTGATACTCACGCAGTTCGCGTTTCTCGCGCACGAAGCATCCCATCGCCAGGTCTTCGAATCGGGCAGGGCCAACGATCTCGCCGGACGCATGATCGCGAACCTCTTCGTGGGAATCAGCTACTCGTGGTGGATGACGAAGCACAGTCGACACCACTCGAATCCCAACGTCATGGGCAAAGACCCCGACATCGAGCGGGACTTCGTCTCCTTCGTGCCGGAGGATGCCGCCAAAGCGGGAGGCCTCTACGCCTGGTTCACCAAGCGCCAGGGATACCTGTTCTTCCCCATCCTCATCTTCGAGGGCGTGAACCTCCACATCGCCGGTTTCCGCACCGTGTTCGGGCGCGCGAAGGTCGATCGTCGGGGGCTCGAAATCGCGATGCTCGTGCCACGAATCGCGCTCTACCTGGTTGCCATCTTCCTGCTGCTGCCGCCCGGTATGGCCTTCGCCTTCATCGGTGTGCAGCTCGCCGTCTTCGGCGTCTACATGGGCGCCTCCTTCGCTCCCAATCACAAGGGGATGCCCGTGCTCCCCCACGATTCTCGGGTCGACTTCCTGCGCCGCCAGGTGCTCACCTCGCGAAACATCCGCGGCAACTGGGTAATGGACACCTTCATGGGCGGACTCAATCACCAGGTCGAACACCACCTGTTCCCCAACATGCCGCGCCCGCACCTGAAGAAGGCTCGCGAGATCGCTCGCGAATACTGTGCCACCCACGACATCGTCTACACGGAGACCTCGCTGCGGGAGTCGTACGCAATCGTGGTGCGCTACCTCAATCGCGTCGGGCTGTCGGCGGGCGGGGACCCCTTCGACTGCCCTGCAGCGACAAACTTCGGTCGCTGACCTCCTGAGGGGACCGGACCGTGCTGCGGTTCGTCAGCTGTGCGGCCCCATGAATGGGCGCGGGGCTGACAAACGGCAGCACGGTCAGGACCGAGTGGCCCTGGTGAGCGTTGCGCGGGCGTGTCGCAGCACCGGTTCGTCGACCATGCGCCCGTCGAAGCGGAAGACTCCGTGTCGCCCCTCCGCGGCGGCGAGCATGGCAGTCGCAAGTGCGACCTCCTCCGAGGTCGGGCGATAGGAATCCCGGATCACGGAGACCTGGCTCGGGTGGATGCACGCCGTGGCCGTGAACCCGCTGCCCCGGGCATCCCGCGCCTCGACCGCCAACCCCGAGAGATCCGGGATGTCGACATAGACCGAGTCGATTGCCGCCCGGCCGGCGGCACCCGCGGCAAGAAGCATGCTCGAGCGGGCATGCGACGCGACTGCCCGATAGCGACCGTCGTCGTATCGGCTCGAGGTGCCCCCGAGGGACGCGACCAGGTCTTCGGCTCCCCACATCACGGCGATCACCCCGGGGGCGGCCGCGATTGACGCGACGTTCACGATGCCGGCCGCCGTTTCGCAGAGCGCGATCACCTCGAACCCTGTGAGCACCGCGACCTGCTCGGCGCTTTCGGCCTTGGCGAGCATGACCAGTCGATAGTCGGTTCGGGCGAGTGCCGCAAGGTCCTCGGACAGGTGGCCGGAGTCCACCGCGTTCACTCGCACGATGGTGGATGCCGGATCCAAAGGGTGGGCGACCAACGCCTCACGGGCGGCGGCCTTGTCGACGGAGGCTACGGCGTCCTCGAGGTCGAGGATCACTGCATCCGCCCGATCCACGGCTTTGGCGTACCGATCGGCACGGTCCGCCGGGCAGAACAGCAGGGCCGGGCCGAGTTCGAATGTCATTGCTCGATCCTCTCGCACCAAACCAGTGTCGTGCGCACGGCGGTCGCCACGATCGCATCATCCTGGTTGCGCCCGACGTGCCGAAGCACCACGAGACCCTGGCCCGGGCGCGACTTAGACAGTCTCTTCTCCTGCACGATCGTTGACGAATAGAGGGTGTCGCCGAGAAAGAGCGGAGCCGGAAAGGTGGTCTCACCGAAGCCGAGATTCGCCACCAGCGTGCCCTGGGTGAGTTGGGCCACGGAGCTGCCCACCATCGTCGACAGGGTGAACATCGAGTTGACGAGTCGCTGGCCGAACGGCTGTGTGGCGGCGAAAGCCGCGTCCAGATGCAGGGCCTGGGTGTTCATCGTGAGGGTCGTGAAAAGCACATTGTCGGCTTCGGTCACGGTGCGGCCCGGCCGATGCAGGTAGCGCGCGCCGACCTCGAACTCCTCGAACCAGAGGCCACGCTGCAGGATGTCTCGATGCGCGCTGTCCCGCGGTGCTTCATCCCGCTGCGGCTCATCCATCAGCTCGAGAATCCATCAGCTCGAGAATCCAAGATCGCGAGCAATCACCATGAGCTGTACCTCGGTGGTCCCTTCGCCGATTTCGAGGATCTTCGAGTCACGGTACTGCCTCGCGACCGGATTCTCGTTGAGGAAGCCGTAGCCGCCGAAGATCTGCGTGGCATCCCGGGCGTTGTCCATCGCGGCCTCCCCCGCCACCATCTTCGCGATCGAGGCCTGCGCCTTGAAGGGTGCTCCGGCGAGCATGCGGCGTGCGGCGTCGTAATAGGCGAGGCGGGCGGTGTGCGCCCGGGCCTGCATCCGGGCGATCTTGAACGAGATGAACTGGTTCGATCCGATGCTGCGCCCGAACACGTTGCGCGACTTGGCGTAGCGAACGGACTCGTCAAGGCAGCCCTGAGCCGCACCGGTCGCCAGGGCTGCGACCGCGATGCGTCCCTCGTCGAGGGTCTGCACGAAGTTGGCGAAGCCGCGGCCACGCTCACCGAGCAGGTTGGCTTCGGGCACCCGCACGTCCCTGAGGGTGAGCGGATGAGTGTCGCTCGCGTGCCATCCCACCTTGTCGTATCCCGGCTCGACGGTGAAGCCCGCAATCGGTGTCGGAACGAGGATCGCGGAGAGCTCTTTCTTGATCGTCCCGTCAGCGCGGGTGGACTCGCCGGTGACGGCCGTGATCGTTACGAGGCGGGTGATGGCAGTGCCGGAATTGGTAATGAATTGCTTGGTGCCGTTGATCACCCACTCGCCGTCTACGAGCTCCGCGGTGGTCTTGGTGCCGGCAGCATCCGACCCTGCGTCCGCCTCGGTGAGTCCGAATCCGGCGAGCGCCCGCCCACTCGCGAGCTGGGGCATCCACTCCTCCCGCTGGGCGTCAGTACCCCGGCGGAACACCGGCATCGCACCGAGCCCCACTCCGGCCTCCAGGGTGACGCCGACGCTCTGGTCCACCCGGCCGAGCTGTTCCACGGCCAGGCAGAGGGCGAAGTAGTCCTTGCCCTGCCCGCCGAGTTCGGTCGGGAACGGCAGGCCGAAGAGGCCGAGATCGGCCATCTGGGAGACGACCTCGTAGGGGAAGCTGTGCTCCGCGTCGTGCTTCGCCGCCACCGGCGCCACGACCCGGTCGGCGAAGTCGCGCACCAGGTCGCTTATTCGCTGCTGGTCATCGGTGAGGTCAAAGTCCATGGTGTCTCCGTCGACAGTTCAGTCCTGCGGTTCAGTCCTACAGTTCAGTAAGGCATCGCTCACCCAATTAGGTTAGTGATGACTAACTGAATTGTCTACAGTAGGGTGTGAATCCAACGATTGGAGGGCTCCGGATGACCGTCGCAACCGACCCTCGCGAGACCCCGCGGGCTCGCGCCAAGGCCGTCCGCCGTCGTGCCCTGCTCGACGCCGCCGCTCGCCTGTTCGCCGAGCGCGGCTTCGACCGAGTGTCCATGGAGGATCTCGGATCCGCTGCCGGGGTGAGCGGCCCGGCCGTCTATCGGCACTTCCCGGGCAAGCAGTCCGTGCTCGCCGCCCTCCTCATCGACGTGAGCAAGGGACTCTTCGACGGCGGCTCGAACGTGATCGAGGAGGGAACGGATGCCGCGGCCAGCCTTCGCGCTCTCATCACGTTCCACGTGACCTTCGCGCTGGCGAATGCCGACGTCATCCGGGTACAGGACCGCGATCTCGAAAGCCTCGCCGATACGGAGCAGCACCGGGTGCGGGCGCTGCAGCGCAACTACGTCGAGCTGTGGGTCGGCGTGCTCGAGCGCCTCGATCCCGAGACCTCGGCCGCGGCCCTGCGTGTCAAGGCGCACGCCGCCTTCGGACTCATCAACTCGACGCCCCACAGCGGCCATTCCGCCGGCACCGGCCAGATCCTCGAGGCGATGGCGTGGGCGGGGCTTCGCGCCTGATGCCGGTCAGCAAAATCAGTGATTGTTCCCCTGCGATATTTTTGTGCCCGCTCGAATCGAGCCAGACCCGACGCACGGGAATATACGCGTGGCGGAAAGGAGCAACCGCATGCCCGACCCATCCACCACTGATGTCGTGATCGTCGGAGCCGGGCTCGCCGGCCTCGTGGCCGCCGCCGAGCTCGTGGACGCCGGCAAACACGTCACGATCCTCGAACAGGAGCCCGAGGCGAGCTTCGGCGGGCAGGCGTGGTGGTCGTTCGGCGGTATCTTCCTCATCGATTCCCCCGAGCAGCGGCGCCTCGGCGTGCAAGACTCGCTCGAGCTCGCGCGGCAGGACTGGTTCGCCTCCGCCGGCTTCGACCGGGACGAGGATGCCTGGCCCAGGAAGTGGGCCGAGGCTTACCTCGATTTTGCGGCGGGTGAGAAACGAGCCTGGCTGCACGAGCAGGGGGTGCGATTCTTCCCGGTGGTGGGCTGGGCCGAGCGCGGGGGCTACACAGCCCTCGAGCACGGCAACTCGGTACCGCGATTCCACATCACCTGGGGTACCGGGCCGGCGGTGCTCGCCCCCTTCGTGCGCCGGGTGCGCGCGGGAGTCGAGCGCGGGCTCGTCACCCTGGCGTTCCGACACCGGGTCGACGAACTCATCGTGGACAACGGCGCGGTCGTCGGGGTGCGCGGTGCCGTGCTGGAACCGGATACCGCCGGACGCGGCGCCCCCTCCAATCGGGAGATCGCCGGTGACTTCGAGTTGAGGGCCGCGGCCGTCATCGTCACGAGCGGCGGCATCGGCGGCAACCACGACCTGGTGCGCGCGCAGTGGCCGAGCCGCCTGGGAACGCCGCCCCGGAAAATGCTTTCGGGAGTGCCCGCCCACGTCGACGGACGTATGCTCGGCATCAGTGAGCGAGCGGGCGCGCATCTGATCAACGGCGACCGCATGTGGCACTACGTCGAGGGAATCGAGAACTACGCGCCGGTATGGGCGCGGCACGGCATCCGTATCCTTCCCGGGCCGTCGTCGATCTGGCTGGATGCCACGGGCCGTCGGCTGCCGGTGCCCCTGTTCCCCGGGTTCGACACGCTCGGCACGCTCAAACACATCGTGGCGACCGGCTACGACCACAGCTGGTTCGTACTCACGCAAAAGATCATCGAAAAGGAGTTCGCCCTCTCCGGCAGCGAGCAGAACCCCGACTTCACGAACAAGGACTATCGCCTGCTCGCCAAGCGACTGCGGTCCGGGGCGCCCGGCCCGGTGGAGGCATTCAAGCGAAAGGGCGCCGACTTCGTGGTGGCAGGCACTCTCGACGAGTTGCTCGGAGGCATGCAGGAGCTGAGTCCGGACGTGCCGATCGACGCCGCCCGGGTGCGGCAGGAGGTCGAGGGGCGTGACAGCGAGCTGGCCAACGACTTCTCGAAGGACGCCCAGGTCAACGCCCTCAGGCAGGCGCGTCGGTATCGCGGCGACCGGCTGATCCGTGTGGCGACGCCACACCGCATCCTCGACCCGAAAGCCGGGCCGCTCATCGCGGTGAAGCTGCACATCCTCACCCGTAAGAGCCTCGGGGGAATCGAGACAGACCTCCAGGGCCGCGCCCTCACGGCAAACGGCGAGCCGATTCCCGGACTGTTCGCAGCCGGCGAGGCGAGCGGTTTCGGAGGAGGAGGGATGCACGGCTACCGGTCTCTCGAGGGCACTTTCCTCGGTGGCTGCCTCTTCTCGGGGCGGGTCGCCGGACGCGCGGTGGCGCAGTCCGTCTGAGCGGGAGAAACATCGAGTGGGACGCGAGCTACGCCGCCACCGCCCGACCCGTGGCGGGCGAGCCGCGCGATCGCCTGTGCGAGCGATCTGCTCCACAAACCCCGACTTCGCCGAATACCAGAAGGGGACGGATCCGGTCATTCCGATCGTGGAACTGTCTCGCGTCGAGCAGAGTGTCCGCACGCGCGGTCGAGTGTCAACTTCGCCTGCATTCGACGCCCCCCAGGGTGCGAAATCGACCCTTGGCGATGTGGAAGGGTGGGAACGATCAGCGTTGCAGGCTCCAGGCCCGGCGCTTGACCAGCACGTGACCGCGTACCGAAGTGAGACGGGTCCAGGGTCCGGTTTCATAGATGCGTATGGGTTCAGCACCGCCGAGGAATCCCAGGGATAGCCCGGCGAAGGCCGCTCCGGCTGGCACGTACTCGAGTCCGGCGATGGGGTGGCCCCACACCTCGGAGCGCACCCGCTGCACGATCTGCTCTCCGGTGCCGCTCGGTAGTGCGGAGGCGACCTCATCGATACCTGATTTGGCCACCGCTTCGAGCACGGACGTCTCCACCGACTCGAGCGCCTTCCAGCCGCCCCGCGGCGGGGAGATTGCGGCCCAGGTGACGGTGTTGACCTGCATCGGCAGACTCACGGTGACCGGCGCGGTCGGGTCAGAGATCTCGCCCTGCAGCCGGTTGACGCGTTCGAGCAACGAACGCACCGGCACGACCGCGTCGAAGGAGTCTGTCGCCGTGGCATCCGCTGCGGTCAGCGCAAAAGTGCGCAGTCCGAGCACCGTCGGGCTCTGGTCGAGCAAGCCGGACGGCACGAGCACGGCAACGTAGACCGCGAGCACACCGGAACCGGCAATCAGCCGCACGGAACCATCCTCTACGCGCTGGGCACGACTGAGGAATACCTGCAGGTCGCCGAGGGAGAGGGAGTCAACTAGGGAAAATGTCTGGCTCATCTGCTCTCTAAACTATAGGAGTGTCGGGGTTCTCGCTGCCTCGTAACAACCGGACCACGGGAGAAAACCATGACCGACCCGCTTAGTGACCTTCTCCTGGCACTCGATCTCACCGACACGAACGCGCGGACCAGTGACGACATCTTCATCGGCGAGAGCCAGTGGTCGGCCCTCGGCCGGGTGTTCGGTGGGCAGGTGCTCGCGCAGTCGCTGGTCGCCGCGCAGCGAACCCTCGCCGAAGACCGCATCATTCACTCGCTACACGGCTATTTCCTCCGGCCCGGCAACATCGAGTTGCCCATCACATTTTCGGTCGACCGCATCCACGACGGCCGTTCGTTCTCTACCCGGCGCACGCAGGCCTACCA
>Ga0209511_1000764_pt1 | contig 30420 bp, 29 predicted proteins | sample SSSSmetaG_FD_184141 | JGI IMG/M metagenome (GOLD analysis project Ga0209511, IMG submission 184141) | Glacier valley bacterial and archeal communities from Borup Fiord, Nunavut, Canada, to study Microbial Dark Matter (Phase II) - ​SSSS... | ecosystem: Environmental > Aquatic > Freshwater > Ice >... | reverse complement strand
TCAGTTCCCGAGCCTGCCGGCCGGTGCGAGGGTCCAGGCAAAGGTCCAGACCCAGGACGAAGGCGACAAGCAGGACATCACCTCCGACGAGTTCGAGCTCGATCCACAGATGGGTTCGAAGGTGCTGCTCTCGACCAAACCGTTTGTCCCGATGGGTGGGATGGCCGCCACCGCTGCGCCTTTTGCCGGCGGCGTCGGGGGTGGCGCGGGCATGCCCGCGCCACGCACGCTGAGTGGACAACCGCGCGGCGAAGCGACCGATCAACCGGGCACGTTCACCGTTCGGCTGACGTACGACGACCTCGCCGACAAGAGCTCGCTCGCGGGCGTGCCGGTCTTCCTCGTCGGCTACAAGGGCGACGACACGGTCTCGATGTTCCAGCAGGCCTCGGATGCCGACGGTCGCGCCGCCTTCACCGGCCTCGACCGCACGGGCTCGACCTCGTACTTCGCCACCGCGCTGATGAAGCGAGGCTCGAGCCCTTCTGGCAAGCCCATCGTCGATCGCCTCGTCTCGACGCCGGCCGTGCTCGACTCGCGCAGCGGTATTCGCCTGCTCCTCTCGTCGGAGAAGCGCGAGTCGAACGCGCCCGCGATCGACGATCTCGACAAGCTCGACACCCAGGATGCTTTGCTCGAGGCCGGCAAGGTCCGAGTCGTGCTCGTCGGCGTGCCCGAAGAGGGCGGCAAGGTCGAGCTCATCGCGACCCGTGTGGGCGGCATCAAGCGCACGATCGCCACACAGACCATCACGCGCGCGGCGCCGGATCCCAAGGAGATGCAGGCTCAATCGCAGTTCGAGCCGAAGGCCGACATGCCGCCGCACGCGATCCGAATCCAGGTTCACGGTGGTGGAGTCGACGAGAACACGCCCGTCGGTGGGGTCTCGGTCCGGCTCGTGCCGGCTGCTGCGGCGGTCCCCAACGCGGATCTGTCGAATATCGGCGCCGAGCAAAAGACGCCCGACACGGGTTTCTACGACACGACGAACAACGAGAAGGGCCCGATCGTCGCGGTCATCACGGTCAACGGCAAAGAGATGCAGAGCCAACCGATCGACCTGAGCAAGGCAGGGGGCTGGCTCGACATCGAAGCGCACTGGGACAAGGTCGGCAAGCTGAACGCGGTGTTCGATGCCACGGGCGTCCAGCCGGACGAGATCCTCTACGCGCAGTCCACGATGTTCAACAACACGCTGTTTCGTTCCGCGCCATTCCAGCAGGTCGCGGACCGCGGGACCAAGACGACGCTGTTCATCGTGCCGCGCGTGCTGTTCACGTTCAGCTGGACCTCGCACATCGACGACGAGTTCCTCGCCGTCGGCGGCAAGTTCCAGCTCAAGAACAACTCGTGGGCGCCCTACATCGGCAAGACGGGTGATGGCATCATCATCCCGCTGCCGCTGAACTTCAAAGGCGCGCGGGTCGGCGAGCAAGATCAAAACGACGTCGCGGTTTCGCAGGGAGAAGGCTTCCGGATCGGTCACCCGATTCCGCCGGGCGGCAAGGTCTTCCACGCGCAGTTCTCGATGCCGATCGAGGCCGGTCAAGTCCATTGGTCGCTCGACCTTCCGCTCGGCGCGTTCCAGAGCGGCATGGAGATCATGCAGACCCCTGGCATGTCGGTGACGTCACCCGCGTCGATCCACCAGGAGGTCGCGACGGTCGCGCAGGGCACGTACATCGTGTTTCCTCAGATCTCGATCGCGCCGAAGCAGTCCATGGTGATGACGATCAACAACCTGCCGTCGCAGCCCGCGTGGAAGCTGTGGGCACCACGCGTCGTCGGGGTCGTCGCGATCTTCGTAATGCTCGGGGGCTTGAGCCTCGCGCTGTACCGGGGCTCGACCGCACGTTCGAACGAGCGCGCGGCGCGGCGGACCCAGCTCCTCGACGAGCTCGTCGAGCTCGAGAAGTCCGTCCAGAAGGGCGGCGCCAAGGACGACAAGCGTCGCGCGCAGATCACGAACGAGCTCGAACAGCTGTGGGTCGACTAGACCGAGTCCAGATCGAGAAGGTCGGCAAGCGGTACGGAACCGAGCGCGCGCTCGCGGGCGTGTCGCTCGAGCTGACAAGGGGCTCGATGTGCGCATTGCTCGGCCACAACGGCGCGGGCAAGACCACGCTGCTCGGCGTGGTCTCGACGCTCGTGCGCCCCGACGGCGGCACGGTCACGTACGAGAGCGGTGGCACGGTTGTCAAAGGCGAGGGCGTGCGCGGCCAGATCGGGTTGTTGGCGCACGCGTCGCTCTGTTACGGCGAACTCTCCGCGGTCGAGAACCTCGAGTTCGTCGCCGGGCTCTACGGTATTCCGACCAGCGGCGTCGTGGCGGCGCTCGACCAAGTCGGGCTCGACAAGCGCGCGCGCGACCGCGCGGCGCGTACGTACTCGCGCGGCATGCTGCAGCGCCTCGCGCTCGCGCGTGCGCTGCTCACGAAGCCCTCCCTGCTGTTGCTCGATGAACCGTTCACCGGACTCGATCGCGATGGCGCGATCGCGCTCGGCGAGCAGCTCGGTGCGCTCAAGTCCGATGGCACGATCGTCGTCGTGGTCACCCACGATCTCGAAGCGATCGCGGGGCGCACCGATCACGTCGCGATTCTCCGCCGCGGGAAGCTCGTGTGCGAGGAGCGCGACCGCGGCGCCTACAACTACGACCAGCTCAAGGACCTTTATCATCGGAATGCGGCCTGATGCTCGGTCACGCGTTTCGCATCGCCTGGAAGGACCTTCGCATCGAGGTGCGAAGCAAAGAGATCTTCATGACCATGGCGTTCTTCGGAGCGCTGCTCGTCGTGATCTATTCGTTCGCCTTTCCAGCCGATGCCGCCGCCGTGCGCGGCTCGGTGCCGGGCATCTTGTGGGTCTCGCTCGCGTTCACTGGCACGATCGCGCTCGGCCGCGCCTTCGATCGCGAGCGCGAGAACGACACGATGCGCGCGCTCTTGCTCTCGCCGGTGCCGCGACTCTCCGTGTTCATCGGCAAGGCGATCGCCATGACCGTGCTCATCCTCGGCGTCGCGGTGATCGTGGTGCCGCTGCTCGCGCTGTGGCTCAACGCGCCACTGTTCGATTATCCGCTCGAGCTCGCGGCGATCGTCGCGACCGGTGCGCTCGGCATCGCGGTCGTCGGCTCGGTATTCGCGGCGACGCTGTTAAAGGCTCGGTCCCGCGACGTTTTGCTACCCGTCGTCCTGTACCCGATCCTGCTACCGTTGTTCGTGGCGGGGACCAAGGGTACGGCCGCCCTGGTTCAGGTCCATCCGAACCTCGAAATCGCCCATTACTGGATGAGCTTCCTCGGAATCTACGACGCCGCATTTTTGGTACTGTCCCTGTGGATCTTCGAGTCCCTGGTCATCGAGTGAACAAGTTTCTGGTCCCCATCTTATGTGTCGTCGCCGCGGTCGGGCTCGTGGTGTCGACCTGGCTCGTGTTCTACGGGTCGCCCTTGCAGTACACGATCGATGGCGAGAGCGGTCGGCTCGTCGGTACGAGCCTGTTCTTCAACCAGAAGATCTTCTACTTCCACGTCGCGCACGCGTTCGTGCTGTTCGCCGCCGTTGGCGTCGCCGGTATCTCATCGATCTTCTATCTCAAGAACCGCAATCCGAAGTGGGATGACATCGCCGCGGGCACGACCGATGTCGCGGTCGCGTTTGGCGCCGCGGTGCTCGCGACCGGCATCATCTGGGCGAAGGCCGCGTGGGACGTGTGGTGGCAGTGGGAGCCGCGGCTGACCATGTCCCTGCTGCTTTGGCTGATCCTCGTCGGCTACGCGCTGGTCCGCAAGTTCGCAGGCCCGAGCGCGGATCGCGTCGCGGCCGGCATGGCGATCTTCGGCATGTTTGGCGTGCCATTCATCTACACGATGGTCGGTGCGGATTCGCATCCCGGCTCGGGTAAGAACGGCGTGGTTGCCACGCTCGATCCTGCGATGCGGCCCGCGATGTGGATCACGGTCGCGACGTTCATGCTGTGGTTCGTGCTGCTCATCATCGTGCGCGTGCAGGGCACGCGAGCGGAACGCGAGCTACGCGAGCTGCGCGAGAGAGCCCTCGATCTGGGAGTCTTGGAATGAAGAAGCTAGCGCTCGCTGTCGTGTTGCTCGTTGGTGGCGTCGCTGCCGCCGATGGCTCGGGTGGTTCTGCGGATGTCGCGCAAGTCCGGCCGCAGATGCCACCGCCTGCGGAGCCGGCCGTTGGCGATAGCCGCGCAGCCTGTGTGGCTGCGATGAACAAGGAGCCCGAGTTCGCGAAGTCGATCATCCTCGTCGCTGACAAGCAGATCGACGAGCAGACCATCGCGGCGCATCAAGACGCGCTCCATCACATCCAGAAGAACGAGAGCCACGTGATCTACGCGTACGCCGCGCTCTGGGTGATCGCGGCGCTGCTGCTCGCGTATCTGTTCATGCGCCAGCAGGCGCTCAAGGCCGAGATCGCGACGCTGCGTACGGACCTCCGGCGCTCGGAGAGTGACGCGTGACCGGCGAGCACGTCTTGTTCATCCCGGGCGTCTTGATGGTCGGGACATTCCTCGGCTTTATCCTCGGCGCGCGCGCGGCGCGCAACCAGTTCGCGTTCGCGCAGAAGCGCGCGGCCGAGCGCGATGCCGTGCGGGCCGCACGTGCGGCCAAGAAATCGAAGTCGGCCGGCACGTTCGATAATGATTAGTCTCCACGCAAGCGCTCGGCGAGCTCGAGCGGGCTCGCGAGTCGCTTCGCAGGATCTTTCGTGAGCGCGGCACGCGCGATCGCATCGAGGCGTGAATCGGCGAGCGGCGCTGGCTCGTGGTCGATCACGGCTTGCATCGAGAGCCACGGCGGACCGCGATGAAACAACCGCGCGCCCGCGGATAGCTCCCAGAGCAGCACGCCGAGTGCGAACACGTCGGTCGCGGGCGTCCACGCTTCGCCGCGCACCTGCTCCGGCGCCATGTACGCGTGCGTACCGCGAGGCGTGCCGCCTTCACCGATCGGGCGCGAGATGCCGAGATCGATCAACACGACGCGATCTGTTTCGGGCTGGGGATCGACGACGAGGTTGCTCGGGTTGATGTCGCCGTGGACCCAGCCGTTCGCATGGAGATGTGCAGCACCGTCACATGCCGCGAGCACGATCGCGCTCGCGCGGCGAGGCGGTAAGACCGCACGGCTCGGCGTGCTCTGACTCGGCGAAGGCGCGATCATCCGGCGCAGGTCCTCACCGGGCGCGAGCTCGAGCGCGACGTAGGCTCGATCTCCGATGGCGGCCGCTTCGATCCCGTGGATCAGATTGGGGTGTCGCGGCAGCGTCATCGCGAGCATTTGCTCGCGCTTGAACTGCGCGATCGCATCCTCGTTGCGGATCAGGTGCGTGTGGATCCGCTTCACGGCGGCGATCTGACGACCGCGGGACGCACGCCAGATCTCGCCGAGCCCGCCGACCGCGATCAGAGCGTCGAGCTGCCAGAACCCGAAGCTGTCTGACATGTAGGCGACACCCTAGCATAGCGAGCTTGCTGGATCTGGATGGGGTTTGTAGGATGCCGGCCGGTGGGTGTCGAACGGCTCGGGCGATACACGGTGTTGCGTCATCTCGCCAGCGGCGGGATGGCTGATGTATTGCTCGCGCGCGCGGATGGGGAAGCGCACCAGATCGCGGGCTTCGTACGCCACGTCGTCGTGAAGCGAATCAAAGCCGAGCACGCGAAGGACAAGCGCTTCATCCAGATGTTCCTCGACGAGGCACGCCTCGCCGCGACGCTGCATCACCAGAACGTCGTCCAGGTTCACGACATCGGTGAAGAGCATGGCGAGTACTTCTTCGCGATGGAGTATCTCCACGGTGAAGATCTCCGCAGGATTCTCTCGACGGTCTCGAAGCAGCGCCAGCACCTCCCGCTGCACCACGTGCTCGCGATCATCTCGGCGGCCGCGGCTGGCTTGCACTACGCGCACGAGCGTCGCGACAGCGCGAAGCGGCGGCTCGAGATCGTGCATCGCGACGTGTCGCCTTCGAACATCGTGCTCGGCTACGACGGCTCGGTGAAGGTCCTGGATTTCGGCATCGCGAAGGCGGCGATGCGTACTTCGGAGACGAGCACCGGGATGCTCAAGGGCAAGGTCTCGTACATGTCGCCCGAGCAGTGCAAGGGCGTGCACGTCGTCGACCGGCGGAGCGACGTCTACTCGCTCGGTGTCGTGTTCTACGAGCTGGCGACGACATCGCGGTTGTTCAAGGCCGAGAGTGATTACCTGGTTCAGGATGCGATCGTGAACGGCAAGGTGCCGTTACCGCGGATCCGTCGCCCCGAGCTTCCGAACGAGCTGTCGTCGATCATCTTGCGAGCGCTTGCCGTCGATCCGGCGCGGCGTTACCAGACCGCCGAGGAGCTCGGCAGCGCGATCGACGAATTCGGGGAGAGCGCGAAGTTGCAGGGCAGTGCGTCGTCGTTGGCGGCCTACATGAAGAAGCTGTTCGGCGAGAAGCCGGAGCCGTGGCAGGACGCGACATGGCAGGACGCGACGGGGCAGGTCGAGCTGATCGAAGCGCGCGTGAGCTGGAATGATCTGGCTGCCGCCGATGTGACCGAAACCGGTGACGGCGACCAGACCACGCTCAGCGAGCCGCCGACGACGGCGAATCGCAAACCGACGGTGCCGCCGCCGTCCGGGAAGATGATCACGCCGCCCTCGGCGCGGGCCGCGACGCGAGCGCAACTCGGGCGCGCGAAGCGACCCTCGAGCATCACCGACACCCGGACGAGCACGCGGATGGCGTGGCAGTACGACGGAGATGCGCCGCCAGCGCAGTCCTCCGCAGACATGAAGTTGTCGACGAAGATCGCGCTGATGCTCGGACCAGTCGCGTTGGTGGTGGGTGGGCTGGTGGTGATGCGGATGATGGAGACGCCGAAGCCGGCGCCGATCGTCGCGACTCCAACTACTCCAATTACACCAACCACACCGATCATACCGACGCCGGCGCCGGCGCCGGTGCCCACAACCGACGTGGTCGCCGCACAGCTGCCGCCGATACTGACGCCGACTCCGCCGACGCCGAAGTTGCCGACGGCATCTCCGGCGCCGGTACGGACGCCGACGCCGACAACCTCGGCGCCCACGCCGAGCCCCGCGCCGCTCACGCCTACGCCTGCACCCACTGAAGCCCCGGTGCCGACGCCGATGCCGGCGCTGGTTCCCGAGCCGCCTCCCCCAATCGCGCAGCTGGCGCCTGCGACGGTCTCACTTGTCGCGGCTGATCACGCCGCTCAGCTCTCGAAGTGCGAAGGCACCGATCCGCTGCACGGCGATGTCGCGATCACCTTCGAGATCAACGCCGCCGGTCGCGTCCTCTCGAGCCAGCTCAACTCGACGATCCACAACATCAAGGTCGCAGCCTGCATCCTCTCCGCCGTCAAGACCTGGCAATTTCCGAAGCCACCGTCGGGTGCGGCCAAGGGCGTCTACACCATCAGCTATCAGTAGCGGTGTAGTCTCCACGGGTCATGGACCTCAGCTTCAGCGAAGAACAAGCAGCGCTCGCGCATACCGCGCGTGAATTCAGCCGCAAGGAAGTGATTCCCAAGGCCGCGCACTACGACGAGACCGGCGAGTTTCCGCGCGAGATCTTCAAAAAGGCATGGGAGACCGGCCTGATGAACGTCGAAGTGCCCGAGGCCTACGGCGGGCTCGGCGGCACGTGCCTCGACAACTGCTTGGTCCAGGAAGAGGTCGCGTTCGGCTGTGCGGGCATCAACACCTCGCTGTCGGCAAACTCGCTCGCGGCGATCCCGATCCTGATCGCCGGTAACGAAGCGCAGAAGAAGAAGTACCTCGGCAAGCTGACCAGTGAGTTCTGCTTCGCCGCGTACTGCTGCTCCGAGCCGGATGCCGGCAGCGATGTCGCCGGCATGCGCACGCGCGTCACCAAGCACGGCGACGACTACGTGCTGAACGGCCAGAAGCGCTGGATCACGAACGGCGGTGTCGCTGACTTCTACACCGTGTTCGCGACGTTCGATCCCGCGATGAAGCACAAGGGCATCGCGTGCTTCGTCGTCGATGCGAATACGCCCGGCGTGAAGACCGGGCGCAAAGAGAACAAGATGGGTCACCGGGCGTCGAACACGACCGACGTGATCTTTGAAGACGTGAAGATTCCGAAGTCCGCGCTGCTCGGCAGCGAAGATGGCGGCTTCAAGGTCGCGATGAAGACGTTCGACAAGTCGCGGCCGTGGATCGCCGCTAGCGCCGCGGGTGTGATCCGGCGCGCGCTCGAGGAGAGCCGAAACTACGCGCTCGAGCGCAAGACCTTCGGCGTGCCCATCGGTTCGCACCAGGCGATCCAGTTCATGCTTGCCGACATGGCGATCGCGTACGAATCGACGCGCCTGCTCACCCACAAGGCCGCGTGGCTCGTCGACAAGGGCGATTTTACCAGCGTGGTCTCGGCCTACGCCAAGACCTATGGCGCGGACGCCGCGATGCGCGTCACCGTCGACGCGGTCCAGATCTTCGGCGGCTACGGCTATACGAAGGAGTACCCGGTCGAGAAGCTCATGCGCGATGCCAAGCTGCTCCAGATCTACGAAGGTACGTCGCAGATCCAGCGCGTCGTGATTGCCCGCAACATCCTCGGAGGTAAGTGATGCGTTTCGAACTCGTTCTCGTTGTCTCGCTAGTTGCCGCGTGTGACACGCCTTCCAAGGAGGATTACCACCAGCACGGTTCGGCCGCGGCCGATGTCCCGCCTCCTCCGCCGACCAAGGAGAAGCTTGCTGTCAGGAAGAAGCTCACGCCCGACGAGCTCGGCACGTGCCATCTCACCGCGAGTGGTGCGGTCATCGCCGATCAGACCTCGAAGGGCGGCAAGCCGGCGACGAACATCTCGTACTGGTACACTCCCGAAGAGCAGAAGACGATGATGGGCGTCGATGGCTTCGTCATCAACTGCGAGGGCAACGACATCCACTTCCGCATGCTCCCCGGTGGCGGCAAGCAGGACGGCATGCCGTTCAAGCCGAAGACCTACACGTTTGCTGCCGGCAAGGGCGATGCGAATCTGTCGATCGGATTCGGCAAGCAATCGATCGACAAGCCGAGTGGCACGATCGATATCACCGCGTTCGACTCGCACCACATCGCGGGCACGATCGCGCTGTCGGGCAAGCTCATCCCCGGTGGTGGCGACGAGAAGATCATGGGCAGCTTCGACCTCATCTGCCCGAACCTCTCGGCCTGCGACAAGTAGCTATTTCTCGGCGACGCCCCAGCGCAGGAGCTTCCTGTAGAGCGTCTTGCGATCGATATCGAGGACCTGTGCGGCGTTCGTGCGGTTACCCCCGCACATCTCGACGACGTGCAGGATGTGGCGACGATCGACTTCTTCGAGCGTGAGCATCGTGGTCTCGAACTGCAGTGCTTCCATGATCAGATCTCCGTTAGTTGAGGTTTCGGCGGGAAAAAGCGATCGCGAAGTGCGCCGGCCCAGTAATAGGTAACGGGCAGAATGATCAGCGTGAGCAGCGCGGCCGAGAGCGTGCCGCTGACCACGACCATCGCGATCGGGCGCTGCGTCTCGCTGCCGATCGCGTGAGACATCGCGGCCGGCAAGAGGCCGAGCGAAGCGAGCATGGCGGTCATCAACACGGCGCGCAGCCGTTCGCGCGTGCCCTCGATCGTCGCGGTCCACAGATCCTGACCGGCATCGCGGCGTGCGCGGATCGCGGAGATCACGAGCACACCATTGAGGACGGCTTGGCCCAGGAGCGCGATGAAGCCAACCGCGGCCGACACCGAGAGCGTCATGCCAGCGAGGGCGAGGCCGGCGAGCCCGCCGAGCAATGCGACCGGCAAGTTAACCATGATGATCGTCGCGTCCCACACCGAGCCGAACGCGGAGAACAACAGGAAGAACGTGAGCACGAGCGAGAGCGGCAACACGAGCGCGAGCCGCGCCATCGCGCGTTGCTGGTTCTCGAACTCGCCGCCCCAGGTCATGTCGTAGCCGACGGGGAGCTTGACCTTCGCTTCGACCTGGCCGCGCGCATCGGCGATGAACGAGCCGAGGTCGCGGTTGCGCACGTTCATGCGGATGCCGATGTAGCGCTTGCCGTTCTCGCGGGTGATCGCGGCAGGGCCCTTGACCATGCCGACGGTGCCGACCGCGCTGACCGGGATGACCATCCCGTCGGCGAGCGGCACGCGGAGCTCGCGGATCGAATTAAGATCCTGGCGCGAGGCGATCGGGAAGCGAACCGTGACGTCGAACCGCTTCTCGCCCTCCCATAGCTCGGAGGCTGCATGACCGGAAAGGGCGGTCTCGATGTAGCTCTGCAGGCTGCCAAGATCGAGGTTCCACCGCGCGAGCGCGTTGCGGTTCGGCGTGATCGAGATGACGGGTTCTTCACTCGCCTTGACGATGCCGGGGTCGGCGACGCCTGGAACCTTCTCGATCACGTTCTCGGAGGCCTCGGCGATCTGGCGCAGTTGCTGGATATCGTCGCCGTAGATCTTGACCGCGACCTGACCCTGCTGGCCACTGATGTTCTCGTTGACGTTGTCGCGGATCGGCTGGCTGAAATCAGACTCGATGCCGGGAATCGCGCGGACATCGTTCGTCATGATCGCGACGATGTCGTCGAGCGAGTGGAGGCCTTCGCGCCACTCTTTCATCGGCTTCAACTTGATGAAGACCTCGAGGTTGTTGAACAGCTTCGCATCGGTGCCGTCCTCGGGCCGGCCGAGCTGTGACAGCGTCTCGGTGACCTCGGGCACGTGCTTCTTGAGGAGCGCGATGATCTGGGGTGTGAGCTTGCGACCTTCATCGAGCGACGTCGTCGGCGGTAGCGTGAACGTGACGTAGATCGAGCCTTCGTTGAGCTCGGGCAGGAACTCGCTGCCGAGCCGAGGCGCGAGCTCGATGCCGCCGATCAACAAGCCGACCGTGATGATCGTGACCGCGATCGGGTTCTTCATCGCGCCCATCAATACCGGATCGTGCAGTCGGCGCGCGATCTTGAGGATCGGCGAGATTCGTACCGCCTTGTGACGGCGCAGCGCGAAGAAGCAGAGTACCGGCACGAGCGTGAACGAGACCAGCATCGCGCCGACCAGCGCACTCGCGACCGTATGTGCCATCGGCGCGAAGATCCGGCCCTCGACCCGCTGGAGCGCGAAGATCGGCAGGTACGCCGCGATGATGATGAGCAGCGAGTACAGGGTGGGGCGCGCCACTTGCCGCGCGATGTGGAAGATCTTGTCGATCCGCTGGCTGACCGTGAGCTGATCGTAGCTAGGCCCGGCGGCGTGCTCGAAGACGTGTTCGACCAGGATCACCGCGCCGTCGACGATGATGCCGAAATCGACCGCGCCCATCGAGAGGAGGTTCGCAGACATCCCGCGCGCGTGGAGGTACAGGAACGAGGCCGCGAGCGACAGCGGGATCACGAGCGTGACGATCAGCGATGCACGCAGTGACAACAGGAACACGAACAGCACGAGGCTGACCAGGAAGGCGCCCTCGCCGAGGTTGTGGAAGACGGTATCGAGCGTGGTCTCGACGAGATCCGTGCGGTCGTAGAAGGGATGGATCGTGACGCCTACAGGCAGGGCGTGCTTCTGGAGTTGCTCGACCGTCTTACGAAGCTCGCCGAGCACCGCCGAAGGGTTCTGGCCCTTGCGCATGAGTACGATGCCCTGGACCGCATCGAGGTTGCCATCGCGCGTGACCACACCTTGGCGCGGCTGATAGCCGAGCTGGATCATCGCGACGTCCTTGATCATCACCGGCACGTTGCCGTGGAAGCCGCAGCGGACCTCACCGATGTCCTCGATCGATCTGAACGTGCCGAGCGAGCGGATCACGAAGCCTTGCTCGCCGCGCTGCACGAGCCCGCCGGAGGCATTTGCCGAGGCGTGCTGGAGTGCGTTGAAGATGTCGTCGAGCACGACAGCGCGCGCGGCCATCTTCACGGGATTCGGCTCGACGTGGATCTCCTCGACGAGCCCGCCGTACGAGACGACATCGGCCACGCCGGGCACGCGCAGCAACGCGGGCCTCACGGTCCAGTCCTGCAGCGTGCGCAGCGTCATCGGATCGCCCGTCGCGGCATCGAGCGTGTAGCGATAGACCTCGCCGATCGGGGTCGCGAGCGGGCCGAGATTCGGCGAGACACCCGGCGGTAGGTTCGCGTCTGGGATGCGTTCGGTGATCTGTTGTCGCGCTTGCATCACGTCGACACCGTCCTCGAACGTGAGCGTCACGAGCGACAGGCCGAACAAGGAGATCGAGCGCTGACGGATCGTGCCGGGGACCCCGTTGAGGGCGCGCTCGAGCGGGATCGAGACCCGACGCTCGACTTCTTCGGCCGGCTGGCCGGGGTAGATCGAGATGATCTGAACTTGCGTATCGGTCGGATCCGGGAACGCTTCGATCGTGAGGTGCTGGTAGGCGTAGTACCCACCGATCGCGAACACCATCGCGGCGATCATCACGACGAGGCGGGTTCGGAGAGAGCTTCCGAGGAGTGCGTCGAGCATTACAGCGACTCTCGCCAGAGCATGCGGCGCGCCATTTGTTCGGCGCCCTCATTTGCGCGTGCGGCGGGTCCAGCGATCGTCCTCACGGACAAAAGTCCACACTGCTGCATTTCGCCCTCCACATCACGAAACCTTCACAATCACGATCCTTTGCCAACCGGTACAGGTGGTGACCAACGAATGAGCGCTGAATGATGAGTCGTTCTGTCTCGATGCTGCTGGTCGATGACGACCCCGAGCTCTGCGAGCTCGTTCGCTACGGGCTCGCCCTGCAACAGATCGAAGTGACCTCACGGTCCTCCGGCGACGAAGCGTTCGCCTATCTCACGACCCACGACACCGATGTGGTCGTCACCGATCTCGCGATGCCGGGCATGCATGGCTTCGAGCTGATCGATCGGATCGCGTCGAACCGCGGCGAGCTTCCCGTGATCGTCCTGACCGGCGCAGGTGATTTCGAGAGCGCTGTCGGAGCGATGCGTGCAGGCGCCTACGACTTCGTGACCAAGCCGGTCGATCTCGCGGCGCTCGGAATCGCGGTCAAACGCGCGGCAGAGCGCCGCGCCTTGCGCGCGGAGGTCGGCCGATTGCGGCAGGTTGTCGCGGAGGCGCGGCGTTTTGAACAGCTCGTCGGCGCGAGTGCCGCGATGCAGAGCGTGTACTCGGTAATCTCGCAGGTCGGACCGACGGACGCGACGGTGCTGGTTACCGGGCAGTCCGGCACCGGCAAGGAGATGGTGGCGCGCTCGCTTCATCAAGCGTCGCGGCGGAGGACCGGACCGTTTGTCGCGGTCGACTGCGCGGCGATTCCCGAGACCTTGATCGAAGCCGAGCTGTTCGGCTACGCGAAGGGTGCCTTCACGGATGCGAAGTCCGCGCGTGTCGGCCTGCTCGCTCAGGCGGATGGCGGAACGCTGTTCCTCGACGAGCTAGCGGAGCTGCCTGCGGCGGTGCAACCCAAGCTCCTGCGCGTCCTTCAGGAGCGCAAGCTGCGCCCGATCGGTGGCGATGCCGAGGTCACGTTCGACGTCCGCCTCGTGTGCGCGACCAACCGGGACCTCGAAGCGATGGTCCAGCAGCGCGAGTTTCGCGAGGACCTCTACTACCGGGTCAACGTCGTGCAACTGCCCCTCCCACCGCTGCGCGTGCGCGCCGGAGACGTGTTGTTGCTCGCGCAACACTTCATCGCTCACTTCGCGCGGATGTTCGAGCGCAACGTCGGCGGGCTGACCGCCGAGGCCGCGGATCGCCTGCTCCGCCACGTGTGGCCCGGCAACGTGCGCGAGCTACGCAATGCGATGGAGCGCGCGGTCGCGATGTCGACGGGGACCGAGCTCGCCGTCGAAGACCTGCCGGAGCGCATCCGCGACTACCGCACGAGCAACCTGCCACCGGCGCTCGACCACGAGCTCGCGCTCAGCCTCGAGGATATCGAGCGCCGCCACATCCTGCGCGTGCTCGATGCGAAGGAGGGCAACAAGGTCGCCGCCTCGACGAGCCTTGGCATCGACAGAAAGACGCTCTATCGCAAGCTCGTACGGTACGGCGTGGAACGCGAATCGTGAGCGAGATTGTCGATGACGACCTGCGAGCCGTCGGTGCGAGTTGGCCTGCAGTTACCGCCCTCGCGATCGTCGGCGTGATGTCGCTCGCGATGTTCGCGCTCGACATCGTGGTCGATCGCAATACCGCCGAGCACACGAGCGCGCTCGTCGAGAATTCGCTGCGCTCGGTCGCGCTCGCCGATGATCTCCGCTATCAATCCTATCGCCTCTCGGTCGCGAACCTCTCGCCCGATCAGATCGCTTCGATCGCGGAGCAGATCGATGCCGACGCGCGAGCCTACGATCCGATCGCGAACGGCGATGGCGAGGCGGACGAGTGGACGCGGCTCCAGGGCTTACTCGCCCACCTCCGCCACGAGCAACCGTTGTCGGCAGCGGGCTCGTCGACGGTCCTGGTTTCCGAGATCGAGACCTCGATCGCGCGGCTCGTCCGGATCAACCAAGATGAAGCACGGCGCTCGGCTGACCAGATCAGCGCGGCGCACGCGCGCGGGCTCGTGGTCGATGCCTTCGGCGGCGGACTCACGCTCGTGCTCGTCGGCGTGGTCGGGCTCGTGCTCGTGCGAGCGCTTCGCCGCCAGCGAGCTCTGCTGCGCGCTCAGCGCGCGAGCTCGGATTTGCGCACGAAGGAGCTCGCCGCCTTCGCGTCCCGGACCGCTCACGATCTGAAAGGACCGATGAGCCCGATCCGGGGCTATGCGGACCTGCTCTCGCTTCAATCCGCGCCGGAAGTGAAGGAGATGGCACGCAGGATCGGTCGCGCCGTCGATCGGATGACCGGCATTGTCGACGCCATGCTCGAGCTCAGCGTCCACGGTCGCGTGGTTGCTGGCAAGGTCGCACTCACGCCGGCGGTGCTCGAGGCGGTCGAGGAGCTGCGGAGCGAGCTCGGTGATGCGGAGGTGTCGCTCGATCTTGGCGCGCCTGGTGAGCTCGGCGAGCTCACGACCGCGTGCTCGGCGACCGTGCTCGGCCAGGTGCTCCGCAACCTGATCGGCAACGCTGCGAAGTATCGCGACCCGAAGCGTCGCCTCGCGCTGCGATTAGAGGCGTGTAAGGTCAGCGATCAGATCGTGATCGCTATCTGCGACAATGGCCTCGGGATGGATGCGGAGACGCGAGCGCATGTGTTCGAGCCGTACTACCGGGCAACGACGACCGTGCCGGGCCATGGGCTCGGCCTCTCGATCGTGCGTCGCACGGTCGAAGCCATTGGCGGTAGCGTCGAGCTCGTGTCGACTCTCGGTGAGGGCACACGCGTCACGGTCGCTGTTCCGAGTGCGTAGACCTACTTGTCGAAGCCCCAGCGGAGGAGCTTGCGATAGAGCGTCTTGCGATCGATCTCGAGCAGCTGGGCCGCGTTGGTGCGGTTGCCATGGCAATGCTCGATGACCTTGAGGATGTGGCGACGATCGATCTCTTCGAGCGAGACCAATTCTGGGGTCCCGGGGGTGGGTTGGAGGTCTTGCATTTACTTGCTCGCCAGGCCCCATCGGACCAGTTTGCGGTAGAGGGTCTTGCGGTCGAGGTGCAGGATTTTTGCGGCGTTCGTGCGGTTCCCGTTGCAATGCTCGAGCACCTGCGTCACGTGGCGACGGCGGATTTGGTCGAGCGAGATGGCATCGCTACCAGAAGGTGTTCCGGTTGAGGGCCCGGCACTAGGCTGCGCTTGTTCGACGTACGGCATATCTCCTTGGTACCGCTTCGCCCCGAAATCGCTAAATGAAGTATCCACTAAGGTCCGCATTCCGATCACAAAGACGCAGCAATTTCAGATACATGCAATTATTTTCGCTTTGTGAAGCCGGCCGGGCCGTGTTATCGAACGGACCATGGACCACGCCGCGCTCCTGTCGCAGATCCAGATGTTCGATGGGCTGGCCAAGGATGATCTGACAGCCCTGGCATCGCGCCTGGTCGAGCGCAAGTGCACGGCGGGCCAGCAGATTATCCAGCTCGGAGACGCCGGCTCGTCGATGTTCATCGTCGCTAGCGGCAACGTGAACATCTACCTGCCGGGCGAGGCCTCGCGCCGGATCTCGCTCAAGGACATCGCCGAGGGCGAGTACTTCGGCGAGCTCGCGCTGTTCGACGACAAGCCTCGCTCCGCGAGCGCGATCGCGACGACCGAGTCGCTGCTGCTCGAGCTCGATCGCGACACGCTCTCCAACTACCTCACCGCACGTCCGCACGCCGCGTTCGTGTTGCTGCGTACGATCGCGGGCCGCTTGCGCGAGACCAACGAGATGCTCTCGCAGCGCGCCGCGAAGAACACGGTGCAAGAGATCGAGAGCAAGCTCACCTGGAGCCAAAAGCTCGCCGACAAGGTCGCCGAGCTCAACGGTAGCTGGGCGTTCATCTTGTTCCTGCTCGGGCTCACGCTCGTGTGGATGATCGCGAACTCGAGCATGTTCGGCGATCACCACGTCGACGAGTATCCGTTCGTATTCTTCAACCTCTTGCTCGCGATCCTCGTCGCCTTGCAAGGCCCGCTCATCGTGATGAGCCAGAACCGCCAGACCCAGAAAGATCGCGCGGTAGCCGAAACCGACTTCGCCGTGAATCTCAAGAACGAAGTGAACATCGAGACCGTGCTGCGCGAGCTCGGCGAGCTGCGCGCGGAGAATCACGCGCGGCTCGAGCGCATCGAACAGCAGCTCAAATCGTAGCGGACGGCACTTCTGGCGGCGTCGACTTGCCGGCGCGGCGACGGAGCCGGTTGCGGATCGTGCCCGCCCAGTAGTACGCGACGGGCAACACCACGAGCGTCATCAACGCGGCGCTGATCGTGCCACCGACGACGACGACCGCGATCGGGCGCTGGGTCTCGCTGCCAATCGCGTGCGACATGGCCGCGGGCAGGAGGCCCAGGGCCGCGAGCATCGCGGTCATGAGCACGGCGCGGAGCCGCTCGCGGGCCCCCTCGATCGTGGCGGTCCACAGGTCCTGACCCTTGTCGAGGCGCGCGCGGATCGCGGAGACCACGAGCACGCCGTTCAGCACGGCCTGGCCGAGCAGGGCGATGAAGCCGACGGCGGCCGACACGCTGAGGGTCATGCCGACGAACGACAGGCCGAGGAATCCTCCGAGCAGCGCGATCGGCATCGTGAGGAGGATGATCGACGCGTCCCACACGGTGCCGAACGCCGAGAACAACAGCAAGAATGTGAGCAGGATCGACAACGGCAACACGAGCGTGAGCCGCTTCATCGCGCGCTGCTGATTCTCGAACTCGCCGCCCCACAAGAGATCGTAGCCGACCGGCATCTTCACGCCAGCGCTCACACGCTGCTGCGCTTCGGCGATGAACGAACCGAGGTCGCGGTTGCGCACGTTCATTCGGATACCGACGTAGCGCTTGCCGTTCTCGCGCGTGATCACCGCGCGCGAGCTGCCGAGGTTGACATCGGCGAGCGCGTGAATAGGGACGAGGCCGCCGTCCTTGAGCGGCACTCGCAGGTTTCGGATCGCCTCGACCGAGTGGCGCGCGCCGACGGGCAAGCGCACCGTGACATCGAAGCGCTTCTCGGCTTCCCATAGCTCGGAGGCGGTGTGACCCGAGAGTGCGGTCTCGACGTAGTCTTGCAGGCTTCCGAGATCGAGATCCCAGCGCGTGAGCGCATCGCGCTTCGGTACGATCGAGATCGAGGGTTGCTCGGAGCTCCGCACGATACCGAGGTCGGCGACCCCAGCGACCTTGCCGATCTCGCCTTCCATCGCTTCGGCGAGTTGCTGCAGCGTCCGGAGATCGTCGCCGTAGATCTTGACGGCGACCTGACCAAACTGGCCGCTGATGTTCTCGGCGACGTTGTCGCGGATCGGCTGGCTGAAGTTGTACTCGAGCCCCGGGATGGCCTTGAGGTTCTTGTCCATCACCTCGACGACGTCGTCGAGCGTGTGAATGTTGTCGCGCCACTCCTTCATGGGCTTCAACTTGACGAACACTTCGAGGTTCGAGGGCAGGGTCGGATCGGTGCCGTCCTCCGGGCGGCCGAGCTGACTGAGGAGCTCGGTCACCTCGGGCAGATCCTTGCGCATGAGCGCGGTGATCTTCGGCGTGAGCTTGCGACCCTCGGTCAGGGAGATCGGGGCGGGCAGCGTGAACGTGACGTAGAGAGCGCCTTCGTTGAGCTCTGGCAAGAACTCGGTGCCGAGTCGCGGCGCGAGCTCGACGCCCGCGACGAGCAGCGCACCCGCGGCGACGAACACCGCCCAGGGGTTGCGCATCGCATTGATGAGCACCGGGTCGTAGCCGCGCCGCGCGACCTTCAACACTGGCGATTCTCGAATCTTTTTGTGCCGGCGCAGCGCGAAGAACGCGAGGGCAGGGACCAGGGTGAAGCTCACGATCATTGCGCCGATCAGCGCGGAGACGACGGTGTGTGCCATCGGCGCGAAGATCCGGCCCTCGACGCGCTGGAGCGCGAAGATGGGCAGATAGGCTGCGACGATGATGAGCAGCGAGTACAGCGTGGGCCGCGCGATCTCACGCGAGGCCTCGAAGATCGACTTGGTGCGCTGCTCTTCGTTCATGCGCTGGTACTCGTCGCCCGCGCAGTGCCCGAAGACGTGTTCGACGAGGATGACCGCACCGTCGACGATGATCCCGAAATCGACCGCACCCATCGACAAAAGATTCGCCGACATGCCGCGCGCGTGGAGGTAGATGAACGACGCGGCGAGCGAGAGCGGAATCACGATCGTCACGAGCAGGGACGCGCGGATCGAGAGCAGGAAGATGAACAGCACCACGCTGACGAGCAGTGCGCCTTCGAGCAGGTTGTGAAACACGGTCTCGAGCGTGGTGTCGACGAGCTCGCTGCGGTCGTAGAACGGCGTGACCTTGATTGTCGGTGCGTGCATGCCCGCGACGAGCAGCTCGGGCTTGGCCGCGCCTTTGAGAGAGTAGAGGTTGATCGCATCGGGCTCGTCGATCGCGCGCAGGCCCGTGCCCGCGGCGCACGTGAGCTCCGCGACGATCGGGCTGCCGTGGATCGGGGTTACGTCCGTGCACGGGCCGGCGAACGTGCCGAGGTCTTTCGTGACCGTCTGCGCGTTTTCGTCGGTGTACTGCATCGCGACCCCGAGCTGCTTCGCGTCCTTGCCGTCTTTGCCTTGTGGTTTCTGGACGAACGCGATCTTCCCGTTCGGGAGCGAGTGCTCGTGGAGATCCTCGAGCCGTGCGCGCAGGCCCTCGAGCACGCGCGAAGGATTCTCGCCGCGTCGCATGAGGACGATGCCTTCGACGGTGTCTTCGTTGAGGTTACGCGTGACGACGCCCTGGCGCGGCTGATAGCCGATCGTGACGGTGGCGACGTCGGAGATCTTGACTGGCACGCCCGCATGGAAACCAACGCGGACCTTGCCGATGTCGTCGGTCGAGTTGAAGGTGCCTAGCGAACGAATCACGAACAGCTCGGTGCCTCGTTCGATCGAACCGCCCGAGGCATTCGCCGAGGCCTTCGAGAGCGCCTGGAACAAGTCACCGAGGACGACGCCGAGCGACGCCATCTTGGTCGGATCCGGCTCCACGTGGACCTCCTTGACAAGCCCGCCGTACGACACCACATCGGCGACGCCGGCAACGCGCTTGATCGCGGGCGCGACGACCCAGTCCTGGATCGTGCGCAGCGTCATCGGATCGGCGCCTTTACCCTCGAGCGTGTAGCGATAGACCTCGCCGATCGGCGTCGCGAGCGGACCGAGATCCGGCGTGACACCTGGCGGCAGGTTCGCACTCGGAATGCGTTCGCTGATCTGCTGGCGCGCGACGAGCGGCTCGACACCATCCTCGAACGTCAACGTGACGAGCGAGAGCCCGAACAACGAGATCGATCGGAGGCGATACAACCCTGGTACGCCGTTGAGCGCGCGCTCGAGCGGGATCGAGACGCGCCGCTCGACCTCTTCGGAGGGCTGACCGTTGTAGATCGTGATCAGCTGGACCTGGGTGTCCGTCGGATCCGGGAAGGCTTCGATCGTGAGGTTCGAGTACGCGTAGTAACCCGCGCAGCCGACGAACACGGCCATGATGAACACCAGTAGTCGCGTCGAGAGCGACCGCTTGACCAACCCTTCGATCATCTAGTTATCCAGTTGGATCTGGTTGTCGAGCAGGATCGCACCTTGGACGACGACCTGATCGCCGGGCTCGAGGCCCGCGAGGATCGGCATCTTGCCCGCGCTCGAAGAGCCTGCGGTCACGACGCGGCGCTTGAGCGAGCCATCTTTCTCCTTCACGTAGACGTAGCTCGTGAGGCCATCGGACAGCACGGCCGACGCGGGGAGCGCGACCTTCGCGGTGTTCGGATCGTAGAACTTGATCTGCGCGTACGAGTTCGGGCGCAGCGTGCCTTCGAGGTTCGCGAGGCGAACGCGGACGGGCACGGTGTGGCGATCCGGATCGACGACAGCCGAGACCTGATCGACCTGACCATCGACCTCGGTGGTGCCACCGATGATCACCTTGGCCTTCGTTCCCTGGACGAGCTGCCCGACGTCGTTCTCGAAGAGGTCCGCGACGACCCACACATCGCTGAGGTCCGCGATCGCCATCACCGAGCCCGAGCTCGCATCGACGTTCTGGCCGACGTTGAGGGTCTTCTCGACGACGACGCCGTCGCGAGGTGCGGTCACCGTGAACGAGGCTTCGCCATTGCCGGTGACCTTGAGCGACGACAGCTTCGAGTTCGCGAGCCGCACGGCGAGCTCGGCCTCTGCGACCGCTTGCTGCGAGGTGACGAGCTCCTTCGCGGGTAAGGAGCCCGCATCGACGAGCGCCTTGGTGCGATCGTAGTTGACCTTCGCGGTGCCTGCTTCGACCGCGGACTTCTCGAGCTCCGCGCGGAGCTCGGCGAGCCCGGGGCTCGACACGGTGAACAACCGCTCGCCCATCTTCACGTGCTGACCGCGCTCGACGAGTACGCCAGTGACGCGACCCGCGAGCGGCGAGCCCATACGCGACGTGCGCGCTTCGTCGAATACGATGCGCGCTGGCACCGGATCGGTCCAGTGCGGCTCGCTCGGTTGCGCGGGCGCGAGCTTCACGACGCCCCACATCGGCGCATCGTTCGCGAGCGTGACCGCATCGCTGCCGACCGTCATGCCAGGAGCCTTGGTCTCGGTCGGTGGATCGGGCCGCTTGTAGTGACGCGCCAGGACGACCGCACCGAGGCCCAGGATGACCGCGCCGACGAAGATCGGCACGCGCAGCGGACTGGATTGACCAGCCTGGGGTGCGGGTACCGTGACTTGCTGAACTTCATCGCTCACGAGAACCTCCCGCGCGCGCCAACTGATCGTCGAGGCCGAGTGCTTGTCGCAATTGCGCACGCACCGTGAACAGATCGAACCGAGTGTCGAGGACCTCGAGCAGGAGGTCGCGATGGGCGCGCTCGACCAGCAACAGATCCGCGAGCCGGGCTTGGCCGAGGTCGAACGCCTTGCGAGTCTGGAGAATGATCTGCGTCGATTTTGGGACCGAGTCGGCCTCGAGGCGCCGCAGCGTGGTCTGCAGCGTCGTACGCTGCGAAAGCAACGCGTCGACGACGCCGTGCGCTGCGCGGACTTCGGCGCGATCCTGCGCTTCGATCGCGTGCGCATTCGCACGCGCCGCGGCCGCATCGTGATTGCCGCGATCGAACAGCGGGAGCGGGATGCCGACCGAGAACACCAGTTGCTGGTGCTGGTTACCGGCGGCGACGAGGTTGTCGATCATGTAGCTCACGCTGATCGTCGGATCGGGAATCGCGCGCGCGCTCGCGAGCTTCGCGTCGTAGCCGAGCGCCTCGGCCTCGAGCTTCGAGGCGACGCGCACGGGGCGGGTCTCGATCGCGCCCTGGGTCTCGGGCAAGGCGGCCGGCAGCGGCGCGCCCGCGTCGAGGGCGGCGACATCGAGGCCCTGGATCGAGCAGGTCGCGAACAGCGCCGCGGAGCACGCGGCGGCGGCGCTCGAGAGCTCGGCTTCGGCGCGGCCGAGCTGGAGCTCGAGCTCGAGCGTGTCGAGCTCGATGCGCTCGAACTCGAGCGGCGAGAGATCCTTGTTGTCGACGCGCACCTTCTCGTTGTCGCGGAGCTTCTTCGCCGCATCGAGGTTGATCGCCATCGCCTCGCGCTTCGCCGCGACATACGTGAGCTTGCCGAGAGCAGAGGTCGCATCGCCGAGCCGACCACCGAGCGTGCCGACCGCGGTCTCACCGGCCTCGCGCGAGCGGGTATCGGCGGCGTTCCTGCGATGGCCGCGCTTGCCGAGCTCGATCATCTCGCCGATGCCGATCTCGTAGTTCGTGGTCTGGCCGAGCCCGAGCTTCGGATCCGTGCTGCCGGGGCCGCCGTTGCTCGAGTTGGTGTTGCCGAGCACGTACCCGCCGGTCGTGAACTGGAGCTGCGGGTTCGGGAGCACGCGCGCTTGTTCGCCCTGAGCCCGGGCCGCTTCGATCTTGGCGGTGGACGCCTCGATGGCCGGATCTCGGTCGCGTAGCCAGGTGGCGAGTTGGGTCGGGTCGGCGAGCAGTGAGCGCACGGGGGCGGAGTCATCCGCCCGAGCCGGCGCCACCATTGCCACGAACGTTGCCCCGAATGTCGCGAGGACTGCTGCGAGCTTCATGATGCGAACGGTCAAGACCGACAAGCTGAGTCAGTCCATGCCTGAGAGGTATGAAGAAACCGTGAATTCGCACGGCGATGGCCGATCGAGTGGGGCACGTTGCCATGGTAGGTCGGACGGCCCGTAGGTCCATGAAGATACCGTTATAATGGCCGGATGCCGGAGTGCCGCGAGTGCAAGGACGACGTCGCAAAGCTGGTCTCTGTGAAGGTCGAAGGCAAGGTCAAGAAGTTTTGCCCGGACTGCGCTGATCGGCTGCGAGAAGCGGGCGAAGTCGCGGAAGCGAGCGAGAGCGTGATTCAGGGAATGATGGGTTTCAAGGGTCGGCGGTAGCGGCTAACGAACTCGCGGGCTTGTCAGACTGCTTTGGCAGGCTGTGCCGGTGCAGACCGAGATCGCTCGTGGGGAAACGCCGACCGTCGCTACGCCGCCCATCGCGGAGGGCTCGCGCCCGACCGCGAACGTGCGCGGTCAGGCGCCGGACGTGTTCGGGAATATCTTCATCGGCATCGCCGGGATGATCGGTGCGGGCAAGTCGACCCTCGCCGAAGCGCTCGGCAAGCACCTCGGCATCGACACCTACTACGAGCCGGTCAAAGACAACGAGTACCTCGCTGACTTCTATCGCGACACCGCGCATTACTCGTTCGCGATGCAGGTCTATCTGTTAAACCGCCGGTTCCAGCAGCACCAGGAGATCATCTGGCGCGGTCGCTCCGCGGTGCAGGACCGCACGATCTACGAGGATTCGATCTTCGCGAAGATGCTCGCGAAGACCGGCCTGATGGACGAGCGCGACTACCGCACGTACGTCGATCTGTTCCGCAACATGAGCAACTTCATGTGCAAGCCGAGCGTGATCATCTACCTCGATGTCTCGCCCGAGGGCAGCGCGGAGCGCATTCGCGCACGCAGCCGCGATGTCGAAGCGCAGATTCCGCTGAGCTATCTCGAGGCGCTCAAGGAGGGCTACGATGAGTTCATCGCGAGCATCTCGAAGGTCATCCCCGTGATCCGCGTCGATTACGAGCGATTCGCGACGGCCGAGGAGATGGCCGAGGTGATCCGGCGCGAATACATGGACGCGTCGTTCCTTCGCCAGGTCACACGATTCGACCCGGCGCGCTAGACTCGCTCGGGTGAAGTGGCGCGACCTGAGGGCAGGCATGATCGCTGTCGCGATCGGGTTCGGGCTCATCGACGGATGTCCGCTGCCGACGCCCGGTCACGTCCCAGCGTGGGAGCTCGGCATCGTCGAGCCGGTCCGCCGCGTGCGCGATGTCGTCGAGACACCCGTCGCGTGGATGCGCGACGTGTTCTACGTCAGCCAGCAGTGGTCGCTCTACCAGGCGCCGATCGCCGAGCGCTATCGGATGTCGATCGAGGGCCTGAACGACAAGCGCGAATGGCAGGTGCTCTATCGCGCCGGTGACCGCGAGCATCGCGACGATGCAGCGCTGATCGAACATGCACGGGTGTGGGGGACGTGGGATCCCACCAGCGATGCCCCGGCGCTGGAATACCACGCGTTCTGCACGTTCATCACGCAGCGGATGGTCACGATGCATCCCGAGCTGATGGCCGTGCGGGTGCGCCAAGAGAAGATCGTGATCGGGCAGGGCGAGGTCACCCCGACCGGCGAGTTCCTGTGGCCGTGCTCGAAGCGGGTGCGGTTTTGATCCCGAAAGTTGGGCGTGCGTGGCGAGCGTGGGTGGACCTCCTGGATCGGCGCGAGCCGCCGACCGCGCTCGCGATCGTGCGGATCCTGCTCGCTGGCGTGCTGCTCATCGACTACTTGAACGTGTGGCGCATGGGCCTCGTCGAGGCGATCTACACCCGGCCCCCGGTGGGCATCGCGATCGGCGAGGCGTGGCTGTCGGCGCATGCAGGTTGGGCCCTCGCGACGGTCTCGCTCGCACTGATCGTGCTCGGCGCTGCGACCCGCGCTGCCTGCATCGGGTACGTCGTCGCATCGGCGGCGCTCGCGCACCTCACTCCGAACGGCGAGAGCGGGCTCGACATGATCTCGCGGGTCGTGTTCGTGATCCTCGCGCTGTCGCGATGCAACGCGCGGTGGGCGATCGATGCGTGGCTGTGGCGTCGGCTCGGTCGCGACGTGCCGGCCGAGATTCCGGCGTGGCCGCGCTACGTGCTGATGCTGCAGCTCGTGTGGATCTACTTCTCCGGCGGGATGAACAAATCTGCCGGCGCGTGGGGCCCGTTCGGAGGCTTCACCGCGCTCGCGAACGCGCTCTCGGATCCGCACGCGGCGCGGTTCGATCCGGGCTGGGTCGGCGCGATCTATCCGCTCACCCGGATCGCCACCGCCTTCACGATGGCGTTCGAGCTCGGCGCGCCGCTGTTCCTGCTCGCGTATGCGAAGCGCTGGCGGATCCGCTACGCGTGGATCGCGCTCGGCGTGTTCTTCGAGCTTGGCATCGCGTTCGGGCTGCGGCTCGGCAGCTTTCCATACGGGATGCTCGCGCTGTATCCGGTGCTGTTACACCCGGAGGTCTACGAGCGCTTGAACGCGCGCACGCCCCTGAAGCGCGCTTCGTTGCCGAGCTGATCGCTGATCCGGAGCAGCTGGTTGTACTTCGCGATCCGATCGCTGCGCGACGCCGAGCCGGTCTTGATCTGACCGGCGTTGGTCGCGACCGCGAGGTCGGCGATGAAGGAATCTTCGCTCTCGCCCGAGCGGTGCGAGATGATCGCGGAGTAGCCGGCGTGCTGCGCGGTCTTGACCGCATCGAGCGTCTCGCTGATGCTGCCGATCTGGTTGAGCTTGACGAGGATCGAGTTCGCGGTGCCGCTGTCGATGCCGCGCTCGAGCCGCGCGGTCTGGGTGACGAACAGGTCGTCACCGACGAGTTGACACTTCGAACCGAGCTTGTCGGTGAGTGCTTTCCAGCCGTCCCAGTCATCTTGATCCAGGCCGTCCTCGATCGAGACGAGCGGATATTTCTCGACCCACGCGGCATACGTCTCGTTCATCTCGGCCGACGTACGCGCCTTGCCCTCGAACTTGTAGGTCTTGGTGGCCTTGTCGTAGAACTCGCTCGCGGCGACGTCGAGCGCGAGGAAGATCTGCTTGCCCGGCTCGTATCCGGCCTTCGTGATCGCCTCGAGCACGATCTGCAGCGCTTCTTCAGCCGAGTCGAGCGACGGCGCGAAGCCGCCCTCGTCACCGACGTTCGTCGCCTTGCCGCGCGCGCTCAACAGCTTCTTCAAGCTGTGGAACGTCTCGACCCCCGCGCGCAGCGCATCTTCGAAGTTATCGAAGCCGGCCGGCGCGATCATGAACTCCTGGATGTCGATGTTGTTGTCGGCGTGCGCGCCGCCGTTGATGATATTCATCAGCGGCACGGGAAGCGTCACCGCGTTGACGCCACCCAGGTAGCGAAACAGCGGGAGCTCGTGCGAGAGCGCCGCAGCGCGCGCCACGGCCATCGACACGGCGAGGATGGAGTTCGCGCCGAGGTTCGATTTCATCGGCGTGCCGTCGAGCTCGATCATGGCGGCATCGATGGCGGCCTGATCGCTCGCATCCATGCCGATCACCGACGGCGCGATCGAATCGCGGATGTGCTCGACGGCCTTGAGCACGCCCTTGCCGAGGAAGCGCTTCGGGTCGCCGTCCCGGAGCTCGAGGGCTTCGTGCTCGCCTGTCGATGCGCCCGAGGGCACGATCGCGCGCCCGAGCGCACCACTGTCGAGCCCGACTTCGGCCTCCACGGTCGGGTTGCCACGAGAATCAAGGACTTCACGCGCATGCAGCCAAACGATCTCGCTCATCCGCGGATACTACTTAGAACTGGCCTCGATGCCAGCCTTACGACAGGACAGTCAGCACGATCAAAGCGCTGATCATCACCGACGCGAACCCGCTCAGAAGCAGCGTTAACGCCGCCTGCTTCTGATCGTTGGGATACACGAAGTCAGGGTGGTGGTTGCCGAGGTTCAACATGACCGGATGCGAGTGCATCTCGCGGTCCAAGTCGTGATACGTCCCACCCATGCGGTACGCCCTTTTGTTGCTGGTCGTCGCCGCTAGCTGCGCACACCAGAAAACGCCCGACACCGTCGTCGAGACCAAGGTGGAGACCCCGAGGGAGGTCACGGTCGCGACCCGCGGCGCGATCGAGCAGTGGCGCCAGGCGTACGAGATTCGCAGCATCGACGCGCTCGAGAAGCTGTACTCGCATGACGCCAACATCGTGCTCGTCAACGACGGCGTCACGCTGATCGGTTGGAGCTCGGTCGACGGCATGTTGAAGGACCGCGTCGCGCGGGCGAAAGAAATTCACATCCGGCTCAAGGAGATCCAGGTGACCTCGGTTGCGCCGACCGCCGCGTTCGGTGTCGCGACGATGACCCGCGAGCTGAGCGACGGCGTGACCACGGTGACCGAGTACGGTTCGTTGACGCTCGTGTTTCGCAAGGATCCCAACGCCGGTTGGTTGATCGTCGGCGAGCATTACTCGTACAAACGTCCCGGGTGACTACTTCCAGAACCATCGGCGTCGCACTCCTCGGTCTCGGCAACGTGGGCGGCGGGGTGGTCAAGCTGCTCGCGGACAACGCGGCGGCGATCGAGGGGCGGCTCGGCGCGCGGCTCGAGGTGCGCGCGATCGGCGTGCGCGATCGCGACAAGAAGCAGCGCGTGGTCGAAGTCGATCACGATCTGTTCGTCACGGATCTCGATGCCGCGATCAAACGCGACGACATCGAGATCGTGTGCGAGCTGATCGGTGGCGTGACCGAAGCGCGCCATGCGGTGATGACCGCGATCGCAGCGGGAAAGCAAGTCGTCACCGCGAACAAGGCGCTGCTCGCGATCCATGGCACCGAGATCTTCGCGGCCGCCGAAGCCGCGGGCGTCGACGTCTATTACGAGGCCGCGGTGTGTGGCGGCGTGCCGATCATTCGCGTGCTTCGCGAAGGTCTGGCGAGCGATCGCGTCGAAGCCTTCTGGGGCATCGTCAACGGCACCTCGAACTACATCCTCTCGACGATGACCGAGACCCGGCGCGCGTTCGCCGACATTTTGAAGGATGCGCAAACGCAAGGCTACGCCGAAGCGGATCCGGCGCTCGATGTCGGCGGTGGCGATGCCGCGCACAAGCTCGCGCTGCTCGTGCGCCTGTGCTTCGGCACCGCGCTCGATGTCACAAAGATTCCGACCGATGGCATCGATCGCGTCGAGCCGATCGATCTCGACTACGCGGCGAAGTTCGGCTTCGTGGTCAAGCCGCTCGTGATCGCGCGCGCCCACACCGATGGTCAGATCGAAGCGCGGGTTCATCCCGCGCTCGTCCCCGCGAACTGGTTGCTCGCCGATGTCGCGGGAGCCAAGAACGCGGTCTATGTCCAGAGCTACGCTCTTGGCCCGTCGCTGTATTATGGCGCGGGCGCGGGCATGCTGCCGACCGCGATGAGCGTGGTCTCGGATTGCATCGATATCGGTCGCAACATCTTCGCGCGCGCTGCCGGTGCGAAGCGACCCGCCGGGCCCGTGCTCGAGCCGCGGCCGATGCTGCCGCTCGCCGAGGTCCGCTCGAAGTACTACCTGCGGTTCGGGGTCGTCGATGCACCTGGCGTGCTCGGGCGGCTGATGACGATCCTCGGCGCGCACAGCGTCTCGATCGCGCAGGTCGTGCAGGATGCCGAGGCCAAGCCGGTCTCGGTCGTCGTCGTGACCCACGAGGCGCGCGAAGGCGATGTCCGCGATGCGCTCACCGAGATCGATGCGCTGCCCGTCGTGCGCGAGGCCGCGCGCGTGATCCGGATCGTCGGATGATCTCATCATGATCTACGAAACGCGCGTGATCTTTGGCGACACCGATCAGATGGGCGTCGTGTACTACGCGAACTATCTGAGGTTCTTCGAAGGTGCACGCGCCGAATACTGGCGCGGCCTCGGCCGCAGCTACAAGGATCTCGAGAAGGCGCAGGTCGCGATGCCGGTGATCGAGGCGCACTGCAAGTACAAGCGCCCCGCGCACTACGAAGACCTCCTCCACATCCAGACCGAGGTGACCGAGATGCGCGGCGCGTCGCTGCGGTTCACGTACACCGTGCGCCGCGGCCCCTTCCCGGTGCAAGACGTACTCGCTCACGGCTTCACGCGCCACGCCGTGATCGGTCCCGATGGCCGGCCGATGCGGATTCCAGACTTCGTACGCGAGCTGGTCACCGTCGTTAGCGTCGTTAGCTGACCGCGCCGCCCGATCTGCGGTACACACGCCGCCATGCAGGATCGCAACCTCGCGCTTGAAGTCGTCCGCATCACCGAGGCTGCCGCCCTGGCCTCCGCGCGCCTCATGGGGCGCGGCGAGCGCAAGCAAGCCGACAACGTCGCCGTCGAGGCGATGCGCGTCGCGTTCGACGAGCTCGATATTCGCGGCACCGTCGTGATCGGCGAGGGCGAGCGCGATGAAGCGCCGATGCTCTACATCGGCGAGCGAGTCGGCGCCGGCTGGAAGCAGGACCACAGCACCTCTCCGAAGGTCGACATCGCGGTCGATCCGCTCGAGGGCACGAACCTCTGCGCGACCGGCGCGCCCGATGCGATCTGCGTGATCGCGATCGCCGACGACGGCCAGTTCCTCAACGCGCCCGATACGTACATGCAGAAGATCGCCGTCGGCCCCGAGGCGCGCGGTGTGATCGATCTGCGCGAGTCGCCGACCTGGAACCTCCAGCGCATCGCGAAGGCCAAGGGCAAGCGCGTCGAAGACTGCACGGCGGTGATCCTCGAGCGCGATCGTCACGTCGATCTCATCGCCGAGGTCCGTCAGGCCGGCGCGCGCATCCGCCTGATCGGCGACGGCGATGTCTCCGGCGCGGTCATGACCTGCAACCCCGATTCCGGCATCGACGTGCTGTTCGGTACCGGTGGCGCGCCCGAGGGCGTCATCTCGGCGGCGGCGCTCAAGTGCGTCGGCGGCGAGCTCCAGGCCCGCCTGCGCTTCCGCAGCCCCGAAGAAGCGGCGCGCGCCAAGAAGATGGGCGTCAAGGACGAGGACTTCATCTACTCGATCGAAGACCTCGCCGCGGGGCACGTCATGTTCGCCGCGACTGGCGTCACGAAGGGCTACCTGCTCGACGGCGTGCGGTTCTTTGGCGACGGTGCGAAGACCGAATCGATCGTGATGCGCTCCAAGTCGGGCACCGTCCGCGTGATCAACTCGACCCACCACTTCAACACGAAGCCGAAGTACTCGTGGGCGACCGGCCTCGAGAGCTAGTCGCCTAGCTTCTCGTTGACCTTCGCGACCTTGCCCGCGGTGATGACGACTCGCCTCGTCATCGCCGGGTGCAGAGGATTCCGGAACACGAGCACGTGGACGCCCAGCGTCATCTCGCGCTCGAAGGGCGTCTCGCCGATCTTTTTGCCATTCTCGAAGACCTCGCTGTAGGGCGTGGTCCGCGCGGTCAATCGACCCATCGGGGTGGTCGGGTGAGTGGTCGCGAGCTTGTGATCGAACGTGAGCTCGACCTTGACGTGCTCGCCGGGGGCGAACCTCACGGGGCGGGTCTCGGGCTGGTAACCGGCGAGCTCGCCGGTCACTTCGAACGTACCCGCCTCGACGACGAACTTAGCCGGCGCGGTATGGACTTGATCACCGAGCCTGACCTTGCCACCGGTCGGGAACGTCTCGATCTCGAGGTAGGCCTCGTGCGTGGCGGGCGCGGCATCTACCGTGGCTGCCAGTGCGGCC
>Ga0209511_1000763_pt1 | contig 30432 bp, 28 predicted proteins | sample SSSSmetaG_FD_184141 | JGI IMG/M metagenome (GOLD analysis project Ga0209511, IMG submission 184141) | Glacier valley bacterial and archeal communities from Borup Fiord, Nunavut, Canada, to study Microbial Dark Matter (Phase II) - ​SSSS... | ecosystem: Environmental > Aquatic > Freshwater > Ice >... | reverse complement strand
TGCTAGAGTCGGTCGAATTGTTTGATGAATATCGGGGCGATCGAGTTCCTGAAGGTCAGCGCAGTTTGGCATTTCGGTTGGTGTATCGGGCAGACGATCGCACGCTCACCGATGAAGAAATTTCTCCTGTTCAACAACAGGTGCGAGAGGCGCTCGTCGAGAAGTTTCGGGTGGATTTGAGAAGCTAATCCTTCAATCCACAAATGAATTTTGGAGGTTGAGCGGTGCCTAAATATGTGATGTGGGGCAGCTACTGTGAGGATGTTTTAGAGAAACGGACTCCTTATCGTCAGGCGCATTTAGATGGGCTGGCGAAACAGAAAGAAATGGGAGTGCTGGTGACGATCGGTCCGACCAAAGATGTCACAAAAGTCTTCGCGATCTATGATGCACCCGACGAATCAACGGTGCGTCAGATTGTTGAATCTGATCCCTACTGGCAAAACCAGATTTGGACAGAATATGACGTGAAGGAATGGATTCAAGCCGTTTAGATTGCTGGATTCTAACGTCCGCGTAGCTGACTCACGAGATGCACAAGTTCTGGGAGAATCAGCTTCTCTAGGGCAAGTTTGACCGCGTTTGAAGAACCGGGAACTGAAAAAATGAGTTTGCCCCGATAGACTCCGGCGATCGCTCTCGATGCGATCGCCCGTGATCCAATCTCTGCATAACTGAGTGTCCGAAAAATCTCCCCAAATCCCGGCAGAGTTTTTTCTAGCAGACCCTCGATCGCATCGTAGGTTGTGTCTCTAGGAGCAATGCCCGTTCCGCCGTTGAAGATTAGGGCATCAAGATCCGATCGATCGCTTAAAGTCTGCATCTGCGATCGGATCTGGTCTGGCTCATCTTTGACGAGCGTATAGAACCCGATCGTGTGTCCCGTCTCTGATAAAAGCTGTTGAATGAGTTGACCACTGCGATCGGTGTCGCGAGTGCGAGTGTCGCTCACGGTGATAACAGCACAAGAAACCGTCATACCGGGAGCATCGGGGTGAGGGTGATGGGTCATTATGACGACTTAGAAAAGCCTAATCCATTACGCTCGGCGTAGCGTTCCATGAAACGCATAAAGCGATCCCATTCTTCTACAGATTTCATCACATAGAGGGCTTCTAGCGCTGCTGGCTTGCCGTTAATAAATTTGGCGTTGACCTCACGAGTAATGATTTCGCCCTCCTCGTCGATCATGTATAACCCGGTGACATCTTGGGTGACATCATTGCCCAACGCACTAGGCTTTTCAAAATAAAAGTTAGCCGTTCCACTGGTGCCATCTTTAGAACGAGTCAGCCGGACATCAGGCGTGACATCTTCATCAACGCCCCTAAAAAATTGCATTTGAGCCATAGTAATAATGTCAAGGTTGTAATTGGGTTAATTAGTATTCTCCCATAGGAACGGATAAGGGATGAAAGCGAGATTTTGATTCTCGTCCCTCATCTCTTTAACTAGGCGTTGGCGATGTATGGAGAGTTCAGCGAGGCGACTCTGCCGTCTCGTGCCAGAGTTTGATAGACCATTGCAGACACCTCAGCTCTGGTGGCATCGCGATTAGGGCTAAACTGGCGCACGTTGGGGTAGTTGACGATGATGCGTTCTTGAGTCGCGGCGGCAACCCGATCGAGCACATTTTGCGGAATCGCACTGCGATCGTCATACAGATTCAAAACACTCACGTCTCCGGGCGGCAGGCTAAACCCACTGGCGAGTGACAGCACTAACTGAAGTCTCGTGACGTTTTGATTGGGCTTAAACGTACCGTCCGGGAAACCGGAAATGAAGCCAGCCCGATATGCCTGATCGATCATCGGCTTCGCCCAGAAGTCAGCCGCCACATCTGGGAATTTGAACGCATCGCGCTTAGGAGCCGGGTTAAACGCTTTAGCCACGATCGCGGCATATTGAGCACGAGTCATCGGGGCATCGGGCTGAAAACTGCCGTCGGCAAATCCTTTAATAAAATTCTGACTGGCTAACCCCAGCACAAAATCTTTTGCCCAGTGCTGACTGACATCGGGAAAGATCGCGATTGAGACATCTGGATCGACGATGAAAGCAGACGCGATCGCAGGTGCTCGATTGGTCGCCACTAAAGATTGATAGACCAGTGCGGCAACTTCGGCGCGGGTGATATCCATCACGGGTCGCAGTCGCGCCAGATTGGGATGGTTGACGACGACGCGTTTTTGGGTTGCGGTCGCAACTGAATCGGTCGCATAACTGGGAATCTCAGCCCGATCGCTATAAACGCCAATCACGCTAGGAGTTCCGCCTGTGAGTCCTAGCCCGTTGACGAGTGACACGAGCGCTTGCACACGAGTCAGATTTTGACCAGGGCGGAAGGTGCCATCGGGGAAGCCTGCAATAAAACCCATCCGGTTAGATTTGGTGATTGAATCGAGTGCCCAGAAATTTTGCGGCACGTCTGAGAAATTGGTAGCCGATTGTTTGAGCGGCAAATCGTAGGCTTTCGCGACGATCGACGCATATTGAGCACGAGTGATCGGGGCTTCTGGCTTATAGGTGCCGTCAGGGAAGCCACTAATGAGATTTCGACTGATTAACCCTTGAATAAAGGTTTCTGCCCAGTGTCCGCGAACATCACTTAAACTACTTGGCGCAGGAGTCGGTGTGGGTGTCGGGCTTGGGGTCGGAACGGGAATGGGAAGAGGAGTTGGAGTTGGGGCTGGAATCGGAGTCGGAACGGGAATCGGATTTGGCGTAGGACTTGGAGTTGGAATCGGAGTTGGAACGGGAATCGGCGCGGGAGTTGGGCTTGGGGTCGGAGCGGGAGTCGGCACTTCGCTGACGAGGAACTCGATCGGACCCTGCACTTTTGTTGGAGTTAACTGGTTGCCAGCCGACGCGATCGTAATCGGCGGACTCGTCGCATTCTGAAAGTCAAATTCGCCATTATCGCGAAAAATATTGCCCCCCGGATCTTGGCTGCTGCCTAAATTAGGAACCGATCGTTCTAACGAAATTAACCCGCTTTCTGTGTTGCGTTCGACGGTGTTGCCGCGCAAAACGGGACGAGCCGCTTTTGATAACACAATGCCTGAGCGATTCTCAAAGATGCGGCTATCGGTGATTAGAGGAGAGGCGTTATCTCCGATCGCCAGTCCAAATCCAGTGTTTTGGTAGACGTTGCGACGAAATTCGCCTTTGGTGTCGCGGACGATCGAGATGCCATTCGCAGCGTTTTGAAAGAACACACTGTCGTTGACGACCGGATTGGCGGTGCCTGTAGCGAACACGCCTTCTCGTTTGCAGTTTACAAAGGTGCAGTTGGCGATCGTGGGTGCGGTCGATTCAATCCACACTCCTGTGCCGCGTATTTCGGGGTTAGTGACGGTGACTCCCCGCAGTTGGGCATTGTTGTCTAGCCGAAACGTCGCCATCTGATTGGCAAACGTAGGGCTGGCATAGGTGCCGCCGCCTGTGATTTGAATGCCGTTGCCTTTATTGGATTCATTGCCAAGCACCGTTACCCCTGAAGGAATGAAGAGCGGAAACGTTTCGCCGCTTGCGGTGCTGTAGGTGCCAGAAGCAAGCTGAATCGTCGTTCCAGATCTAATTTGTTGTAGGGCACGAGCGATCGTCTTAAAGGGCGCAGACTGGCTGCCTGCCGCGCTGTCACTGCCGCTTGTAGGATTAACGTAAAGAATAGGAGACGTTGACTGAACCATAATTTTTATGTAATGAATGCGTAGGGGCGATGCTATTTCTGGTAGGAGAAACAGCCCTAAATCAGGCGATTTCAGAAAGGGTAAAGAGGCTCTTTATAATACTCATCGGAAGGAGAAATAGTGCATTTAGTTCGATCAGAGATGCAGAAGTTATTGGAGGAGTTTTTGAACGATCGGGCGATATTCTTCAGCAATCATTGTGGGAGTGTTGCCTGAGCCAGGTTCTAGAATCATGTCACCGATCGTATCCAGAGCGCGTTCGTTAATAGAGTCGATTAACAGTTCGGGCATAGTGAGCGTGTCCTCAGCAATTTTTTTAAGGGTCGGCATCAAGTTTTTTTGCTTAGCGATCGCTCCCAGTGCCGCGAGTTCTGAAGCAGACAACTGAGTGAAAAATTGTATCCACTCGATCGGGAGATCTGGAGCAGCCGATTTAATCGCCGTCTTAATCGATCGCTGATTAACGGGAATGATCGACCCTTTATTTGTGACATCTTTTACCAACGCTTCTTTTAATGCGGCAACGTCTCGATCGAGGTCTTCTTTTTGCTGGCGGCGATCGAGAATTTGAGTTTCTAGTTGACCGAGTTCTTCATGCAAAGAGGAAATTTGAAGCTGGAGTTGCCCGATCGCAGCTTGCAGAGATTTAGAACCTGTCTCAACCTGCTGGCGTTTGGGTTCGGCTGCGAGCAGGAATTGATCGAGTTCCGATCGATAGCGTTCTAGCTCGTTTATCTGCGGCTGCAGCGTTGCTAAATCGGCTTCGATGCGCTGTTTTTGATGAGTCAGCGTTGTAATCTCTTGACCGATCGTTTCTCGTGTGTTTTTCTGTTCTAAAATCTGCGCTTTGATTTGATTGAGTTCTGCTTGAGTCGTGGTTAAATTTAGCTCCGCACGCTGTTTGGCTGCAAGGGTTGAAGACAAAGATTCCTGAAGCTCGGCTTCCTGATGCTCTAGCGCTTGCGGTTTGGGTTGACGCAGATGAGCTTGACCACTCGGTGTTTGGACGGGAGCAGACGGATTTGCGAGATTCCAACTGACGGCTGCGTTGGGTTTCTCAACGGTTTGAAGGGGTGGAGAATCCAGGTCTTGTAAGCGATCGTGTTCTTCACTCAGGGCAATCAGCGCTTCATAAGCTTCCGATCGCCTGTGCTGCAAGCTGCGAATGTGTGCCATCAATTCAGCGGCTCGTTGCTCAAACAAGTAGTAGTAGCGGCGTTCTGCAACGGCAACGCCAACCAAGCTAGCAAAAAACGTGACCAATCCTGTCAGCAATGCCCTGCCAATGTCTCTGCCCGTCAAAAAACTGATGCCAACGCTGACCGCAAAGGCAACCAAACTGAGAAGAAGACGGCTTTTGAACATAGCGATCGTGCTTGAGAACCCGGCATTGAAAAGAATGGGTTTGTCCTAAAGTGTACGCGTTCTAGCAGCGTAGACGCAATTTAGACGAGTCATTTTTCTGTTTTCATAATGCGATCGAGCCATCTTAGAATCCCGATCGCGACCACAACACTTAAGGAGAGAAATAACCAGAAACTATGGGCGATCGTGGCAGATTGATCGAGTGCCCACCCGCCCAACGGAGGACCGATAAAATATCCGGCTGCCCAACACTGTGAATTGATCGCGAGATAAGTTCCTCGCAGCGATTCGGGTGCTAAATCGACGACTAGCGACGATGCCGCAGGCATATAGGTCACGGTTGCGAGTGACAAAACGCCCATGCCTAAGATTGCCCAGACGAGATGCCCCTGAGATACGATTCCAGTCACGCCAATGAACGCGAACCCGATCGCCCAGAGTGACGCTGACAGCATCAGCACTTTAGGACGACTGAATCGATTTAGGGCACGGGCGATCGGCAACTGAAAAATCACTGAGAGCGCTAAATATCCAGTAAATAGAGCGCTAATCAGAGCGGGAGGAAAGCCCCGATTCGTATTGTCTAGTTTGAGGAAGTTGCTGAAATAGAGAGGCATCGTGCTATCGATTTGCACAATGTAAGTCGTAAACATTGTGTTTACAAGCGCGTACACTAACAGGCGTTTGTCAGTAAGCGCGATCGTCCATCCTTCTCCACGCGGTCTTTCGACAAATCGATTGGTCTCCGCGATTGCGACGTAGATCACACCAAAGAATACTAAAAATGAAATTCCATCAATGATGAAGAGCGATCGATAGGCTCCCGTTAAGCTAATCAGCAAGCCGCCTAACACGACTCCGACTCCTAAGCCCAACGCATCTGATAACCGCGTGATCGAATACGCCTCGTTGCGCTGAATCGGCGTAGTTAAGTCTGCGACAACGGCTTCGGTTGCAGGCCAATACAACCCCATTCCTAATCCCATCAGCAAATTGCCACAGACAAAAGTTGGAAAATCATAGGCATTTGCTAGGCTGAACGACGCGATCGCAGACACCACTGCCGACAGCAACAGCGTCCGTCTGCGTCCCCAAAATTTTGAATCGGCAAAGGTGCCGCCAAGGGCACGCCCAACCACACCCGAAATTGCAGCACTGCCAAGCCCAAGCCCAACCGCAGTCGCCGATAATCCCACCTGATTAACAAAGAAAATAGGGGCGTAAAACAGCGTGAATCCGGTGCCAACTTGTGAGAGCAGCCGCCCAAATGCCAGAATCCAGACTTCATGACGAAACCGGGGGAGCCAGGAGGGAAATTTCATGGTGATGAGTAAGCGAATGATGGATTTCATCCATTAATAAAATAGCCAGAACCCAGAGAATATCTGAATCCTGGCTATTAGATTAGCTTTGATTGCGAACTAAGTCGCCCATCTAGAGGTTAACGACTGCCTGGATTTTGGATCATTTGCCGAACTTCAGGTCCGGGCACGTAGCCATAGCCAAAAGTAGAACGATCGGAGTCATCAATAATCTGCGGACTCAGCAGCACGATCACTTCTCGGCGCTGATTGTTACGCTCAGTGCGACGGAACAAAGCACCCAAAATAGGAATGTCTCCCAAAATTGGAACCTTCGTCACGGTTGTGCGATCCTGCTCTTGAATGATCCCCGAAAGCACCAACGTCTGACCATCACGAAGTCGAATTTGACCTGACTCTAGCTTCCGTTCAGACAGCAGCGTGATGATATTATTTGCACCGCCAATGTTGACAGATTGAGTGCTCTCAGGCTGAGAGATCGACGGAGCGACCGACAAAGAAATGAAGCCGTTGTCATCAATGCGATCGACCTTCACAGGCAGAATCAATCCCGCAGATTTCTTCTCAGCCGTTACCGTGACAGTTTGCACATCATTCTTCCCCCCAGTCACATTCTGAACAAAGTTTGTGATAACTTCTTGCGTCAAGTTAACCGTTGCTGTTTGTCCTTCTTGCACAACCAGCGTCGGATCGGTCAAAATCTTAGCGTTGCCGCTTACAACCGAGGCTTGTAGCTGGGCAAAAAAGTCACGGACAAAATTAACGGGCGATCCATTGTCCAGGCTGGCAACCGTACCCGTTGTATTGTTGCTAGCGTCCGATTGGGCATTACTCGATCCAGGCGTGTTTCGACCGAAGTTAAGCACCGCGATGCCACCCTTATTGATAATCTGCGAGTTGCCAACCCCAAACGAGAACGTTGTTCCAAATCGACGCAGCGCCAGCAGGTTCACGTCAATCACTTTGACATTGACCGCCACCATCCGTCGTCTTGAATCAAGCTGAATGAGTTGGCTGGTTGCCAGTTCAATTTGTCTAGCCGTACCGATCAGGGTGATCGAGTTAGTGCGCTCATCGCCTGACACCTGCATTCCTCGCAGATAAGGCGTAGAGTCTTGAAACGTGGCGCGCTGAACCTCGACTCTGGTTTCTGTCGTCGTCTCGGTTGTGGCTGGCTGTGCTGGTGCGGTTTGAGCGCCCTCTAGCTGCGATGCCGACTGAGCGACTACGGTTCTAACTTGCCGCTCTCTCGTCACCGCGCTTTCGGCTCCCAAACCCACCAAGAAGTTAACAGCACTGGTGACAGAAATTTGATTTAAGCGCAGGCTCCGAGCCACTGCGCCACGTGCCGCATTCGGTAATCTGGTTCCGACGAAAATGGTTCGCCCTGTGCGCGTCGCTTCTAAGCTGCCGCACTGTCCGCCACCGCCTTGTGCGCCACCCGTCACCGGGACGCAAGCCAGCCGCAGCACATAGTTAAAGACATCCTGCACTGACTCATTTTCAATGTCGAGCGAGATTGTCGGACCACCCGATCGAGTCGCTCCTGCGGCTGCGCCCGTTTGTCCGCTCGGAGACTCGCTGTAGGCTAAATTGAGTCCAGCAGCTCTGGCGAGCAGAGACAACACCTCTCGAACCGGAGCATCGCGCAACACCAATCGAGGAATCCGTTCGGCGGAACCCAAGTCGATCGCAGATGGCGACACATCGATCGGGGCAATGGTGATATCTCCAACCGGGGGGGCGACCGCTCTAGGCAAAAAGGGCGGGACTGGAGAGATCGGCACCGAAGGCGGAGTCGTTGTAATGGTTGGGTTTGGCACCAGTGGCGTAATAGGCACTCCGATCGGGGGTGGAGGCGATGATGAAGCAGGCGCTTGAGCGACAGATGCCGCCGGAGCTTGAGCAACAGGCGCTCCGCCTGCTCCCCCAGTGCCACTGACGCTCAAAACCACGCCTTGAGCGTTGCGGCTGGCAATTTGCCCAGTTGGAGCGACATTTCCCTGACCCACAACCGTGACCTGAATGCCATTGCCACCGACCGGAGTCACCGCGATCGACGCGATGCCGGGAGCCGGATTGTTTTGCTGATAAGGCTGATTGCCGCGCAGTTGCGTGTTGAAGATATATGCCGTCCAGGTATTGCCCCGATTGACGTTAAACACCTGCGGAGCGCGTTCACCCGCCTGCGTTTCTAACACCACATCGACCCCCGATTGACTCGGATTTAAGCGAATATTGGTGACTTGCGTTGGGGCTGCACTGGCTGCCTGACCTGCTACCAGCACGATCGCGGCGGCGGTCACTCCACCGATTCCATAAAAATCCTTCACTGGTTCACTCCTCTCTCAACTTAAAAACGATGTGGTTAAAACGCAAATCGGACGGTCTGTCGTCGCTACTTAGGTGAAGCCGTCGGGCTAGGAGTCGGCACCAATGCCTTCTTATCCGCCGCAGTCAAAGGCATCAATGCTTCCATCTGGAAGGAAGTTGTAATTCTGCTATCGGGCTGGCAGTTGGTCAAAAAGCGAACCACGCCTCCCGGTGCAACCTCATATAGCCCCCCCGGAGCCAAAGCACGGTTTTTGTCACCCACTTCAATTTTGAGATTTTTGAGCAACAGCAAGGGTTGAAGTCGCTCAATCGTTCTAAAAATCGATTGGGTTTGGTTAAAGTTGCCTTGAAACTGCACGTCGATCGTTTGCTGTTTGAGCTTGTTGTTGATCGCGGGACCTAACGAACCATCTGTAATCACCTGAGTCCCTTTAACATCGGGCGTGAATTTTCTCAGTTTGGCGGTTGCAACTAGAGGTCCCACTTTGTCCTCAAACTTTTGAGAGGTGACAAGATCGGAGTATTGATCGCGTACCCAAGATGGGCAACTGTTTAGCTTTGCTTTGGTTGCTGCCGTTCCATTCGTGTTATTTTTGTCGATCAATTGGTTGATGTCTAGCAATAACGTATTTAATGTCTTTTCGGTTGCAAACAATGCCAAAACCTGCTCACGCTGCTGATTCACCTGCGTAAGTTTTGTTTTTGCGTCTTGAATCTGCTGTTTAATCAATGCCTGATCTTTAAGCTGTTCGCTTTTCTCTTTAACTTTGGCATCTAGCGATTGATAAGCCTCCCAGGTTGGGCTGACAACGTAGTTCCAGAGCAAGCCAGCGCTCACGAGTCCGGCGGCTGCCAGTAAAATCCCTGAGATCACAGGCGTGAGCGTAATGCCAAAGATCACCGGATAGTTGGGACCGGGATCAAAATCTGAGTCTTGAGGAATGAAATCTCCACCTGCCGTCATGGTTTAATCACTCCCTTTTCTTTGAGGGCTTCAATGCGAGTCACAAGTCCAACGGCTCCTTTACGATCGAGTTCTCTAATTAGCTCAGAGGCGGGCACGTCGCTCAACGCAGTTTGCAGAGAAAACTTCACCCGCGGCGGAAGCTTAGGAGTCTCATAGTTGGCGCTTGAGCCACCCGACTTGGAGCCAGCAACATCTAAACTCTGCAACGTCTGAGCCTCTGTGAGTTCTGCGCTGACGAGCTTAGTTTGAACGCTCTGCAAGAAATTAGACTGCTGCAACGTCAACAGAAAGTCATTGACATCGCTAAACGAGTTTGCCACGCCTTCGATCAGCACTGTGCCCGACACGGGGGCAGGGACTTGACCAGGTGATGGCGCTGCGGCTGGCGTTTTGGCAGGGTCAACCTGCGTGATGCCCAAGATCTGCACGTTGGGCGGCAAGCGATCGCGAATATCCTGCACCATTGCCGACCAGGGTTTAATCTGGTTAAAAACCGTTGCCAGTGCCTGAGTTTCGTCAGTGCCTTGCTTGATTTGGTCGTTAACCGATGCCAGATCTTTCTTCTGAAGTTCAAGGTTGCCGAGTTGATTGTCTAAATCGGCTTGCTGTTGCGCCAGGTCGGTGTTTCTGACTTGCAGAAAGCCCCACAGCGCTAGGAGGGCAACCGGAAAAAAGACTCCAGCCGCCAAACCCCAATAGAGAGGGCGACGATCGTCTCCTGCAAATGTAGGAGTCTTGCGTCCGCCTCGTCGAGCGGCATCCGGCTTATACTCTGGTCGATCGTTGAGAAAATTAATATCTAAGCTATACATTTCACCATGCCTCCCGCAGTCCTAACCCCAACACGACCCCTAACCCTGGTCGAGCCGATAACGGAATCTCTTGAGGGGTCTCGATCGACAGTGCCGCCACCGGATCGACCGCATTGCAGGGCAAACTCAAGCGTTGCGTCAAGAACTCGTCTAGCTGCCCAATCGAGGCACCCGGACCCGCCAGCAGCAGTTGCGCGACTTCCAGGTTTTCGCCTTGATTGAGATAAAAATCAATCGATCGGCGCAGTTCATCCGATAGCTCACCCAAGACTCTGAGCATCGCTGCCGTTCCTGGATTGGTGCCCGGACTCATGCGTGGACTGCCCATCGTATCCATCGGGTTTGCGGGAATCGTCATCCCTTGCAGCAGATCGATGCTGCGAGACGGGGGCAGATTCATCGCACGAGATAAAGCACTTTGAATCTGAAAACTGCCGATCGGCACCGTGCGCGAAAATTGCGGCACCCCATCGACCGTGATCGAAATCTCGGTGCTTTCAAACTCGATATCGACCAACGCCACGGCTTCTTGAGGGGCAAATTGTCTCAACTGTTCGCGAATCGTGCGAATCAGAGAAAAGCTGCTAATCTCTAATACGTCAACCTGAAGACCAGCTTGTTGAAAGGTATTAATATAGGTGTCTGTAATTTCTTTGCGGGTTGCTACCAGCAAAACCTGGACTTTTTCGATGCCATCTTCGTCAATAAATAGACCGAGTTTTTGATAGTCAACGTCGGCTTCTTCACGAGGGAAAGGCAGATATAATCCGGCTTCCTGGTTTAACACCATCTCCCGCAGTTCTCGATCGTCAAGCTCTGCCGGAACAGGAATAATTCGAGTGACCGTATCGCGCCCACCTGGAACAGCAGTGGCAGCTTGCTTGACCTTAATTTTGTTGTCTGACAGCGCGGTTTGAATCAACTCAGACATAGCAGGAGGGTCAATAATTTGCCCTTCTTGAAATACGCCATCTGGCACGGGCACTGTGACATAGCTAGCCAGTCGAAACCCTGAACCTTGCTTGCGTAACTGAACAATATTGATCCGATCGGGGGCTAACTCTATGCCAACCCCTTTAGACTTTTTAGAAAAGAGACCTTTTAGACCGTTAACCACAGATTTGTTAGCCCACTAGGCGATAGTTTAGAACCGAGGTTGGGGGAAAGAATAACCGTAAAACGGTCGAATGCAAGAGCATAGTACACAATTTATGTCAGAATGACCCGTTTGATCACAAAGGTACAAACTATAAGGCTTTGTTCGAGGACATTTGCCGAAGACTCAGCGAATATTTTTGTTTGACGAGTTTAGACCACCCAGAATGATCGATCGATTCACTGAGCTAATCATCCGCGATCGCCTTGCCAACAAAGATTATTTTGACTGAGATAAAACTGTGTGATCTGCTAGTTATGCGGTGTAATCTGCAATCGATTCGCGGCTAAAAAGTCCTCCCCTTGAGACATGATCAGGAATGTATTTGTGAATAGTACACGCATTTTCTGAAAGTGACGATCGAAAAATAAAGTTTATGATATCCGCGCTAGAGAATTTGGAGACCGTGCCTCAAAGTTTGGCGATCGTTCATCTCAAAAACCTCGCGTTTCGATCGAGAAATTGATTCGCTGGTCCGTAAAATTCACCCATAAATACACAAAGTCCATGTCACAATTGCAACACGGACTTTTCATCTTTTATTTCTTTTCCTTTTCTCATCCCCCCGTACATTTTTGTGACCAATTAGGAATGACCGTTCTGGCATTAGACAGCGTTTCGAGACGAGTGCGATAAGTTCTAAGCTGCGATCGATACGTCTGATTTGCAGGGGCACTTTCTAACGCTCGATCAACGATGGCGATCGCACCCTGCCAATTTTGAGAACAGGTCGCTTGCAGCAGTTGAGCATCTAACCGTTGGGTGTTGGGGTTGCTCGCAAGTTGGCTAGAAATTGCTGTTCTGATAAATCCTGTCGGGGTGCCGTTGTCTCTCTGACTGGGTGTGTTTTGCGAAGGCTGTGGAGTTTGAGTGCCTCCCGGTTGCATAGTGCGAGGCGGCGTGTTGGGGGTCGTCGTTCGTGAATTTGGTTGCCGAATAATCACATCTGGAACCCCGTTTGGAGCCACGATCGTGCGAGTCGTGTCGGGCTGATTGGGCTGAGTCAAACTTGGAGAATTGATGCCAGAAGTGCCTGGGTTCGTGACTGGCTGAGAGCCGCTACCGTTCGAGCTTGGAGTGCTGATACCAGATGTCCCTGGATTGTTCACTGGCTGAGAGCCGTTACTGTCTAAGCTTGGGGTGCTGATACCAGATATGCCCGGATTATTTATTGGCTGAGAGCCGTTAACGGTTGGGTTGGGTTGACTCAAGCCCGGATTCGGAAAATTTCCCCCTGACACGCCTGGATTTGTCACAGGTTGATTGGTCGTGACTCCACTATTGCTGCTGGGCAACGCTGGGCTGCTGATTCCTGAGATTCCAGGATTCCTTACAGGCTGGTCTGCCCCAACTTGAGCAATCGCTCGATTGATCCCGATTCCAGACAATAGAGAGATTAAGGTTAGCGATCCGATCGTTCCAATGCGTGAAGTCCTGAGCATAATTCTTGCCCTCTTTAGTCATGTTTAGGGTAATCGTGGACGATCGAGCCGACCATCACCTCTGTTGAAGGGAGGAATGATTTCTCACTCCTGCGATCAGGTAGACTAAGCTACTCGATCGCCTTTGAAGTAGAGAAGATGCGTCAGATTAGAACCTGGAAAACGTTTGGACTGTTTGCCCTGCTGGGATGTGTGCTGAGTTGGTTAGTAAGCTGTGGCGGTGCGCCGTCGGGCAGCAATCAGACATCGGGCAAGCCAGAAGTAGAATTCTGGACAATGCAGCTTAAGCCGCAATACACCGATTATTTCAACCAACTGATCGCCAGTTTTGAGACGCAAAATCCAGGAGTTAAAATTCGCTGGGTGGATGTGCCCTGGGCAGAGATGGAACGCAAGATTCTGACGGCGGTGGCGGCAAAAAGTGCGCCCGATGTGGTGAATCTCAACCCCAATTTTGCGACTCAACTCGCAGAGCGAAACGCCTGGTTAGATCTCGATGCCAAGATTCCTGCTGAGGTGCGGCAGCAATATCTACCGAATATCTGGCAGTCCAGCACACTCAACGGCAAGAGTTTCGGGATTCCGTGGTATCTGACAACTAGAGTGGCGATTTACAATACTGAGTTGCTGAAGCAAGCGGGTGTGAGCAAGCCTCCTGCCACTTATGCAGAACTTGCCCAAGCCGCCAAACAAATTAAAGACAAGACGGGCAAATATGCGTTTTTTGCGACAGTAGTTCCTGAAGATTCGGGCGAGATTCTCGAATCGTTTGTGCAGATGGGGGTGCAGCTAGTCGATGGTCAAGGCAAAGCAGCATTTAATACGCCGCAGGGCAAAGCTGCTTTTCAATATTGGGTGGATATGTATAAAAGTGGACTGATGCCCAAAGAAGTGTTGACTGAAGGGCACCGCCACGCGATCGACCTCTATCAACAAGGACAAACCGCAATTTTGGCATCAGGAGCAGAGTTTTTGAAGACGATCGAGAAAAACGCACCGTCGATCGCTCAAGTCTCGGCATCGGCTCCGCAGATCACGGGCGACACAGGCAAAAAGAATGTTGCCGTGATGGATTTAGTGATTCCGAAAGACACCGATCAGCCGGATGCCGCGCTGAAGTTTGCGCTGTTTGTCACTAATAATGAAAATCAGTTTGCCTTTGCGAAAGCTGCCAATGTTTTACCTTCGACTATTCAGGCATCACAGGACAGTTATTTCACGGCGACTCCTGCCAATGCGAGTTCTGTAGACAAAGCCAGAATCATCAGTGCGAGTCAGCTTAAAAGTGCAGAAGTTTTGATTCCGGCGATGAAAAACGTCAAGGAGTTGCAGAAGGGAATTTATCTCAATCTGCAAGCGGCAATGCTAGGAAAAAAGACCGTTGATCAAGCGGTGAATGATGCGGCTCAAGAGTGGAACGGGCGATCGTAATTCCTGATACCCTGATGCATTCCCAGGTTCTATCGATCCATAATTATTTATGACCCCACTGATCGAACCCAACGGATATCACCCCCAGGCGATCGACCTATCCATTGAAAGTGATCGCTATCAGTTTCAGCTTTTGCGGCAAAAAACTCCGGGGGAGCGGTTTGCGATCGCTGCCCAAATGATTCGCTGGGCAAAAACAGTTTCGTTGCGCGGCATGAGGAAAGCGCGAGGCGATTTAGCACCTGAATATTTTGCTAAGTCAATTCTGCAAGAAAAATGGACTCCTCTACTAACTCCCATTGGAGACGCGGCGATGTGGATTCAAGACCCTGGTGAAATTGCACGAATCCTGCATTCTGTCTTTGAGTCGCTCAACATTTCCTACTACATCACCGGAGGCGTTTGCGCAATCGCCTATGGTGATCCTCGAACCACTCGCGATCTAGATGTCGTCGTGGAAGTTGAGCGATCAAACATCATGCCAATGGTTGACCAACTCGAATCGGCTGGATTTTACTGTCCCCCTGGCGCGGTTGAAGACATTCGATCAGGCAGAGCCAGAACGTTAAGCGTGACCCATCGGCAACTGATACTGAATGCTGACATTGTTCTCAACGATGACACTGCATTTGACCGCTCAAAAATGGCGCGACGCAGGCTTGAAGCGATCGGGTTAGATGAGTCTGAACGCTATTGGCTAGCTTCGCCTGAAGATCTCATTCTTGCCAAACTGCTCTGGCGACAGCAAAGCCAGTCAGAAAAACAATGGCGCGACGTTCTAGGAATCTTGAAGGTGCAGGGCGACGGACTAGAGTTTGCCTATCTCACTCAATGGGCGGAGCGTTTGGATTTGATTGAGCTGCTAGATCGAGCAATGAGAGCGGCAGGAATCTAGCGTGCGGTCTTCTCAAAGAAATCACCAATTAAATAGAGTGAGCCGCACAGCACGATCGGGTCTAGCTCTGCTTGCTCGATCGCCATCTCCAACGCCGCAAACACAGTTTCGTAAACACAACAATCTGCTAAATCAGGACAAATTTGTTTCGCTAAAGTGGCTAACTCTTGAGGATTCGCAGAACTGTGACCGGGAACAGGAACGAGATAAAGCCGATCGCCACTTTTCAGCAATTCTTTAAACACATCAGCGTGGTCTTTGGTCGATAACATCCCCATCACCCAATGAATCGGAGCGGGTTTCAACGTGTCTACAAATTGACGCAGCACCTCAGCACTCGCGGGATTGTGAGCGCCATCAATGAGAATCTGACGCTCTTTGTAGGTAGACCATTGCAGCCGTCCTGCCCATTTTGTGTTAGCGATTCCGTCTGTGATCGCCTCGTCAGAAAACTCCCAGCCATCTTGTCTGAGCAGTTGCAGCGCCGCGATCGCCAACGCTGAATTCTGTAATTGAATGGCTCCCTGCAATGGCAACTGATATTGAAACGATTTGACTAGCTCGATCGAGCCTTCTTCGCCCGTCTCAAGCTTCAACTCATACTCTTCCATGCCCTGATAGTCTGCCCAACCGCCGCCCAAATCTTTGGCAGGTTTTGGGTAGATGGTCGGACAATTTAACGCCAACACGCGACGATTTACCACGGCTGCTGCCTCACTTGGAATTTGACCAATCACCGCCGGACAGTCAGATTTGAGAATGCCTGCTTTTTCTCGTGCAATGTCGGTCAAGGTCGGTCCGAGTCGCTGCCAGTGTTCCATGCTGAGGGAAGTGATCACCGTGACAAGAGGACGATCGCACACATTCGTCGCGTCTAACCGTCCGCCTAGCCCGACCTCAATCACGGCGAGATCGACCTTTTGTTGAGCAAAATAGAGCCACATCGCCGCCGTGATCACTTCAAATTGAGTGGGAGATGGGCGATCGGGGCGAATCGCGGCTTCGACTTGCTGTAATACTTCGTGCAGTTTTTCGGGTGAAATCGGTTGGTCACGAATACAAATTCGTTCACACCAACTGACGAGATGCGGCGACGTGTAGCGTCCGACTCGATAGCCTGCTTCGGTCAACACGGCAGATAGATAGGCGCACACAGAACCCTTGCCATTGCTTCCGGCAACGTGAATAATCGGCACTCGATCGTGCGGATCACCCAACTCCGCCAATAAGTGCTGGATCGCCTCTAAGCCGAGATTGACCCCAAAGCGCTCAAATTTTTCGAGGAAAGCGTCGATCGAGGAATGAGTCATGAAGCGTCGGTTAATTCAGTGCAATGTCTAGTGTGACTTAAAATCAAAACGATCGAATTCGGAATCGCCCTAACCCTTATGGTATTCTTCGATTCTCGTTTGATTCATTCTGTTGTTCCATGAAGAAAATTCTGCTTTCCGGGCTTCTATTTTTATCGGTGCTGTCTTTATCTGCGTGTTCATCGACGACTGCACCAGAGGCGGCTAACCCTGCTGTCCAATCTAAAACGTTTACAACGGGCGCGATTCCTGACCAAGATCCAGAAAAGTTACAGCGTCTCTACAGCAAATTATCGAAGTATTTAGAAGCTGAATTAAAAGTTCCCGTGGTTTATAAGCCTGTGACCGACTATACGGCGGCGGTGACTGCTTTTAAGGTGGGCGATTTAGATATGGTGTGGTTTGGCGGGTTAACGGGCGTGCAGGCAAGATTGCAGGTTCCGGGTGCAGAGGCGATCGCGCAACGGGACATTGATTCACAGTTTCACAGCGTGTTTATTGCTAACAAAAAAAGTGGCATTCAGCCGATTCAAGATCTCAAGGGGTTGACGGCTCTTAAAGGACACAGTTTCACCTTTGGCAGCGAGTCTTCGACCTCTGGGCGATTGATGCCGCAATATTTTCTTCAGCAAGCAGGCGTGAAATTAGAAGGCGACTTTAAAGGACAGGCAGGCTTTTCTAAAAATCACGATGCCACGATCGAGCTAGTCACCGCGGGCACCTATGATGCAGGCGTGTTGAACGAGCAAGTTTGGCAAAAGCGTCTCAAAGAAGGCAAAGTCGATCTCAATAAGGTTGAGGTCATTTGGCGATCGCCCGCTTTTTTTGATTATCACTGGGTGATGAATCCGAGTGTCAAAGAGCGATTTGGAGCCGATTTTCCGCAAAAAGTTCAAGCCGCACTGATGAAGCTCGATCCCAACGTGCCCGACCAAAAAGAAATCTTAGAATTGTTTGGGGCAGCCAAGTTTGTGCCCACCAAAAACGAGAACTATGCGACGATCGAGAAAGTCGGACGCGAGATCGGCAAAATCAAATAATGACCCGTAGAGACGTTTCGGTGAAACGTCTCCCCACGATCGCCGGGTAAGCCAACAATTTATGCCCCACGATCGCCGGGTAATCCCGATAATTTGCGGAGACGTTCCGGTGGAACGTCTCCACGGGCGGGTACGATTTGTTGAACATTGCACAAATTTGGTTAGATGGATCTTCCCGCTCCCGTTTTTGAGCTTAAACACGTCTCTCAACAGTTCGGTCAGTTTTCAGCGCTGACGGATATTAGTCTGCAAATTTATCCCGGCGAACGAGTGGCGCTAGTAGGGTCAAGCGGGGCAGGAAAAAGTACGCTACTGCAATTATTAAATGGCACTCTGCGATCGACTCAAGGTGAAGTCTGGGCAATGGGGCGAAATTTGAGCCAACTCAGCTCAAAACGGCTGCGTCAAATTCAACAGCAAATCGGCACTATTTATCAACAGTTGCATTTAGTCGATAACCTGCGAGTGATTCACAATGTAAACGCAGGACAGTTAGGGCGATGGTCATTTTTAAAGGCGTTAACATCTCTAATTGTGCCGTTGGAAACCGAGACTGCAATCAAAGCGTTGAGTCAAGTGGGCATTGCAGAAAAAGTCTATGAGCGCACCGATCGTCTCTCAGGCGGACAACAGCAACGAGTCGCGATCGCCAGAGTGCTTGTTCAGAATCCGATCGTGATTTTGGCAGACGAACCGATCGCCAGTCTCGACCCCGAACTCAGCCGAGAAGTAATGGATTTGCTGCGAAATCTCGCCCAACAAACGCACCGGACTTTGATTGTCAGCTTACACGATGTTGATTTTGCGCGGAGTCACTGCGATCGCATCATCGGCTTACGTCAGGGGAAAGTTCTCTTTGATGCGGCTCCTCACCAAGTCTCATCCGATCTAATCGCAGACTTGTATCGATTGGAATCTCACCGATGACTGTGATCACTCCATCTCTAAAATGGGGCTTGATTGGACTGGCTGCGATCGTTCTTTCGCTCGCTCAAGCGGGACTGTTTCAGCAAGATTTATTCAACCTAAATGGCGCACCGCTGCTATGGAAATTTATAGTAGCCAGCGTTCATCCAGATTTCAGCCCTGAGTTATTGCAAACCACATTCAATGCGACCCTCACCACGTTAGCTTACGCGGTATGCGGAACGTTCTTTAGTCTGATTTTGGGAATTATCGGTGGCGTTCTCACCTCTGAAGTTTGGTGGTTATCGTTTGGTCAACCTTCACGTTTTTGGCTCTTGATTCGAGGATTTCTTGCCGTACCTCGTGCCATTCATGAACTGATTTGGGGACTGTTTTTTGTCAACATTTGGGGACTCGACCCACTCACGGCGATCGTGGCGATCGCCATCCCGTTTGGTGCAATCACCGCTAAAGTCTTTTCTGAGATTCTCGATGAAACTCCACGACAGCCATTACTAATTTTACTTAATAGTGGATTCTCTCCCCTGACAGCATTTTTCTACAGCCTATTACCGCAGGCATTTCTCAATCTATTGTCCTATACGTTCTACCGATTTGAATGTTCGATTCGATCGGCAGCAGTGCTAGGAATCATCGGCGCAGGTGGATTGGGATACGAAATCTTTCTCAGTCTGCAATCGCTCCGCTATGAGCAACTCTGGACATTTTTCTATGCGCTGTTCATTCTCAACGGGTTGGTCGATCTGAGTAGCGCTTGGTTGCGACGACAGCTAGGATGCTCTAGCCGTCTCGATTTGAACCTTCAGCAAACTAAGAAAAAACAGGCTCCAAAAGACATTGTGCGACGACGTTATTTTCTCTTACTTCCGGTCTCTTTGGCTCTGTTAGCTCTGTGTTTTTGGGTGATCAATCCCGATTTCAGCAAACTTTGGGCACCGCGCACTCAGCAGCTATTGGGGCAGTTTGTTCGGTCTGCGTTGCCACCTGATTTTAGTGAGGTTCCGCGGCTGATTCCCCAAGCGATCGAGACCGTCTCAATGTCAGTCTTAGCGATCGCCTTTTCTGCATTTGGTGGGTTGCTCCTTGCTTTTCCGGCAGCCAATAATTTCTTTCTTCCTGGCGGACTGCTCAACTCAAACCCCGGCAAATCCGCCAATCTACTGCCGCAGATCATGCTGCTCTTATCACGAGCTATCTTGCTAATGTGTCGTGCTATTCCTGCCCCGATCTGGGCGCTCGTCGTTCTATTCGTGATGTTTCCAGGCATCTTACCTGGAGCGATCGCCCTCGGTCTTCACAATTTAGGCATTTTGGGACGTTTGATGGCAGAAGTGATCGAAAACCAGGATCAGCGTCCGCTCGAAGCGCTCAAAGCCCAAGGCACTCCCAACTCGCTGATCTTTCTCTATGGGGTTTTGCCGCTCACCATGCCCCGATTTGTGGCTTACTCTCTCTATCGATGGGAAGTCTGTATGCGGGAAACCGTGATCGTCGGACTCGTCGGCGCAGGCGGACTCGGACGATCGCTGACCGAACAGTTGAGCAGTTTTGATTATCGATCGCTGATTGTCACACTAGGAGGCTTTCTGATGCTGACATTCTTAGTCGATTGGGTGAGCGCAACGGCACGGCGATCGCTGCGATAATCTCATCCAAAAATAACAATACTCAAACAAAAACCCTCTGACTGACGGGATCAGAAGGCTTTGCCAAATATTTCGAGTGCCGCGAAATCTCGATCGTATCGTTAGCGAGATTAAGCCTGACGGGAGTAATACTCAACCACCAGCAGTTCATTGATTTGAATCGCAATCCATTCGCGCTCAATCACACTATTGACTTTGCCTGTGAGCTTTGCTTTGTCAAACTCTAGGTGATTTGGCAGGTTTGCCAAACCGGGATACTGCAAGTTTTGCTCAACTAACTTGCGAGACGTTTCTCTATCTTTAACCGAAACGACATCGCCAGGGCGACACTGATAGCTGGCAATATCGACCACGCGACCGTTAACGGTGACGTGCCCGTGATTGACTAACTGACGTGCTCCCGGAATGGTTGGAGCCATGCCCAAGCGAAACACGGTGTTGTCCAAACGCATTTCGAGCAGTTGCAGCAGCACCTGACCTGTCGAACCGGATGCACGGCGAGCTTTTCTGACATAGCGAAGCAGTTGACGCTCGTTAATGCCGTAGTTAAAGCGGAGTTTTTGCTTTTCTTCTAAACGGACTGCGTATTCAGAGCGCTTTTTGCGGTCTTGCCCGTGTTGCCCAGGGGGATATGCCCGTCTGGGTGATTTGCGAGTCAGACCGGGTAGGTCTCCTAAACGCCGCACAATTCTTAAGCGCGGACCTCGATATCGCGACATTCTGACTTCCTCGTCTCGAAAATTTAGACAGCTTATCTAGTATAGGGCTTTCTGACGTTCTCGTAAAAGTCTAAATGTTAACGTTTGTGGATGATTCCTAAGATCTACAATGGTGTCGGTTTCTACCCCTGAAAGGAAATGACGAATGAAACTGCGTGGATTCTTTAAATTCGCGATCGTTCTTTCTGTCTTATTGCTGGTGATCAGTTCCCCTGTGGTAGCGATCGCTGAAAAGCCGTCTGAAACAGCAAGCAGTAGTTCAAAATCTAACCTCACCGACTTACAGAACCCGACTCAAGTAGTCGTCAACTCTAGCTTTATCGACCCTTTGGTCGAGATGTTTGGCAATGTCTCGATCGGGCAAAAAAGTTTCATCGCTGGCAACACAACCGTGCGGGCAGACCCCGACACCCGCATTTGCATCGGCAACGAAACGAATTTTCAAGACAATATATTATTTCTGTCCCTTCGCAATTTGCCTTCTCCTCAATCAACCTGTGGCGATCGGGCGAGCAGCACCCAAAATCGCGTCAGTTTAGCTCACCAAGCCGTGGTTAAAAACTCTAGCTTGGGCACCTTTACGTTTGTGGGGTTTCACGCACGGATCACCAATAGCGTCTTAGAAGACGGAGTGTTTGTGTTGCACGGAGCAACAGTGACGGGGGTTCGCATTCCTCAAGACCGACTGGTGCCGATCGGAGCCGTGATCACAACTCAAGCTCAGGCAAACGCACTTCCTAAAAAATCACAAGCTAATAGTGACTTTCAAAACGAAGTCTTAGAGGTGAATGAGGAATTTGCAGAAAACTATAGTGAGTTGTATGCACAGAAGGGCTTTGATGCTGTCACCGGAGCCACTTCTGCCCCTAAAACTTCCTGGAACCCAACACCCGTCAAGCCCACGCTAGGAAAAGGGGTTCGGCTTGAAGAATTTGCTCGATTGGTGGGCGATGTGCAGCTAGGAGCCAATAGTGTTGTAGGTCATCGCACTTCAATTCGAGCAGATGAAGGTGCTCCGATCGTCATTGGTGAGAATGCCGAAATTGAGGATCGAGTCACGTTTCACGCGCTGAAAGGAACGAGCATTCGCATTGGCAAAAACTTAGATACCGATGACAACATCGTGTTCCACGGTCCGCTTGAAGTGGGTGACAACCTGACGATCAAAGACGATGCAATTCTGTTTAAGTCTAAAGTCGGGAACCGAGTCGCGATCGACAGAGGCGCGATCGTGGTAGGCGTGACGCTCAAAGATGGCGCACAGGTTCCTGCTCAAGCGGTGATCATCACTCAAGATCAAGCGGATGCCCTGGCAATTCGGCGGAGCGATTAAAATGGATGAATGAAACGTCTTTTAATCGGACTCGTTCGCGGCTATCGAGTTTTTATCTCGCCCCTACTTTTACCGACTTGTCGATTTCACCCCACTTGTTCACACTATGCGATCGAGGCGATCGATCAGCATGGAGCTTTGAAGGGCAGTTGGCTGGCGACTCGTCGGATTTGTCGGTGTCATCCTTTTAATGCAGGTGGCTATGATCCTGTGCCTCATAGGGAAAGTGACGAACGGACGCTGTAGTTAATTGCATCGTCACATTTTCTGGTCATGAAGAGAGCATCCTGGATTATTGCGATCGCCGTTTCGTCTGCGGCGGTTTTAGGAGCGGGAATTGCGGCAACGGTGCGCCTCAATCCTTCGAGTCAACCGCCGTCTCCACAAGTTGCCGTTTCGCCGAGCGGGTCAGTCTCGCCGTCTCCACAAGTGGCAGTCTCGCCTGCTATGGAGCCAAGCCCGTCGCCCAAGCTAGATGATTTTTCCCATCAGCGCATTTCACTGGTCGATCGCACCGCTACCGATCCTGAGTTTGCCAAGTTTCGCCAACAGTTGCAGAAGGCAATTCAAACGCGAGATGCTAGATTTGTATCGGCGCTGATTCCGGCAAAAGGAGTTCCGATCGGCTTTGGCAGAAGTCAAACCGTTGAAGATCTGAAGTTGACCGACCCCAAAGCTATGTTTTGGAGCATTCTTGAAAAGGCAATGGGAGCAAATTGTGGGTTTGCTGAACCCGACGCTACAACGTCAGCCAAGGGCTGGATTTGTCCAACGGTGTCGCGCGACTTTTATCGGCAATATCCACCTAACCCAAACGCGGCTCCCGGTTTAGGGTATGAACTGTCTAACGTGATTGTGGTCGGAGATCGGGTCAACGTCCGCGCCCTTCCCAATCTCAACAGCGAAGTGGTGGGCGTGTTGACCAACGAAGTGGTGAAGTTTGATCAAAAGCGATTTGAGAATAGCCAAGAAGAGCAAATTAAGGCATTCGATCCGATGAGCGATTGGACTCCGGTTGTTCTGCCGAATCGAAAACAAGGCTATGTTTATAACCGCTATGCCTATCGATCGTTAGAAAACAGAGCCATTTTCAAGAACATCAGCGGCAAATGGCAAATTACAGAAATGCCAGGAGGCGATTAGTCAAACAGAATGAAGCCTTATCAACAAGTCCCGATTCTTGAATGTGGCGAGGCTCTCATTGCCATTCCATCTGAGTTCTCGCGGGTATCGCCTCATCCCTACGAGAAATTGGGTGCGCCCTATGGAGACCGATCGCCGTTTTATTTACGTCAGGGAGTCGTCGATCGGCTCATCGTCGCGCAACAGACGCTACAAAAAGACCATCCAAACTGGCAAATTCAGATTTTTGATGCTTATCGCCCTGTTGCCGTGCAGCGATTCATGGTCGATTACACTTTTTCTGAATTGGCACAGACCCAGAACTTAACGCCAGAAAATCTGAGTGATCAGCAGCGTCAAGATATTTTGCAGCAGGTCTACCAGTTTTGGGCGATTCCCAATCTTGATCCTGCAATGCCGCCGCCCCACAGCACAGGAGCCGCGATCGATGTCTCGCTGATAGACAAAACGGGAATCGAGATTGATATGGGTTCTCCGATCGATGAGATTTCGGAGCGATCGTTTCCCAACCACTTTGCTGAAACGTCATCGTTTACTCAACATCGGCAAATTTTGAATGACGTGATGACGATCGCTGGATTCAAGCGCCATTGGAATGAGTGGTGGCATTTTTCCTACGGCGATCAAATTTGGGCGTGGTTGATGAGGCAAGAAACCTTAAGCCAGGAATTTATCGCGCGATATGGGCGGGTTTAAAGTAGCGATCGCTCCCTTTACCAAATCTCCGCCATCTGTAGGATAAAACCAAACAAAACATCTTCACCAGACAAACTTTCAGGATTGTCTACGACATTTACTGACCGATCGGCACGATAGATTTCAACTTGACGGGTTTGGCGATTGATTAACCAGCCTAACTGCACGCTGTTGTCTGGATATTCCTGCATTTTGGCTTGTAGGGTTGCCAAGTTATCGCTGGGCGACAGCAGTTCGACGACAAAATCGGGACAGATGGGTGCAAATCGCTGCTGTTGTTCTCGACTGAGCAGGTTCCAACGATCGAGCTTCACCCAAGCAGCATCAGGCGATCGATCAGCACCATTAGGCAGTTTGAATCCCGTTGAAGAATCAAAGGCAATTCCAGAAGCATCTTGATCTGACCAGTTAAACAGTCGCTGATTAAATCTGCCGTTGCGGTTGCCTGTTTCGCTTCCAGTTGGAGACATAATGATCAGCTCTCCTATAGTAGTGCGTTCAAATCTCACCTCTCGATTGGCTTGGCAGAGGCTGTAAAACTGCTCATCAGTTAAATCAATAACGGAGTTGAGTTGGATGGTGAGTGCTGTCATGATGACTGGGAGACGATTTAGCTCGATCGTAGATGAAGTCTAGTTCCTCGATCACCTTTGCTGAAGCTTAGAGAACCTTCAAACGTGAGTTTCGGGTTTTGAATGACAAATTCTGACGATTCACTCGCCATTCAAAACCCAAAAGTCTCTTACTCTTCGACCTTCATCGAGATGATTTTGTCGCCTTGACGAATGGCGTTAACGACATCCATGTCTTGGGTTTGCCCAAACGTGGTGTGCTGCCCATCGAGGTGAGGCTGAGGAGAATGACAGATAAAGAACTGACTTCCGCCTGTGTTGCGACCTGCATGAGCCATCGACAGCGTTCCCGCCAAATGCTTATTTTTGTTGATTTCGCAGTCGATTTTGTAACCAGGACCGCCCGTTCCAGTCCCTAACGGACAGCCGCCTTGAACCATAAAATTGGGGATGACCCGATGAAACTTGAGATCATCGTAAAATCCTTTGTTCGCCAGATCTACGAAGTTTTGAACCGTTTTAGGCGCGTCTTGATCAAACATATCAAGATGAATCGTGCCCTTGTCGGTTTCCATTATTATGCGAGTCATAGAGTTGCTCCTAGTTTGCACCCTACGATCCTACAACTTGATGGCAGTGATGGGGTCAGGCAGATTCAGGATTGAGTTTAGCCATTTCCCAAGTGGTGTAGGTGCCGATCGGACTCCACAGCAAATAAGGCACTAACAAAAGCGCCGCAGTGCCAGACACTTGCATCACAAAAAAAGCCAGAATCAAACCTAGAATGAACCCCACCCCGCCGATGATGGTGCCAAAATTGAGCCGCCGCGTCCACAGCATGACGGGAGAATAAAGGACGATCGTGACTTCGACCAGCAGATAAAACGCCATCAATCCCCAATTTTGAGTGCGCTCCCAGACAATGTAGGCGGACCACGCGCCGCAAATGAAGACGATCGTCCAAATAATCGGAATTAAAAACTCAAAGGTTAGCCAGTTAGGGCGACGCAATCGGGCAAACCACTTCACGTCTTTGGGTTTGATGATCCCGCTTCCAAACGCGACGAGAAACGTAACTGCTCCGATGACCATCCACGATTTGAGCATCTCTCTGACCTGACTAAAAACGCCTGATAACTCCTCAGCTATCAAGCGCTATTGTGTCAGAGATTAACTGAGGCAATCATCAATCTTTAGGAGCGATCGTGTCCCTTCCCAAAGAGCGAATTTAGCCAAAAATGCCGCCGAAGAATTCAACGGCTTCTTTCAACGAGGCGATAAAGACATCAATCTCTTCACGAGTATTGTAGAAATATAAGCTGGCTCGTGCGGTCGATTGGGCTTTGAGGTGGCGGTGAAGTGGTTGAGTGCAATGATGTCCCGCCCGAATCGCAACGCCTGCCTGATCCAAAATAGTAGACAAATCGTGAGGGTGAACATCGCCTGCCGTAAATGCCGCTAACGCCGTTCGCCCGCTGCCGTCTGCGTTGGGCTGAGGTCCATAAATGTGGAGTTCAGGAATTTCTTTGAGCTTGTGGAACAGATACGCGGTGAGTTCTTCTTCGTAGGCGTGAATCTTGTCCATACCGATGTTAGTCAAATAATCGACGGCAGCCCCTAGCCCGATCGCTTCGGCAATCGCTGGAGTTCCCGCCTCAAATTTGTGGGGTAAATCAGCGTAGGTGGCGTGATCTAAAAAGACATCAGCAATCATTTCGCCGCCGCCGAGAAAGGGAGGCATCGATCGCAGCAAATCCAGTTTGCCGTAGAGAAAGCCAATCCCGGTCGGGGCGCACATTTTATGACCCGAACCGACCAGCCAATCGCAGTCCATGTCCTGCACGTCGATCGCCATGTGCGGCAAACTCTGACACGCATCAATTAGAACTTTCGCACCATGTCGATGCGCCTCTGCGCAGATTTCTTTAGCAGGATTGATGCAGCCTAATGTATTCGAGACGTGAACCACAGAAACAATCTTCGTTTTATCCGACAGCAAAGACTTGAATTGCTCGAAATCAAATTCTTCAGTCTCAGTCAGCCCGACGAACTTCAGCACTGCCCCCGTTCTCTGAGCCAACATCTGCCACGGAATCAGATTGCTGTGATGCTCCATCACCGACAAAATAATCTCATCGCCCGACTTTAAAGTGCTGCCCCACGAGTAAGCGACGAGGTTAATCGCTTCGGTCGCGTTGCGCGTGTAGACGATCTCTTGTCGAGACGCTGCATTCACAAACGCCGCCACTTTGTCACGTGCCCCTTCATAGGAATCTGTCGCACGAGAACTGAGCGTATGAACACCCCGATGCACGTTCGCGTTATCGAATTCGTAATAGTGACGCAACGCATCAAGAACCGCGATCGGCTTCTGCGAGGTCGCTGCATTATCGAGATAAACCAGTGGTTTGCCGTGAATCTGCTGGTGCAGAATCGGGAAGTCAGAGCGCACTTTGACGGCAATGGTTTTTTCTTGAATAATAGTCATCTTAGAGGGATGAGAATGAAGGACTGAAACTTAAAGTTGCTGAGTTCGGATGATGGTGGTCAGATTGGCTTTGAGAGAAGCCACGGGAATGTGATTGATGATCTCGATCGCAAACGCGTAGGTCAACAGTTTACGGGCTTCTTCTGGGTTCAATCCACGACTTTGCAGATAAAACACTTCGTCGTCTTCGAGCTGACTGACGGTCGCGCCGTGGGCACACTTGACGTTATCAGCCGTGATTTCTAGCTGAGGTTTGGTATCGATTCTAGCTCTCGGAGAAAGGAGAAGATTTCGGCTGAGTTGGGCGGCGTTCGTCAGTTGGGCAGCTTGCGGAACGGAGACTTTGCCGTTAAAGATGGCATGAGCACGATCGCCGACAATACATTTCTGAACCTGATCGCTCGTCCCATAAGGTTTGGTGAACGCAATCTTGCTGTGAGTGTCGCCGACTTGCTCACCGTTGATCATCGTCAGCCCGTTAAGCGTGGTTTGCGTCTGCTCACCCGTCTGATAAACCTCCAAATTATGGCGAGCAATCTTGGCTCCCAAGCTGATGGCGCTGCAGCTATATCGAGAATCACGAGCTTGAGACACGGCTGTTTTACCGATGTGAAACGCGGTCTCACTCTCTCTCTGAACTCTAGTATGATTCACCTGCGCGTTTTCAGCGATCGCGATCTCCGTCACGGCATTGGTGAAATATCCGCCATCTGCGATCGAGACAAACTCTTCAACTAACGTCAGGCTGCTGCCCGATTCGGCAATCACGAGACAGCGAGGATGCGCGATCGTGGCAACTCCAGCCGTAGACACAAACAGAATTTGAATCGGCGTTTCGACGTGCTGATTTTTGGGGACGTGGACGATCGCGCCATCGATCAAACTTGCCGTATTCAGCGCGGTAAACACTTCTTCTGCGCCCTGCTGTTTTGCCAAATAGTTATGCAGAGACGGCAAAAACTGAACTGCGACGCTTAAATTCGTGACCAAAACGCCTTCCGGCAAATCGTCTGTAGCCGATAAATCGGGCGCATAAGTTCCATCCACAAACACGAGGCGACTATTCACCGCTTCGGGCAAAATAAACGATTCGATTTGGGCAAAACTAATCGACGCACGATCGGGCAACGCGAACCCAATGTGCACCAGCGATGACAAATCGGTAAATCGCCATTCTTCATCGCGAGTCGTGGGAATCGCTAACTCTTGAGCGATCGCCAGTGCTCGATCGCGGACTCCCTGCAATTCAGCCAATTCTTCTGGCAGTTCAGGACGTAACTTGAGCAATCCGGCGAGATAGGCAGATCGATCGACTCTCGCTTTTAGAGTTGGCTCGGTCGTATCGGTAGAGGTAGATACTTCAACGGTCATCGCGCCACCTCCGCCGCTTCTTCTTCGCGCACCCATTCATAGCCACGAGCTTCTAATTCAAACGCCAACTCTTTGCCGCCTGTCGTGAGAATGCGTCCGCCTTCCATAACGTGGACAAAATCAGGGACGATGTAATCAAGCAGTCGCTGATAGTGCGTAATCATCAAAATCGCGTTGTCAGACGTTCTGAGTTGATTGACTCCGTTGGCGACGACTTTCAGCGCGTCGATATCTAAACCAGAATCGATTTCGTCGAGAATGCCGAGCTTGGGTTCAAGCAGTGCCATTTGCAGAATTTCGTTGCGCTTTTTCTCGCCGCCAGAGAATCCTTCATTCACACTGCGGCTGAGAAATGCAGCATCCATTTTGAGCAAATCTAACCGGGTGCGAACTAACTCATCAAAGTCAAACGAATCGAGTTCTTCTAAACCTTCTTGTTTGCGCTTGGCATTATAAGAGACGCGCAAAAAATCCAGATTACTAACACCTGGAATTTCTAACGGATATTGAAAGGCGAGAAACACACCGGATTTTGCCCGATCGTCCGGTGCCATCTCCAACAAATTTTGTCCTCGAAACGTGACCTCGCCGCCCGTCACGGTGTAAGCCGGATGCCCTGCTAAAAGCTTAGAAAACGTACTCTTTCCAGACCCATTGGGACCCATAATGGCGTGAATTTCGCCCGCCTTGATCTCCAGATTCAAGCCTTTGAGAATCTGAGTATCGCCGACATCTGCGGTTAGATCTTTAACTGATAAAATCACTTCGCTGTTTTCGTTAATCACACGCCGACCTCTCTAATTTCATCGCTTACTAAAATTGACCAAACCGCTTCAGAATTCTAAAGACTTCATACAAATCATTTCCTCGATTGCGGGTTGCAAACTCATCCGAAACAGCATACTGAGAAACGGTGTCTTTCACCAACTTGACAAATACAAAAGTTCCGCCTGTCACAATCATCCCAAATCCTGGCTTAGTCGGATGTGGATTTGCCAACATATAGGACAACAGTTGCGCGAGTCCCGCTTCAATCGAGAAAGAAAACCGTTTGGACTCGATCGCCATGACCCAAAACTGCTCTTTCATCAACAAAATGTCGAGTTGTCCTCGAATCACAGTTCCTTCGTCTTCAGCCACAATCTCGATGGAATGTTCTGCCCTTAACCTAAACGGAGGTAGAAAAAAGTCTCCCAAATGAAGCATCGGACTCAAAATCGCAATCTGAACGGGCTTCTCAAGAAAGGGCGGATCGATTACAAGATTTAGATATCCAGCTTTCACCTTGTCCAGGAATTCTCTTTCTGATGGTGTGATATCGGGTAGATCTTGCTGCCACTCCCAAAAGAATTGACCCTCTTGAACCAATTGCAATCCAAATTGCTCAATCAGATCGCGAATATTGACATTCCCAGCTTGTATGGTTTGCGCCATCACGTTATCAACTTTTCGAGAAACTTTAGATGTCTTCTCAGTTGATCAGGACTAACTGAATTCTGAACAACCCTTGTTTCGATATTCGCTCCACTGGGGAGAAAGAGAGCTACTTGAACACTGCGAGAATGCTTACCGCGACTCAGTGGTCTCCCTAGCTGTAACGCGAAAAGAATTGAACCAGGCATCTCAGAACTCTACCCTACAGATCCTTCAAGCTTGAGGCTGAGAAGTCGATCGGCTTCGACTGCAAATTCCATCGGCAACTGGTTAAACACGTCCTTACAAAAGCCGCTAATCATCATCGAGATCGCGTCTTCGGGCGAGATGCCGCGCT